>AACY020310570.1_pt1 | contig 11232 bp, 10 predicted proteins | sample 267378 | NCBI WGS metagenome assembly AACY02 (sample SAMN02954345, study PRJNA13694) | marine metagenome | biome: aquatic; feature: ocean; material: water; isolation source: isolated as part of a large dataset composed predominantly from surface... | reverse complement strand
GGCTTCCGCCAGCCGTCGCCCAAGCGCCTCGAGCTCCGCATCGAGGATCCTCACCGCGTCTCGCCCCGCATCTTCTTCGGCCAATTCACTTTCCGCCGCGTGCACTGACGCTGTGGCCGCCGCGTGGGAGTCCCGAGCCTGCAAAAAGCGACTTTTGAGTTGCTCAAAGGCCTGCGGCGACAGGGTGCCTCGCTCGAGGAGCTGCTGGCCTCGGTGATAGTCGGCCTCCGTCTGGGCGAAGTCGTGCGCCAGGGCCTGGGCGTGGGCCCGAGCTGCGTTGAGCTCAGCGCCTTGCCGCGCGCTACGCGACTCCGTTTGCCGATCGGCCATGGCCCGCCGGCGACGAAGAGACTCCTCATCTGCCTCGAGCGCTTGCACTTTTTGCACAAGGGCGGCGTGAGCTAGGCGCGCACTTTCGTCATCCAGCTGAAGCAGCAGGGCGCCTTCCCCAACCTCGGCCCCTTCCTCCGCAGGCACCTCTCGGATCCAGCCTGGAACCCGAGCGGAGAGGGCAACCATGGTGGCGCTGATGCGGGCATCGGTTACGTAAATGTGAGTGAGGCGATCGGTTAACCACGCCCCCAAGGCCAGGACGGAAGCGACGGCAAGAAGTAGGGCCAGGCGATTTCGCTGAGCGGGCGACTCCCCCGTCGCCGTTTCAGGAGTACGGTCTACCATAGCGCGGGCTCCCCTCCCACAGGCTATAGATTTAAAACACCTCGATTAAACCACGGGCTGCCTTCGAGAGCTAAGGAACTCCGCATTCTCCGATATACGGCGGAAAACCCGGATGGCGGCGGCGACGTCTTGCGGGTCGCACCCCTCAAGGAGACGCTCGCTGGTGGCGCTACCCGCGTCGCGAAAGGCCTGGGCGAATTCCTGCCCCCGTTCCGTAAAATGAATGGTCTTCGAGCGGCGATCGCCTTCCTTAACTCGGCGTTCCACCAGCCCCTGCTGTTCAAGGGCGTCGAGTACTCGAACTACCGTGGGCGCATCGGCGCCCATGAGCGTTGCGAGCTCCTTTTGCGTAGCCCCTTCCGAACCGGTAATCAAATAGCTCAGGACGCTGATGTAGGGCGTCGGCCGGGCTTCGAGCTGGGCGAGGGAGCGAAAGACCGTGCGCCAAAGACGCGCAGCGCGGTTGAGATTGGTACCAAAGGTAAAACTGGGTTGCGGCTTTTGATCAGGAAATTGACCAATTGGCATGGACTTCTGCCTTGTTCTTTTACTTCAGCCTCGTCGGCATGAATGACCACCGTGCGCCCTCTTACCCCGGGGGTCAAGATAAAGATGCCCGCTTCTTGACCGGTGTCAGGTGGGGTCCACTTCCAAACAGGCTGCAAGACTGCGCTTAAGGTTTGGGTGAGCGCTTCGGCGAGTTCCCGGCCTTGCTCGGTGAGGGCCACCCAAAGGGCTCGGCGGTCCGCGTCATCGGCTTGCCGCGTCAAGAGACCTTGATCCTCTAGGCGAGCCAGGCAGCGGGCGAGGGTGCTCGCGTCGAGGCGAAGGGCTAGGCCCAGGGCCTGCTGACCGAAGGGGGCCTCGTAGGTGGCTAGGCGACGGAGGATACGGACGTCGTTTTCCCGCAGTGAGAAGGGCTCAAGGGCGTGCTGAAGCACTTGGCGCCAGCGCGGACTTGCTTCCAATAGCCATTCGGCTAGGGCCTGGCCATCGCCTAGGGGAGGGGCAGGCCCAAGGGAGCGATCATCCATGAATTTCCCTCAGAGCGCGCAATCCCGCGCGCCCCTATCTACCAGTTAGCTAGAAGGCAAAGTGTAGCAGGCGCCCGGGATTCCCGTCAGTCAGGATGAATAGCCCCCCATCCTTTGCGAGGCGGACATCGCGAAGCCGCTCCGTCAGTTCGGGAAGGAGACGCGCCACCTCGCTAATCTCCGGACCCTGGCGCGTCGCCGCATAGAGCCCGGGAATAGCCAATCCCCCAAGGTAAAAAGTGCCCCGGTCTGCCTCGCCCGCCGTCGGGCGATAGGCCAGCCCCGAGGGGCCGATGGAAGGCGTCCAATGCCAAGCGCTATCGCGCATGCCAGGGTAGCGTTCAAAGGGCGAGATGCGTGCGCCGTTATAGTCGATACCGAACGTCGCCACGGGCCACCCGTAGTTGGCTCCCCCCTCCAGCCGGTTAAGCTCATCCCCACCCTGAGGGCCATGTTCATGCGCCCAAACTTCTCCCTCGGGCGTCACCACGAGCCCCTGAGGATTTCGATGACCCAGGCTAAAGATTTCTGGCCGGGCGCCGTTTGCGTCCACAAAGGGGTTGCCCGGGAAAGGCTTCCCGTCGGCGGTGAGGCGCAGGGTCTTGCCGAGAAGACTGTCAAGCTTCTGGGCAGCCTCCCGGTAATCGAAGCCATCCCCCGTGGTCAGGTAGAGGGCGCCTTCGGGCCCCCAGGCGATGCGCCCCCCATAGTGCACGGGGGTGGCCTTAAGGGGCGCCACGGTAAAGATGGGCGTGAGTTCGGCCAGGGTCCCATCCTTCAGCCTTGCCCGGCTGATGCGCGTGCCGTTGGCCTCGGGTCCGCCATGGGCATAGCTTAGATAGAGGGTCTGGGAGGTGGCAAAGTCCGGCGCAAGGAGCACGTCGAAAAGACCACCTTGGCTCTTAGCCCAAACCGGCGGCACCCCGGAAATCGTTTCTAAGACCTCGCCCTCCGGCGAAAGCAGCTTGAGCGCGCCTTCCCGTTCCGTGACCAGCAGCCGACCATCGGGCAGCTCCGCCAGGGACCAGGGCCAAGCAAGATCATCTCGCAGTTCGCGGAGGCTAGCGGCCTGACTAAGGGCGCTCAGCAGGACGCTCAGCACCAACAGCGCTCGCAGCACGGGTCGATAACGGGACATCAGGCATACCCTCTTGGCAAGAAGCGTTTCTCAGGGACTGGGCCCTGCTATGCTCGGAAGCTTAGCAAACCTCGAGGGAGCCACCATGGCCGTCTTGGCGCGTCGTCTTATGCTGTTTGTGCTGGCCGTGCTGGCCACGGAAATCCTGGCAGCCCTTGCCTCGACCCAATTTGTGCTGGCCGGGCTGACAGACCTCGGGGTCACCGTGACCTTCGCGCAGCGGCTCACCATGACCCTCCAGGACATCGTCGGCATGATGGGCATCTATTTGCCCGTGCTGGCCTTCGCCCTGGCCTTGGGCTTCGGCTTTACGGCCATAGTGCTTCGTCGCCTCGATATCAGCTGGGGCACCTGGGCGGCATGGGGCTATCCCTGTGCGGGCTTTGTGGCCGTTCTGACGGCGCTTTTCGCCGTGTTTTCCCTCTTTGACATCACCCCCATTGCCGGCGCCCGTTCGACCGCGGGCCTTTTTGCGCAGGGCCTTGCCGGCGCCCTCGGCGGCGCGCTCTTCTACCGAGGGCTTAAGGCGGAGGGCTAGGTCCTGACGACGCCTAAGCCCTTCAGGCTTGCAATGGCGTCTGCAGAGAAGCCCAATTCTTCTAAGATGGCCTCGCTATGCTCGCCGAGGGCGGGAGCGTAACGCGGCGCCACCTTGGGGGCGTCCTCTAGGGCGATAGGACTGTTCACCGTGTGAGTCCAGCCCGGGCGAGGCTCCGCCACGGGGGTCAAAATATCCGCCGCGAGGGCCTGCGGATCCTCCGCCAGTTCGGAAACGTCCGTTAGGATCGCCGCAGGAATGCCGGCTTCGGCTAGCACCGCTTTAGCCTGCTCCAGGGTCAGCTGCTGAAAATAACCCGCCAGGGCTTGGTAAAGGGTTTCTGGATCGGCCCGACGCTGTTCCTGATCCGCGAAGCGGGGGTCCTCCAAGAGGGCCCGAGCACCCAGGGCATTGCAAAGCTTCGGCCATTCCCGCGCCTCGTTTAGAAGCGTGAGCTGAAGCCAGCGCTGATCCCGGGTTTCGTATTGCGCCGCAAGGGCATTGGCGACCGGTCGCAGAGGATCCCGTTCCGGCGACGGGGCGCCGCACAGGCGCATGGAGGCCAGCATGCCGTTGGACCAGAACCCATTGGCCAGGAGGGAGGTGGTCACGCGGCGGCCCTTCCCGGTGCGGTCTCGCGCCCACAGGGCGGTCATGATCGCGCCGTACAGGGCCATGGCCGTGGCGTGGTCCCCCATGCCCGGAGCTGACATGGCCGGCCGCGTGCCGGGCAGGCGTACCCAATCCGCCAGGCCCGATCGAGACCACCAGGCCGTGGTGTCGTAGCCCGGCTTGCCTGCTTCCGGGCCCGCATCACCGTAGCCGGTAATGTGCGCGTAGATCAGCATCGGGTTCAGTGCCTGGGCCCGCTCCCAGCTTAGGCCGAGCCGTTCGGCCAAATCGGGGCGAAAGTTTGTCACCAGCACGTCGGCCCAGCGAATAAGGGCATCGCGGACGGGGGCCGTGGCCTCGTCCTTCAAATCCATGGACAAAGACCGCTTGTTGCGCCCGTCAAGCACCCAAAAGTAGTTATGGTCACAGGGGGGGGAGGTGGGCCCTTGGGCTAAATGCCGGAGCGGATCCCCGTCGAGGCTCTCAAGCTTAATGACTTCGGCGCCGTAGTCCGCCATGACCGTGGCCGCGGCGGGCCCGGCAATCCACGTTCCCACGTCCAATACCTTAAGGCCGGCCAGCAAAGGCGTGGCCGCTGCGTCTAGCTGTTCATGCATGGTTTTTCTCCCCCGTCGAGCCCCGAGTGTACGACCGGCGCGGAAGACTGGCGAGGGGCGAGGGGTTCGGTCAGAGTAGGGTCCATGACGGAAACCGTTGCCTTAAGCCTCATTTTCTCTCTTGCCGTGGCCCTGGGCGGTGCGCTGCTGGCGTGGCGTCGGGCGGCGCACCGGGCTGAGGCTGCGCGCCTCGCCCAGGCCACCGCGGAAGCTCAGCTCGAGGCTCAGCGGACTGCTCAGGCGGCGCGGGAAAGCTGGCAAATCGCCTCCGAGGCGCGCCTTACGGAGCAGTTCGACCGAATCAGCCAGAAGCTCATGAGCGAGCGCACGGAGGCGCTGGAGAAGCGCCAGCAGGAAACCCTCGGGCAGCTCCTGAATCCCCTCCGAGAGCAGATCTCCACCTTCCGGGAAAAAATCGAAGCGGTGCACGTGGCCGACGCGAAGGATAAGGCTTCGTTGCTGACGGAAATCCGTAACCTCCAGCAAGCGACCCAGGGCATGAATGCGGAAGCCAAGCAGCTTGCAGATGCCCTGCGCGGGGACAAAAAGCTTCAGGGTAACTGGGGGGAGCTGATTTTAGATCGGGTGCTACAAGCGTCTGGATTGCGCGCTGGGCAGGAATACGCGCGCCAGCCCGGCCTCCGGGATGAGACGGGCCGGCTTAAGCGCCCCGATGTGGTGGTCCATTTGCCCGAGGGGCGAGACGTCGTGATCGATGCCAAGGTCACCCTGGTGGCTTGGGACGCAGCCCGGGCCGCCCCCACGGCGGAGGCGCAAGCCGCACTGCTGGCGCGCCACGCCCAGGACCTCCGGGCCCAGTTGCAGCGCTTAGCGAGCCAGGGCTATGCGGAGCTCGAAGGGCTTTCCTCGCCCGATTTCGTCCTGCTCTTCGTGCCCATCGAGGCGGCCCTCGCGGCGGCCCTCGAGCAGGATCCTTCTCTGCTCACCTGGGGCTTTGAGCAGCGTGTGATCTTGGTGGGGCCGACCACGCTGCTGCTGGCGCTGCGGGTCGTGGAAATGAGCTGGCGACGCGAGCGGCAGCACCAGAAGGCGGAAGAAATCGCGCGGCGGGCCGGGGCCCTGCACGACAAAATTCAGGGCACGGTGTCGGAGATGGAGAAGGTGGGGCGGCAAATCGCCACCCTCGAGCGCACCTGGGAGACCGCCATGGGCCGGCTGGCCACGGGCCGAGGCAGCGTTTTGACCCAAGCGAAACAATTTGTGGCCCTCGGCGGTGCGGGCGATAGGGACGCGGCGGCGGGCACGGAGCCTTCTGCTGACCATTCAGAGGAGCAAAAATGAAAGGGTGGGTTTTAGCGTTACTTGGCGGCCTAATGGCCTCCCTAGGCGCCACGCTGACGCAGGCGGCGGAAGGCCCTTCCGCCGCCTATGGCGTAAACCTCGATGCGCGGAGCAGGCAGGTCGCGCACATTGAGGCCCGCTTTCGCGGCCTTGAAGTCGGAGCCCCCTTCACCCTGCATTTTCCCGTATGGCGCACGGGGCTCTACCGGGTGATTGATCCCGCGGGCACCGTGAGTGAGCTCGAGGCAATGGATATGCAAGGGGGCACCGTTGCCCTGACGCGCGTGGGCACGGCCAGCTGGCGGGGAACGGTCCCCAGTACGGGGGAGGTCACGCTCCGCTATCGCCTCTACGCGAACAGCCTCGAAGATCGCACCCGGGATATCGACGCCGATCACGCCTTTCTCAATCCTGGCGCGGTCTTTCCTTACCTCGAGGCGCTCCGGGATGCACCGCTGACGGTGCAGCTGGCCTTACCGGCGGGCTGGCGTCTGGCCTCGGGGCTCGCCTCCTGCGGTGAGGGCTGCCTAGCCGCGCCAAACTACGACCGGCTTGTCGACAGTCCGCTTGAAGCCGGGGTCTTTGACCTTGTGCCCCTCGCCGGGGAGGGCGTTGACGGCACCCTATTGATTCACGGCCCCTGGGATGGAAATGGCGAGCGCTTGGCTAAGGACCTTGGCGCGGTGATGGATGCCGCCGCTGCGGTCTTTGGCGACGCGCCCCGGCCCACGGAGGATTACCTCTTTCTGCTCCATAGCGGCGAGGGGCTCGGAGGCGGTACGGAGTACTACAACAGCACCGTCGTCCACACGGACCCGAAAACCTTTTGGGATCGGAAACGCTATGAGCAGTTTCTCTCGCTCATAGCCCACGAGTATTTCCATACCTGGAACGTGAAGCGCTTCCGTCCCGCCCCCATTGCCCGCTATGACTATCAGACTCCGACCATTTTTGATCTGCTTTGGGCCGCTGAAGGGTTGACGAGCTACTACGATCTGCTGCTACTTCGCCGGGCCGGCGTCGTAGACGAAAAGCGCTTCCTGGAAATGCTTGGGGAACTGATCGATGACGTGCTGGATCACCCCGGCTATGGGCGCCAGAGCCTCGCCCAGGCGAGCGAGGAGGCCTGGATTAAGGGCTATCACCCGGGCCGAGACCGCGCCCCCGATAAGCGCAACCAAGCGGTCTCTTTCTACGCCCAGGGCGGTCTGCTGGGCCTCGTGCTTGACCTTAAGCTGCGCGAGGCCACGGCCGGGCAGGCGAGCCTCGATACGCTTATGACCATGCTCTACGAGGACTTTCCCCTTGAGGGTCCGGGCTATGACTTTTTGGCCATGAAGGCTCGGGTAGAGGCCCTGGCCGGGCCCGCGCTTGCGGACGCCTTTGAGCGCTGGGTGTATACCACCGAGGCGCTGCCCGTAACCGAGGCCCTCGCCAGCGTTGGCCTTACCCTGAAGCGCAAGGCGCTGAAGGAAGACGCGCCCCGGGCTCAGCTGGGGGCCCGGCTTCGGGAGCGGGAGGGGCGGACCCTGATCCGGGACGTGGACCGGCGGCAGCCTGCCTTTGCCGCAGGCCTCCAGGCCGAGGACGAGTTGCTGGCCGTGGATGAAGTCCTTCTCCGGGGGACGGATCTCGCGCCGCTCCTGCGCCGCTATGAGCCGGGGCAGGAAGTGCTTCTCACCCTCGGACGCCGGGGCCAACTTCAGCGCCTTCCCGTTACCCTGGGGGCTGCCCAGGGCGCCTTCGAGATCGTCCCGCAGGATGGTGCGGCCGAGGCGTTGCGGCAGGAGTGGCTGAGCGGTTCTCGGTCTCCGGCGCCCTAGGCGCGCAGAAGGGCATAGAGCCCGTCGGCCTCCTTAAGGCCGCGGGCGTAGGCTGCCTGCAGCGCCGGGGCCAGGGGAAGGCCCGCTTCCGCTTTATCAATAAGCTTCAACAGGTGCCCTTCGGACCCGTGACCTTGGCGGGCAGCCTCGATGCGGGGCGCCTCAAAGGGAAGGCCATGAAGCACGTCGGCCAAGGGGCGATTAAACAGGCTATCGGCAGTGCTGAGCAGCGTCAGCAGGTAAAGCTCATCCCGAGCCAGCCCCAGCTCCGGGGCCATTTCCGCGGCCACGCAGCTTCGCTCCAGGGCCCAGCGCAGCTTCACCTCGCTAAAGACGCCGGCCTGCACCAAGAGCATGAGCTGAAGCCAACGACGCAGAGCGCGTAAGCCGAGGCGCGCAAAGGCCTTAGGTAGCGTCAGCGCGGGATCGGGAGGGCCATAGGCCAGGGGGCTCGCGGCGCGAAGGAGGCGCAGGGTCAGGCTTGGATCCGCCCCGGCGAGGCGAGCAAGCGCCGGGAAGGCCACCGCGGGCGAATCGAGAGCCGTGAGTAAGCGCAGCACCGTGCTTGACCACTGCGGCTGGGGTCCCGGCTTGGCAAGTTCCGGCTCGGCGAAATAAAAACCCTGGAAAAGCCCGATCCCGAGGTGACTGAGCCGGTCCACTTCCTCGACGGTTTCCACTTTCTCGGCAATCCAGCGGGTGCGGGCCGGAAGGGGAGGCAGGCGGAGGCCCGAGAGGCTCGGGAGGGCGCGCACATCGAGCTTGATGAAATCGAAGCCGTCAAAGAGGGGCGCCCAAGCGGGACTGAGCGCGTAATCATCGAGGGCAAGGCCGTAGCCTTGCGCTTGTAAATTCGCCAGCGGGGCCCGCAAAGCGGCGCTGGGCTCGGTGGTTTCGAGCACCTCCAGCACCGTCCCCGGCGGCGCGTCGGGCAAGCCCGTCTCGAGGAGCGTTGGCGGGAGGTTGATAAAGCACAGAGCGCCCGAGGGCACAAGCTGGGGCGTGTCGAGCAGCGCATGGAGTAGGGTGCGCGCTGTCCGTTCCGCGGGGCTCGCTGGCATGCCACGCTCAAGAATCTCGTAGCCGAGCAGGGCCCCCCGGCGATCGACGATGGGCTGGCGCGCGAAGGCGAAGGGCGCAGTGTCATCCATGACCAATCCAAGTTGCTCCGCTTGCACGCGGAGCCTATGCTGCGCCGCACGGCGGGGGAAGTCCGCATTCGCCATTTCACAACGCATAAGGTTTGAACTATGAGTGATCAAGGGGCCCCTTCGGGGGATGTAGAAGGGAAGCGCTTTCTCTACGAGACGCCGGAACTGCTGACCATCGAAGCTCACGGCGCGCTGGGCCTCAGTCCCGTGGCCGCACCCTACGCCTTCGCCGCAAAAGCGCAGGCCGTGCCCATTGCTATGAGTGAATTTCGCAGTGTGCAGCGCCATTACCCGATCATTTTTGCGGGCAATGAGCTTCCGAGTCCCCTCGCCGTGCTCGGCGTAGAAGGAGAAAACTATTTCGTCGATGAGGCCGGGCAGTGGCAGGCTGGGGTCTATATTCCCGCCTACCTGCGGATTCATCCCCTGGCCCTAGCCAATACGGGGGATAACCGCTTCGCCGTCGTCGTCGATCGGGCCTCCCCGGTGATCAGCACCGATCCGGAAATCCCCTTCTTTGAGAACGGGGAACTCTCGGAAGCAATGAAGCCGCGCCTCGATTTCGTCCAGTCCTTCGATGCGGAAATCCAGCGCACGAAGGCGTTCTGCGAGCGCCTTAAGGCTTTGGATCTTATCGCCTCCCAGCAGGTCGCGTGGAATCAGAACGAGGCGTCCGAGGACATCGCCCGCTACGGGGCGGTGAATCCGGAAAAGCTCTCGGCCCTCAGCGCCGAGGACTTCACTTCCCTGCGCAATGACGGCAGCCTGGCGGCCATTTTTGCCCATGTGTTTTCCCTTGATCTGTGGAACGACATCATGCGGCGCCGTGAGGCCCGGCGACAGGCCGCAAACGCCTCGTGACCGGGCTGCTCCAGCGCAACGTGCTCTTATTACTCGGGGCACAGCTGGTCTTTGTGGCGGGTTCCTCCATGACCGTCACCATGGGCGGGATTGTGGGGTCGCGGCTGGCGCCGGACCCCACTCTCGCGACCTTACCCGTATCCCTGATGGTGCTGGGTACGGCCCTCGGCACCGTGCCCGCTTCGCTGCTGATGCAGCGCCTAGGCCGGCGCCTTGGCTTTGCCATGGCCGCCGCCCTGGCGGCCACGGCGGTGCAGGTGGCGGCCCTGGCGCTTCGCAGTGAGAGCTTTTCCCTCTACTGCCTGAGTACGGCCATGACCGGCTTTACGCTGGCCTTCAGTCAGCAGTTTCGCTTCGCCGCAGCGGAGAGCGTTGCGCCTGAACGGGCGGGGCAGGCCATATCCTTCATTCTCCTGGGCAGCATCGGCGGCGCCTTTGTGGGTCCTGAGCTGGTGGCGAGCGGCGAGCGCCTCGCACCGGGCAATGCCTTCCTGGGAGCTGTGCAGGGCGCCTTTTACCTATTTTTGATGGCCCTGGGCTTACTCCTCGCCATGGGCCGCACCGATGCCACAGCCGCCGCCGCGAGCGGGGGGGAGGCCCGACCCCTTGGGGAAATCATACGTGAACCCCTTTTCTTGTTGGCCGTCGCGGCAGGCGTGGTGGGCCAGGGCGTGATGGTCTTCATCATGACCGCCACCCCCGTATCCATGCACGTGATGGATGGACACGATTTGGCCACCACCGCCGGGGTCATTCGCGCCCACGTTCTGGCCATGTATGTGCCGTCGCTGGTCTCGGGCCTTCTCATTTCGCGCTTCGGCGAGCGGACGCTCATGCTCTGGGGCGTGGCCGCGCTACTTGCCACCTTGGCCTTTGGCCTGAGTGGACGTGCGGTGATGCACTACACGAGTGCGCTGGTCCTGCTTGGGGTGGGGTGGAATTTCCTCTTTGTCGGGGGCACCACCCTGCTCGTAAAAAGCTACCGCCCCAGCGAGCGCTATCGGGCTCAGGCCGTGAACGAGGCCGCCGTCTTCGGCACGTCGGCCACGGGCAGCTTGCTCGCCGGTACGCTGCTTATGTCCCTCGGCTGGATGCCTCTCCTGCTGAGCACCCTGCCGGTCCTGCTTCTTATGGGCCTAGGGGCCTTTCGCCTGCGCGCCGCGCCCCTCCCACGGCTCGCCTAAGCGACGCTAGAAGGGCAGGGCACAAGCGGGGTTGAGGTCGATCGCACGGCTGACAGCGCGATTCTGATGGGGCCCAGCGCACCAGCTGGGCATGGCCATGGAGTAGAGGCCGCTGCCCCCCGCAACCAGTACGAGGATGTCCTCCGGCGCACGAAAGGCTTGGCGCATCCCCTCCCGACGGAAGCTCCCCAGGGCGGGGCGGTCTCCGTCGACCACGCAGCGCGCTTGAAGGGCCGCCTGAAGCGTTTCCCGCGTGTGGCCGGCCCGGGCAAGCAGGGCGGCATGGTCGGGGTT
>AACY020313075.1_pt1 | contig 11256 bp, 9 predicted proteins | sample 267378 | NCBI WGS metagenome assembly AACY02 (sample SAMN02954345, study PRJNA13694) | marine metagenome | biome: aquatic; feature: ocean; material: water; isolation source: isolated as part of a large dataset composed predominantly from surface... | reverse complement strand
CGTCAGCCGGTCGACCGCCTCGCGATGCTCCAGCCGATGCAGCGCCGCGGCGGTCCCGGGGTCGGCGGCGTCGCCGAGGATGGCGTCGAACACCCGCATCAGATGGTCATGTGCCGCGCCACGAGGTCGTCGGTCAGCCCGTCGATGCCGCCCTCCGCCACCGCGCGCCCGTTCTCGATCATCGCGAAGGCGTTCGCCGACCGGCGGGCGAAGCCGACATTCTGCTCGACGACGAGGATGGTGAGCTTCAGCTCCCGGTTCAGCCGCAGGATCGCCGCCTCGATCTGCTCGACGATGTTGGGCTGGATGCCCTCGGTCGGCTCGTCCATCAGCAGGATCTTGGGCTCGGCGGCGAGCGCCCGCGCGATGGCGAGCTGCTGCTGCTGCCCGCCCGAGAGCAGGCCGCCCTGCCGGTCGAGGTTCTCCATCAGATAGGGGAACAGCTCCGGCACGATGTCGGGGATCTTCCGCTTGCCGGAGGACGCGGCGAAGCCGCCCATCAGGATGTTCTCGCGGATCGTGAAGTCGGGGATGATGTGCCGGCCCTGGGGCACGTAGGCGACGCCGGCCTTCGCCCGCTCATGGGTCGGCAGCTTCGCGATGTTGGTCCCGTCGAGGACGATCGCCCCTTCGGAGCGGTCCGTGAGGCCGAGGATCGTGCGCAGCAGGGTCGTCTTGCCGACGCCGTTGCGCCCAAGGATCGCATAGATGCTCTCGGACGGGGCTTCGATGTGGAGGTCGAACAGCGCCTGGCTGCGGCCGTAGAAGCTGTCCACATGGTCGAGGGTGAGCATCAGTGGATGCCTCCGGAGCCGAGATACGCCTCGCGCACCTTCTCGTCCTGTTCGATGGTCGCGATGGGCCCGTGCGCGAGCAGCTTGCCGAGATGCATCACGGTGATCTTCTCGGCGATCTCGCGCACGAAGGCCATGTCGTGCTCGACCACCATGATCGTATGCGCGCCCTTGAGGCCGTTGACGATGCGCGCCGTCTTGTGGGTCTCAGCCGCGGTCATGCCCGCGGTCGGCTCGTCGAGCAGGATCAGCTTGGCGTCCTGCGCCAGCAGCATCCCGATCTCGAGCCACTGCATCTGGCCGTGGGAGAGGTCGCCCGCCCGCTTGGACGTGACGTCCTCGAGGCCGGCGAGCTCGACGATCCGGTCGATCTTCTCCTGCTCGCGCTGCCGGCGGCCGAGGCGGAGATTGGCGAGCACGCCGACCTCCTCCGAGGCCGCCACCTCCAGATTGTCGCGCACCGTCAGGTCGCGGAACACGCTCGGGATCTGGAATTTCCGGCCCAGCCCGGCGCGCGCGATGCGGTGCTCGGGCCAGTTGGTGATCTCCTTGCCGAACAGGTGGACATGGCCGCCGGTGCAGGCGGTCTTGCCGCTGACGAGGTCCATCAGCGTCGTCTTGCCGGCGCCGTTGGGGCCGAGGATGACGCGCAGCTCGCCCTCCTCCACCACCATCGAGAAGTTGTCGACGGCGGTGAAGCCGCCGAACTTGACCGTCAGGCCGTCGGTCATCAGGGCCGTGGGCGCAGCCATCTATCCGCTCCTCACTCGGCGGCCTTGCCGGCCATGGCCGGCTCGGGCGCGGCGTCGTTCTCGCGCGCGCCGAAGGGCAGCTTCGCCCAGCCGTCCTTCGCCAGCCCGGCGAGGCCGCGCGGCAGGTAAAGGACGACCAGCACGAAGACGAGCCCGATCAGCGCCTTCCAACCCTCCTGCAACATCTCGGATTCCGAGGCCGTCGCCTCGATGATGTTGATCAGGATCGCGCCGATGCAGGCGCCGAGCAGCGAGCCGCGCCCGCCAACCGCCGCCCAGACCACCATCGAGATCGAGAAGGCGAGGTCCATGAAGGCGGGCGAGGCGAACTCCGAGGCGACCACGTAGAGCATGCCCGCCAGCCCCGCGACGCCGGCGGAGGTGGCGAAGAAGAACACCTGGTAGGCGGTCACGTCGTAGCCGAGATACCGCGCGCGCACCGGGTCGTCGCGGGTGGACTGCAGCACCAGACCCGCCCGCGTCGCGACGAGCCAGCGCAGCGCCAGCAGCACGAGAACCACCGGGATCGCGACGATGTAGTAGGTCTCGGTGAGGTAGGGGTCGAACTCGAAGCCGCCGATGGTCAGCCAGCCGAGATCAGTGAGGCCGTTGAAGCCGTTCGTCACCGGCTGGAAGTCGATCACCAGCAGCCGCGCGAGCAGCACCAGCGCCAGCGTGATGATCGCGACGTAGACGCCCGAGATCCGCAGCCGGAAGATCGCCCAGGCGATGAGCGCCGCCAGCGCCGTGGGGACGACCAGCGACATCACGAGGCCGAACCACTGCGCCTGGAAGGGCAGCCAGAGCCACGATCCGGGGACGATGCAGCACAGCTCCGTCGGCGCGCCGGGCTCGGCGTTCCAGAGCATGAAGTCCGGCACCGGCTTGTCGGAGCCCTGCTGGTAGCTGGTGAAGCTCTGCAGCTTGAGCGACATCGCGGTCATGTACGCGCCGAGCCCGAAGAACAGGCCCTGGCCGAGGTTCAGAATGCCGGCGTAGCCCCAGGAGAGGGCGATGGCGTAGCCGAGCATCCCGAACACGAGATACTTGGCGATGCGGTTGAGCCAGAACGGGTCCATGAACAGCGGCATGGCGATCACGGCCCCGATGAACAGGCCATAGGCGATGATCTCGCCGGCGCGCTCTCGGACGTCGGTCATCGTCAGCGTCCCTTGTAGGAGAAGAGGCCCTGCGGCCGCCACATGATGAGGGCGACCACGACGGCGAACACGACGGCGCGGGCGAGGATGTCGTTGGTCGCCACCGCCACGAGACCGTTGAGCTGGCCGAGCAGTCCCGCCGAGACGAGCGTGCCCAGCAGGCTGCCGACGCCGCCCACGACCACCACGAGGAAGCCGTCGACGACCACCGCCGAGCCCATGTCCGGCTGCACCGTCTTGAAGCCGGCGAGCAGCACGCCCGCGACGCCCGCGAGCCCGGAGCCGTAGGCGAAGGTCAGCGCGGAGACGCGGCGCACGTCGATGCCGCAGGCCGCCGCCATCTGCGGGTTGCGCATGATGGCGCGCACCTGCACGCCGATCGGCGTGCGGTACATGAGCCACCACGTCAGCGCGGTCAGCAGCAGCGTCACGATGATGATGAAGGTCCGGTAGGGCTGGACCGTGAAGCCGCCGAGGTCGAAGGTCTGGCTGAGGAAGGCCGGAACGTCCATGTTCTGAAGCCCGGTGCCGAGGCCGGGGATCTGCACGTCGAAGAAGCTCAGCCCGAAGTTCAGGCGCACCGCCTGCTGGAGCAGGATCGCGACGCCCCAGGTGGCGAGCAGGGTGTCGAGCAATCGACCGTAGAGCTTGCGGATCACGACCCGCTCGATGAGCAGCCCGGCCGCGCCCGCCGTGATGAAGGCCAGCGGCAGCGACACGAACATGTTCAGCCCGAGATGCATGCCTGCGAGGACGGCCGTGTAGGCGCCGATCATCACCAGCTCGCCATGGGCCATGTTGATGACGCCCATGGCGCCGTAGGTGATCGTCAGGCCGAGCGCGATCAGCAGCAGGATCGACGACAGCGACAGGCCGATGAACAGGACGTCCGACATCCCCGCTCCCTCGTCATCAAATGCAGGACGGGCGCGGCCGAAGCCGCGCCCGCATGGTCGTCAGAGCTTGGTGGTGTCGAGGCCCTGCGCGGTGCAGAACAGGTTGTCCTCGGTCTCGCCGTAGGCGACGTAGGGCAGCGGCCGGATCGGCTCCGGATACGCGTCCACGATCTCGCCCTGGCCGTCGCCGCCCCACTGCGCGATGCGCGGGGTCAGGTAGGTGTGCAGGTTCTCCGGATCGACGGTGACCATGCCGTTCGGCGCGTTGAAGGTCTGGCCCTTCACGCCCTCGCGGATCGCGTCGGTGGTCGCCTCGCCGGCGGCCTCGACGGCCTGCTTGAACAGGTAGACCTGGAAGTAGGAGCTCTCCATCGCGTGATGCGTCACCGCGTTCGCGTCCTCGACGTAGTCGCGGTAGCGCTGGATGAAGGACTGGTTCTCCTCGGACGGGATCGCCTGGAAGTAGGGGAACGAGGTGAAGGAGCCCGCCGCGAACTCGGCGCCCATCGCCGCGATCTCGATCTCGGAGGTCACGGTCGCGCAGATCGGCAGCGTGTCATGCGACAGGCCCTGGTTCTTGTACTCTCGGTAGAAGGCGACGACCGAGTCGCCGACCACGTTCGAGAGCACCGCGTCGCAGCCCGACTCCTTGATGCGGTTGACCATCGCGCCCCACTCGGAGTGGCCGAGCTCGAGATACTCGTCCGCCACCCACTCGGCGCCGTGCTGCTCCATGAGGATCTTCGAGACCTTCGCCATCTCGCGCGGGTAGATGTAGTTCGACCCGACGATGAAGAAGCGCTTCTTGCCGAGGTTGTTGATGATCCACGGGATGAAGTTCGAAAGCTGCTGGTTCGGAACGGCGCCGGTGTAGACGACGTTCTTCGAGCACTCGTAACCCTCGTAGTAGGTCGGGTAGAAGTAAAGGTTGCGGCGACGCTCGAACACCGGCAGCACCGCCTTGCGGCTGGCGGAGGTGTAGGAGCCGAAGACCATCGGCACGCGGTCGCGCACGACCAGCTTGTTGGCCTTCTCGTTGTAGGTCTTCGGATCGGACGCGCCGTCCTCGAGGATCGGCACGATCTCCATGCCGTTCACGCCGCCGGCGGCGTTGATCTCCTCGATCGCCATCAGCGTGGCGTCGGCGAGCGACTTCTCGATGATCGAGAGGCCGCCGGTGAGCGAGAAGAGGACGCCGACCTCGACCTGGTCCTGCGCGCGGGCGGTGGAGGCGTAGAGGCCCGGGCCGAGCGCGGCGGCGGCGCCGACGACGCCGCCGTGGTGGAGGAACTTGCGGCGAGAGATGGTCATGGTGCGAAGGCTCCCTGCTGGATGGTCGTTCCGAAGCTGCGCCGCGGGTCTTGTTTCCGGCCCGCGGTCGCCGACGGCTCTCTTTGGGTGTCGAGGGCCGGAGGACCGCCGCGCGGGCGCCTCTCTCCGAGGATCCGCGCCGACGGATGCGTGTGTTTCTGTGCGGGAACGGCGACGGCGCCGGCGCCGGAGCGGATCGCGGTCGAAAGAACCGCTCTGGAGCAACGTCGCTCCATCCGCTGGGCCGAGCCGGCGCACAATTTCTGTGCGCTGCCGCCTGCGAGCCCATTCGCGAGTCAGCGTCGACCCGCGTTATGCGACATTATGCATCGTCGGATCGGGAACTCAAGAGTTCGTTGGCGTTGATGATGGCGACGGCCATCTCGTCGATGGTGATCCGCTTCGCCATCGCCTGGCGCCGGATCGTGCGGTAGGCGGCGTCTTCCGACACGCCCTGCGCCTCCATCAAGATCGCCTTGGCCTTCGCGATGTTCTTCTGGCCCGCGAGCCGCGTCTCGAGCTTGCGGATGCGGCCGTGGAGCTCCTCGCGGTTCAGCCAAGTCTGCCGCGCGATCACGAGGTTGGTCAGCAGGCCGATCGGGCGCACCGGTTTGCTGATGACCGCCATCGCGTCGAGTTCGAGCACCAGCTGGAGCATGGCCGGATTCTCGTAGTCGACGATCGCGATCACCGCCGGGCCCGCGGGTCCCGCGCGCTTCAGAAGGCGCGCCAGCGCGCCATGCGTGTCGCGGTAGATCCCGGCGAAGAGGACGTCGGCGCGGGGCGGCTCGCCTTTCGTCGGCGGCGGCCAGCAGGCCTCGGCGCGGCAGCCGATGCGGGCGAGCTGGTCCATGACCGCCGCGCCGTCGTCGTCCGGCGGGTGCATCACGACGACGTCGAGCGCGCGCAGGTCCTTGAGCAGGGGACGCGCCATCCCGGCGGCGGCCCTATCCGCCAGCCGCGACCGCGCCCCACGCCTGCGGCGCGGGATCGACGAGATAGGGGTCGGGTCGGACGGGGTGCTCGGCCGCGGCGAGAACCTCGAAGGCGCCGTCGGCGCCCACCCGCGCGACGCGGGGCCAGAGCCAGGTGTGATGCGTCCGCGCGTCGACGCGCACCGCGCCCTGCGGCGCGTCGAAGGACACCCCGGGCAGGGCGGCGAGCACGGACCGCCGGTCGGCGGAGCCCGCGCGCTCGACCGCCGCCGCGAAGAGATGGACCTGGAAATAGGCCGCTTCGGTCGCGGCCGAAATGGCCGCGTCCTCGCCGTAGCGGGCGCGAAAAGCCCGGACGAAGCGCTGATTCTCCTGGGATTTCAGCACGCTGAAATAGGGCGCCGCCGTTATGTGGCCCTCGGCGGCCTCGGCGCCCATCGCCGCCAGCTCCGGCTCGCCGGTCGTCAGGCTCGCGATCGGCATGCGGGCGCGGTCGAAACCGGCGCGCGCATAGGCGCGGTAGAGCGCGACGGTGGCGTCGCCGACGGTCGTGGAGAAGACGATCGCGGGCGCGCGGCGGCGCAGGTCCTCCACGGCGCGGGCGATGTCCGCGCTATCGAAGGCCATGGGCACGTATCGCTCCTCCAGCACCTTGGCGCCGCGGCTGGACAGATAATCCCGCATGATCCGGTTGGATTCATAGGGGAATACGTAATTGGATCCGATGAAGACAAACCGATCCCCATAGGTCCGCAAGAGGTGATCCGCGAGCCATATGCTGTTCTGATTGGGTGCCGCTCCCGAATAAACGCAGGCCTGGGAGTATTCAAAACCCTCGTAAAGAGTCGGGTAGAACAGCAGGGCTTCGCGCTTTTCCAGTAGCGGAAGCACAGATTTTCTGGTCGAGGACATGTAACAGCCGAAAATCGTCTCGACGCCCTCGTCGAGCAACGCGGCGGCTTCCTGCCGCGCGCGGCGCGGGTCGGAGCGGGGGTCGCGCAGAAACGGCTCGAGCGGGCGTCCGAGCACGCCGCCCCTCGCGTTGATCTCGTCCACGGCCATCATCGCCGCCATGCGCTGCGTGCGCTCGACGACGGCGGTGAGGCCCGTCTCGGAAAAGAGAATACCGATGCGGAGACGGTCTTCGGAAAGGGGCATCAACAATCCCGTGCGTTCGCCGGCGTCGCGCGTCCGACGCCGGCAGAGACCTTCGACACCCGACCCAATCGGTAGCCGGTGCGACATGGGCGCGCAATAGCGCGCGGCGACGAATCCGGATCGCGCGCGCAACATCGCGAAACACGATCTGAGAGGCTCGGCCGCCGCGCCCGCTGTTCGCCCCGAGGCCGGGCGGGTATAGCTGGCGCGTCAGCGACCCCTGGAGAGCCTCGCGTGAACGCAACCGGCCCGGAAAGCCCTCTGGGCGTCGTCATTCTGGCGGCGGGCGCAGGCACGCGGATGCGCTCGACGCGCCCGAAGCCGCTGCACGAAGTCGCCGGCGCGACGCTCATCGCGCACGCCATGAACGGGGCGGACGCCGCAGGGCCGGAGCGCGTGGTGGTGGTGACCGGACATGGCGCGGAGGCCGTCGCCCAAGCGGCCCGGGCCGTTCGGCCCGACGTCGCCCTCGCCCATCAGTCGCCGCAGCGCGGCACCGGCGACGCGGTGCGCTGCGCCCTGCCCGCCCTCGAGGGCTTCGCCGGCGTGATCGTCGTGCTCTACGCCGACACGCCCTTCGTGCGGCCGGAGACGATCCGGCGCGCGGCCGCGGCGGTCGAGGCGGGCGCGGCGGCGGCCGTGCTCGGCTTCGAACCGGCGGAGCCGGGCGGCTACGGCCGGTTGATAACGGACGACGAGGGCGCGCTGCTCCGGATCGTCGAGGCGGCGGACGCCGACGACGCGGAGCGCGCGGCGCGGCTCTGCAATTCCGGGGTCATGGCGTTCCGCGCCGAAGACGCCCGTCGCTGGCTCCCGGCGCTCTCGGCCGACAACGCGAAGGGCGAGTTCTACCTCACCGAGATCGTGGCGATGGCGCGCGCGGAGGGACACGCCTGCGCCGTGGCGCGCTGCGCTGAGGAGGAGACGCTCGGCGTGAACACCCGCGCCGACCTCGCGCGCGCAGAAGCCGTGATGCAGGCGCGTCTGCGCGCCCGCGCCATGGCGGAGGGCGCGACCCTTGTCGCCCCCGAGACGGTCTTCCTGTCAATGGACGCGCGCATCGGCCGCGACGTCGTCCTTGGGCCGCAGGTCGTGGTCGGGCCGGGCGTGACGATCGAGGACGACGTCGTGGTGGAGGCGTTCTGCCATCTCGAAGGCTGCACGCTGCGCTCGGGCGCCCGCGTCGGCCCGTTCGCGCGGCTGCGGCCGGGCGCGGAGATCGGTCCCGGCGCGCGCGTGGGCAATTTCGTCGAAGTGAAGAACGCGACCCTCGCCGAGGGCGCGAAGGTCAACCACCTCTCCTACGTCGGCGACGCCGGGGTCGGACCGGGCGCGAACCTCGGCGCGGGGACGATCACCTGCAACTATGACGGGTTCGCGAAGCACCGGACGGAGATCGGCGCAGGCGCCTTCATCGGGTCGAACACTGCGCTCGTGGCGCCGGTTCGCGTCGGCGACAGCGCCTATGTGGGCTCCGGCTCCGTCGTCACCGACGACGTGCCGGAGGACGCGCTGGCGCTCGGGCGCGGCCGGCAAGTGAACAAGCCGGGGATGGCGGCCCGGCTGCGGGCGCGGCTCGCATCGCTCCGCCGCGACCGGAGCGGCTGAGAAGGAGCGTATCAATGTGCGGCATCGTCGGGGTTCTGGCGGAGCGGGCGGCCTCCGGTCTGATCATGGACGCGCTTCGCAGGCTCGAGTACCGCGGCTACGACAGCGCCGGCGTCGCCACGCTGGAGAACGGCGCGCTGACGCGGCGCCGCGCGGTCGGCAAGCTCGGCGCGCTGGAGAAGGCGCTCGAAGCGGCGCCGCTCGAGGGGTCGTCCGGCGTCGGCCATACGCGGTGGGCGACCCACGGCGCCCCGACGGAGGCGAACGCGCATCCGCACGTCGCCGGTCCCGTCGCCGTCGTCCATAACGGCATCATCGAGAACCACGCGGCGCTCCGGGCGGAGCTCGAACGCGAGGGGCGCGTGTTCGAGACGGCAACCGACACCGAGACCATCGCGCATCTCTGCGCGCATCTGCTTGGACGGGGATTGTCGCCCGTCGACGCCGCCTCGGCGACCATCGCGCGGCTGGAGGGGGCGTTCGCGCTCTGCTTCCTGTTCGATGGGGCGCCGGACCTGCTGGTCTGCGCGCGGCGAGGCTCGCCGCTCGCCATCGGCTGGGGCGACGGCGAGATGTTCGTCGGCTCCGACGCGCTGGCGCTCGCGGCGATGACCAACCGGATCTCGTATCTCGAGGACGGGGACTGGGCCGCGGTGGCCCGCGACGGCGCGCGCGTCTTCGACTCCGACGGCATGCCCGTGGACCGGCCGGTCCGGAACATCCCGCTGGAGGCCGCGCTCGTCGGCAAGGACGGGCATCGCCACTTCATGGCGAAGGAGATCCACGAGCAGCCGACGACCCTCGCCTACGCGATCGCGGCCGCCGCGCAGGGCGGCCGGGTCTCGTCGCCCGCCGACGGTCTGGACTGGGCGGCGCTGGACAGCCTGCCCATCATCGCGTGCGGGACGGCGGCCTACGCCGGCCATGTCGCGAAATACTGGTTCGAGTCCGTCGCGCGGCTTCCGGTCGACATCGACGTCGCCTCGGAGTTCCGATACCGCGCGCCGCCGATGCGGTCAGGCGGAGCCGCGGTGTTCGTGAGCCAGTCGGGCGAGACGGCCGACACGCTGGCGGCGCTGCGCTACGCGCGCGCGCAGGACCAGACGGTCATCTCGGTCGTGAACGTCGAGAGCTCCACCATCGCCCGTGAGGCCGACATCGTCATCCCGATCCACGCCGGCCCCGAGATCGGCGTCGCGTCCACCAAGGCGTTCACCGGTCAGCTGGTGGCGCTCGCCGTCCTCGCGCTGTCGGCGGCGCGGGCGCGCGGCACGCTCAACGCACCCGAGGAGGCGCGGCTTGTCGGCGCTCTTCTCGGCCTGCCGCGGCTCATGACGGAGGTCCTCGCCCGCGAGGAGGAGGTGGCCGCACTCGCCCGCGATATCGCCTCCGCGTCCGACGTTCTCTACCTCGGCCGCGGCCCGCTCTTTCCGCTCGCGCTGGAGGGCGCGCTCAAGCTGAAGGAGCTGACCTACATCCACGCCGAAGGCTATGCGGCCGGGGAGCTGAAGCATGGACCGATCGCGCTGATCGACGACACGACGCCAGTGATCGCCTTGGCGCCGCACGACCGGCTCCACGACAAGATGGCCTCGAACATCCAGGAGGTCCTGGCGCGAAAGGGCCGCGTCGCCATGATCTGCGACGCCGCTGCCGCGGAGTCGGCGCCGGCTGACGTGTGGCGCATCCTCCGCATGCCGGAAGCCGACCCCTTCGTCGCCCCGATCCTCTACGCGGCCCCGGCGCAGCTGCTCGCTTATCATGCGGCGGTCCAGAAGGGGACCGACGTCGATCAGCCCCGCAATCTGGCGAAGTCGGTCACGGTGGAGTGAGCGCGCGGTCCGCCGCGCGTCCCCTCCCCGCGTCGTGCTGAGGCATCACGACCCGCACATCGCCGGCGTCGCCGCGCTGCCCGGTGCACGGCGTCGCGCAGCCCGGTCCGCACCGGCGCCGACCGGCGCGCTCGGAAGCTATTGCAAGGGGAACGTGTCGACGGTGTTGACCGGCGTCACGACGGCGTTGAACAGCTGCAGGAACTTCCGAAGCTCGGTGAGCGGCGCGTTCGTCACGAAGATGGCGTCGCCGTCTCGCATCCCGAACTCCCGCGCGACGAAAAATCCCTCCGGCTGCGACAGGTCGAGCCGATAGACGATGGGCCGCCCCGGCCCGTGCGGGGCCGCCTCCGGCGGAGGCCCCGGCAGAAGCGCGTCCGCGACGGCCGGATCCTCGAAGCGCAGGACGAACACGCCGGTCGGATCGGCGTCGAAGTCGCGCAGGCCCCGCGCGGCGCCGAGCGCCGAGAGCAGGCTGAGCGGGCGCGTCGGGAAGCTGAACTCCGCCTGCGCGCCGGACGCGCCGAACGCGATGAAGCGCTCGCGGATCGGGGTGAGCACGATCTGGTCGCCAGGGCGGAGCGCCACGTCGAGCTGCGGATCCTCGAGGACGTCGGCGAGGATTTGGCGGCCGACCGCGCCGCCGCGCTGGATCGCGACGTCGATTCCCTCCGGCGGCGCCGTCGCCCCGCCGGCGGCGGCGATCATCGCGCCGAGGCGCGCGGTCGGCCGTTCGATCGGGTAGACGCCCGGTTGCGCCACCGCGCCCTGGACGGCCACCGACCGGCTCTGGGGCTCGCGCAGCCGTAT
>AACY020556728.1_pt1 | contig 11258 bp, 11 predicted proteins | sample 267378 | NCBI WGS metagenome assembly AACY02 (sample SAMN02954345, study PRJNA13694) | marine metagenome | biome: aquatic; feature: ocean; material: water; isolation source: isolated as part of a large dataset composed predominantly from surface... | reverse complement strand
CGGTGTCGGCAGCTTCCTGGGCGAAGCCGCGGAACTCTCCCTGAGACTCCCCCTGGCCGCGGACGTCCTGGACGATCACCAGATAACCCTGTGCAGCCCACCACTGCGGGTGGGCGAGGGTGACGCTGGAGGCGATGGCGCGACCGTAGGGCTGGCGCATCACCAGAGCCGGCCAGGGCCCGTCGCCAGGGGGTCGCCACACCGCGGCTTTCAAGCGGATGCCGTCGCGGCAGATCAGGTCCGCGTCTTGGCAGGAACCGGTGCCGGGGCGCTGGTCAGCGCACATCCGGGCAATAAAGACCGATCACATAGGTCACCAGGATTTCGGCATCCTGTCGGCTGAGATTGCGCTGCTTGGCGACGGCACTGATCGATTGCGCTGAGGTGGCCGAGATGTTCTTGGCATTCAGGGCCTTGAACTGCTGGCACATCGCCCGGGCTTCGCCGGGGTTGCGCTTGACGCTTTCGAGCAGCGTGGATTCCTGGGCCAGGCTGGCGGGGGCGGCGATCGCTCCACCCAGCAGTGCCGCGAGGGAAAGAATCAAGGAGAGGTGGCGCATGGTGCCTCCTCCATTCACTCTCTGCATTTGAACCCCGCCGGCCCGGGGGCGGCAGCGGGTCATGGTCAGTTCGTCGGTTGCCAGCGGCGTGCCCTCTGAATCCAGCGCTGGGCCAGGGCCAGATCCACCACCGGTGGGCGACCGGTGCGCAGCTGGCGCTCCAACCGGCCGGTGCGGGTCACCACATCCTGGGGGCTGGCAGCCGCTAACGCCGGGATCGTCGCCAGGCCCGCATGCATCAACAGGGCCGCATCGGCTGGTGCCAGATCGAGATCGCAGACGAGGGCTGCGATGCCCTGCAGGCGGCGCAGGTTGCGGGCCGTGGCGCGGCCTCGACGTGCCAGCTGACTCAAGGCCTGGTCATCGAGGGCCCGAAGAGCGCTCCAGCCCGTCAGGCCCGCCGCTTCGATCACCCGCCGCTCCTCCCGGAAGGACGCCGGCAGATCGGCGAACGGGCCGTCGTTGCGGGAGCGTGCCGGCATCGAGGGGCTCAAGCCGCCGCCTGGGGAACCACGACCACCTCCCCCAGCACCACCGGGGTGCTGCTGCCCTCAGGGCCGGGTTGGAGCTGTCGCAGTCGGATCACCACCTCCTCACCGTTGCGGCCTCCGCTGCGCAGATTCGCCGCCAGTTGGGCCAGGGTCGGTTCGATCGCCTCCTTGGCGATCCCGGCCGGTGCCTGGGCGACCACCAGATCGTTGCCGTTGTCGAACACCACAGGAGCCCGCACGGCCCCCTCCACGATCACGGGAGGCTGGTAACTGACGCTGAAGGCCCAGCAGCTCACCGCCAGCAGCAGGGTGAAGCTGGTCACCCCCACGAGGCGAAAGCGCACACCCCAACGGGCCCCGAACGCGACCAGCGTCATCAGGGCGAAGGCCAGGCCGCTCCAGGCCAGCCATCCGATCGCGCGGTCGAGGAGGTCGGGGAGTGGCATGGGGCTGGTGCTTCCAGGGGGAGAGCGTTATTTTGCGCGGGCCCCAGAGAAAAGTGTCGGCGTTGATGGGGAGGGGCGTGAGATCGCAGACCCTGTCGCGCGTGTTCTTTGGCGGTGGGTTGGTCCTGCTGGTGGGCGGAGCGACCGCGTGGGTCGCTCTGGATCGGATTGTCGCGACGGTGTTCACGCGGCTCAAGCCTTCCCTGGAAAGCCAGTTCTCCAAGCCGCTTGGCCATCCCCTGGAGATCGGTCCTTTTCAGGGGTTGCGTCCCTGGGGCCTGGCGATCGGTCCCAGCCGGGTGCTGCCAGGACCCAAGGATCAGTCCAAGGCCTCGATCACGGGGCTCACGCTCCAGCTCGATCCGCTGGCCAGCCTGCGGCGCTGGCGTCCCGTCGCGGTGGTCAGCCTTCGCGGCGCCAGGGTGGATCTGCGCCGCAATGCCCAGGGGGCCTACTGGGTGCCAGGGCCCTCCAGCGGCGGCAAGCCGCCCAAGCTGGATCTGCGGGTGAAGCTTCAGGATCCGGCCCGGCTCCAGATCCAGCCGGCAGGTCTGACGCTCAGCGCTGATGGTCGGGCCGCCGTGCATCTGGCCGAAAACTGGGCCGACGTCGCCCTCAAGGTGGCCCTGCCGCAGCAGGGACGGGTCAGCCTCAAGGCCCGTGGTCGTTGGGTGAAGCCCCAGTTGCATCTGCAGACCAGGCTGGAACGGGTGCGTCTGGAGCCATTCCAGGGGCTGCTGCCCGCCTCCATGCCCCTGGCCTTCCGCGGCCAGATCGGGGGTGACCTTCGCCTGAGCTGGAGTCAGGGGCGGGCCGGATGCGCCGGCGCCCTGTCTCTGGTGGGCCTGGAGGTGAGCGGCAAACCGCTGCAGAGCGCCCTGCGCAATCCCCAGTGGCGCCTGCGCTGCCGTGACCAGCGCCTCAGTCTTCCCGCCAGCACCTGGCGTTATGGCGCCTACCAAGCCAGCCTCTCCGGCCACGTGGATCTGAATCAGGCCCTCGACCTCAAGGCGGTGCTGCGTGAACCCGGCGAAGAGCGCCAGCTCACCCTGCGCCTTGATGGCCGCTGGAAGCAGCCGCGACTGCGGCTGGCGGGCCGCTGGGCCCTGCCTGAGTCGGTGCCCGTGACGGCACCCCTCGCTGTGGATCTGCAGTTGAATGGCGACTGGCGCAAGCCCAAGGCCCCCACGGCCGTTCTGGAGCGGTTGACGCTGGCGGGGCCAGGCCTGGCGGCCTCGCTCAGCGGAGCGCTCTATCCCGAGTTGGCGATCCGCAGCCAGCAGTTGCAACTGGATGGAGAGGCTTGGAAACACTGGCCCCTGGTGCCCGATCTTCTCGGCACCCAGGCGCCGCTGCGGGGAGATCTGCGTCTCAGTGGCGCCACCGTCAGCCCGGAGCTGTCGCTTCGCTTTGATCAGGCGCGCAATCCCCTGCTGGAGCGCTGGTCCCTGCGGGCCGACTGGAGCGCCAAGGCCGGAGAGTTGCGTCTTGAGCACTTCCGCAGTCCGCAGCTGCAGGCCACGGCGGCCTTGCCGCTGGCCCTGGCCGGTGGCGGTCTCAAGCTCGGAGATCTGGCGGCTCAGCTCAGTCTTGAGGCTTTTCCGCTCGCTCGCGTTGGGCCCCTGTTGGGCACCACGATGGATGGCACCTTGTCCGCCTATGGCGGTGTTAGCGGTCCAGTCACCGCTCTCCGCCCCGATCTGCAGCTCCAGCTCACGGATCCACGGGCCGGCACCCTGCGTTTACTGGAAACCTGGCGTGGTCGGTTTGAAGGCCAGGTGGGCGGTGGCGGCAGGCTGCAGATGGCGTCGGTGGAGTCCCTGCTGCCCGGCCGCCTCGAGGCCAGCCTTGGCGCCAACTGGTTGCCCACCCAGGTGCGCCTGACCCGCCGTCAGGGGGTGCTGAGCCTGGAGGGCACACCCGCGTCGTACCAATGGCGTGCCGATGGCATGAGCCTGGATGGTCTGGAGCTGGCGCTTCCCCCCAAGGGCCGTTTTGAGGGGCTCTATGGCCGCATCAGCGGGCGCGGCAGCCTCGGCCTGCAGCCTCTGGCCATGGATGGCTCGGTGACGCTCGACTCCCCCGGGCTGATGGGGCTGCAGTTGCGTCAGGCCATCCTGCAGGCCCGCTACCGCAACGAGCGCTTTGACCTGAGCGGTGAATTGCTGCCGCCGGATACGGGGCAGATGCTGCTGGAGGCGAAGGGACGGTTGGGCGGTGCCCTCGATGCCCATCTCGAGGCCCGTGGCTTGAGTGCCCGCTGGCTCACCAGTGGAGCCCTGAGCCTGCCGCAGCTCGCTGAGGATGAACCGCCGGCTCGAGGGCGGGCCAGCGATCTGGGCACCCTCCTGATCAACACCTTCGGTGGCTCCATCGACGGTCAGCTGCGGGCCCTGCGGGAGATTCAGGCCAGCCTGCGGCAGCAGGCGTTGTCCAAGCGCAGCGACAGCCAATTCCATCCCGAAGACCTGCGCGGCCAGCTGGATGCGGTGCTCGATCTCACCGGGCCCAACCTGGCGGATCTCAACCTCGATCTGAAGGCGCGTGGCCATCTCTGGGTGGAGGGCGATGACCAGGACAGGGCGCTGCAGATCGAACCCTTCATCGCCAGCCTCAATGGACCGATCCAATCCGGCGAAGGACGCTTTTCACTCGAGCATCTGCCCTTCACGCTCCTGGCCCTGGTCGCCCCGGTGCCGCCGGCGCTGCAGGGAGCGCTCGGGCTCTCCGGCAGCTACCGCCTCGGCCGTGGGCTTCCTGATCTGAGCACGGATCTTCAGCTGGAGGATGCCCGGGTGGGGCGTCATCGCCTCAGCCTTGAACGCGGTCAGATCAACCTCGAGGATGGGGCCCTGCGCCTTGATCTGGCCCTGATCAGCGATGGGGCCCAGGACCCGGTCACCGTGATCGGCCAGGTGCCGCTCGATCCCTCCAAAGAGCTGGATGTGCGTGTGGTGAGCCGTGGCGATGCCCTGCGCTTCCTGACCGGATTCACAGATGATCAGGTCGCCTGGACTGGGGGCGACACCAATCTGCGTCTGTTGCTGCGCGGCCCGCTCAGCGCCCCTGAGGCCAATGGCTTCATCGTGGTGAAGCAGGGGCGTTTCACGATCCAGAAGCAGGTGATCAGTGACCTGAACACCGCGATCGTGTTCGACTTCAATCGCTTGGAGGTGCAATCCCTCAGCGCCCGCGTCGGCTCCCAGGGGGAATTGCGCGGCTCCGGCGCCCTGGCCCTGTTCTCGCCCCTAGCGGAGCCGAAGCCGCTGGCGGTGACCCTGCAGAACGCACGGATCAAGCTGCCCATCGCCGATGTGGCGGTGGCGGCGGATCTGAAGGTGCGCGGTGCCCTGATTCAGCCGCAGTTGTCGGGAGATCTGACGATCGACAACGGCACGGTCAAACCGGCTCGCTCCATGTTTGTGAAGCCGGCGTCGCTGACCGCCTCGGCCGCTGCATCCTCTGCCGCCCCGGCGACCACCGCCATGGCCCAACCGGTCACGGCCGACACCCTGCTCGAGGAAAACTGGAACTTCCAGCAGCCGCTGGTGCTGCTGGGGCCGGATGTGGAGGCGAGCAGCAGTCGCTCCCTGCGCGCCTCCCTGCCCAATCTCCCGGCGATCCGCTTCGATCGGTTCCAACTGCGTCTCGGGCCCAAGCTGCGGGTCACGGTGGAACCCGTGGCCAGTTTCAGCACCGCCGGTCGGCTCACGCTCAACGGTGCGCTCGACCCCAGTCTTCAGTTGCGGGGGGTGGTGCAACTGCTGTCTGGTCGCGTGTCGTTGTTCACCACCACCTTCAACCTCGATCGCCGCGCCCCCAATGTGGCCGTGTTCACGCCATCGCAGGGATTGATTCCCTACGTGGATGTGGCGCTCAACAGCCGGGTCTCCGACAGCATCAGTGTGGGCACCGGCAGCAATGCCGTGTCGACCAATGTGTTCGACACCAATGGCACCGGCAACCTGGGTGTGGGCGGCCAGCTGCGCCTGGTGAAGGTGATGCTCACAGCAACGGGGCCGGCCGATCGCCTGGCCGACAACATTCAGCTGCGCAGTTCCCCACCGATGTCGCGGGCCCAGCTGCTCGGTCTGATCGGCGGCAACTCCCTCGCCGGCTTGACCGGTGCTGGCGGTGGTGCGGCGCTTGCCGCCGTTCTCGGTCAGTCGTTGCTCTCGCCGGTGATCGGTTCTCTCACCGATGCCTTCAGTCAGCGGCTGCAATTTGCCGTGTATCCCACCTACATCACGCCAGAGGTGCAGGATGAGAATGAGCGTGTCTCCGGTCGGGTGCCTCCCCAGCTGGCCGTGGTCACCGATGTGGGCGTGGACCTCACCGATCGCTTCAATTTCTCCGTGCTGGCCGCCCCCAATCGCAACGACATTCCGCCCCAGGGAACCTTGACCTATCAGATCAGTCCCAACCTCAATCTCTCCGGTTCGGTGGATACCCAGGGCACCTGGCAGAGCCAGTTCCAGGTGTTTGTTCGCTTCTGAGCCCCATGAAGGCCTCAAGCCAGCAGGTGATCGGTGTCGATCTGGGCGGCACCGGGATCAAACTCGCCCGGTTTGACCGCGCTGGCCAGCTCCTGGCTGACCAGCACATCGCCACCCCCCAGCCTGCGGTGCCGGGCGCCGTCTGCATGGCCCTGTGCGAGGCGATTGAAGCGCTCGATCCCGATCGCTGCGCCACCGTGGTGGGCATCGGTCTACCGGGGCCCATGGATGCGGCGGCCCGGGTGGCGCGGGTGTGCATCAACCTGCCGGGTTGGCAGGAGGTGCCGTTGGCCGAATGGCTGGAGCCGCAGCTGCAGCGTCGGGTCACCCTGGCCAACGATGGCAACTGCGCCCTGGTGGGCGAGGCCTGGCAGGGGGCGGCACGCGGTTGCGGCGATGTGGTGCTGCTCACCCTCGGCACCGGCGTCGGCGGCGGGGTGATGCTGGGAGGTCGCCTGTTCACGGGCCACAACGGAGCCGCTGCCGAGCCGGGCCTGATCGGCATTGATCCCAACGGCCCCCCCTGCAACAGCGGCAATCGGGGGTCGCTGGAGCAATACGCCAGCATCGCCGCCTTGCGCCGCCTCTGGGATGGGGAGCCGGAGGAGCTCAATCGCCGTGCCTGCGCCGCCGACCCCGAGGCCCTGGCGGTGTGGGAGCGCTATGGGCGCACCCTTGGCGTTGGCATCAGCTCCCTGGTGTATGTGTTCACGCCCCAGCGGGTGCTGCTGGGTGGAGGGTTGGCCGCGGCAGCCGAGCATTTCCTGCCGGCTGTGCGCCGAGAAGTGGATCTCCGCGTGCAGGCGGTGAGTCGGGAGGGGCTGGAGATCCGCGCCTGTGAGCTGGGAAATGGCGCCGGACGTCTTGGTGCCGCCCGCCTGGCCATCGATCGACTGCTGCCGGCCGCCTGACCCGCCGGGCGGGATGATGCTGAGCAGATGTCGCCCCAGCCCATGACTCCTCAGGGTGTGCCCGAACCGTCGCCTGAACTGCTGCGGTTGGCGACCGATGTGCGCCGGGCCGCCACAGCCCTGGGGCAGACCGACGATGGCCAACGGCAGCAGGCCCTGGAGGCGATGGCCGCTGCGTTGGAGCGCCACGCCGAGTCGATCGTGGCGGCGAATCAGCAGGATCTTGAGCAAGCCGTGGCCGAAGGCCTGGCCCCGGCACTCGTGGCCCGTCTCAAGCTGGATGCCGGCAAACTGGCCGGCGCCATCGATGGCGTGCGCCAGGTGGCGGCGCTGCCCGATCCCCTCGGTGTGCGTCAGCTGCATCGGGAGCTGGATGAGGGGCTGGTGCTGGAGAGGGTCAGCGTGCCCCTCGGCGTGCTGGGGGTGATCTTTGAGGCGCGACCGGATGCGGTGATTCAGATTGCGTCTCTGGCGATCCGCTCCGGCAACGGGGCGATTCTCAAAGGGGGCAGTGAGGCGAACCGCACCAACCGTGCCGTGATCGAAGCCCTGCAGGAGGGACTCGGCGCTGCCGAGGTCGACACGACGATTGCGGCCGATGCCCTGGCCTTGCTCACCACCCGTCAGGAGAGCCTGGCGTTGCTGCGCCTCGATGGATTGGTGGACCTGATCATTCCCCGCGGCAGCAACGCGCTGGTGCGCTTCATCCAGGACAACACCCGCATCCCCGTGCTCGGCCATGCGGACGGCGTCTGCCATCTGTACGTTGATGCCCAGGTGGACGTGCCCCAGGCGGTGCGGATCGCCATCGACAGCAAAACCCAGTACCCCGCGGCCTGCAACGCGATCGAGACCCTGCTGGTGCATCAGGACAGTGCGCCGGCGTTTCTTGCCGCGGCCGTGCCGGCGTTGGAAGCCGCGGGCGTGCGTCTGCGGGGGGATTCCCGCAGTCAGGCCCTCGGTGTGGCCGAGGCGGCCACAGAGGACGACTGGGATCGGGAGTACCTCGATCTGATCCTTTCGGTGCGGGTGGTCAGCGATCTGGAGGAGGCGTTGGAGCACATCCGTCGCCATGGCTCGCGCCATACCGAGGCCATCGCCAGCCAAGACGTGGCCACCGCCGAACGGTTTCTACGGGCGGTGGACAGTGCCGGTGTGTATCACAACTGCTCGACCCGTTTCGCCGACGGGTTCCGCTACGGCTTCGGTGCGGAGGTGGGCATCAGCACCCAGACCCTGCCGCCGCGCGGGCCGGTTGGCCTGGAGGGGCTGGTGACCTATCGCTACCGCCTGCGCGGTGATGGCCATGTGGCCGCCGATTTCGCCGAAGGTCGTCGTCGATTCAGCCACCGCGATCTGGAGGCATGAACGACGCGATCCACATCCAGGATCTGCGCGTGTGGGCCCATGTGGGCGTGCTGGAGCGGGAACGCCTGGAAGGGCAATGGTTCAGCCTTGATCTGACCCTCCTGGTGGATTGCCAGGCGGCGGCCCGATCCGACGCCCTCTCCGACACGGCCGACTACAGCCTGGCGGTGCAGGCGGTGCAGACGCTGGCGTCGGAGCTTCGCTGCCACACGATCGAGCACTTCAGTGAACGGGTGTTGGAGCGTCTGGCCGATCTTTATGGTGCGGTGCCGATGCGCGTGTTGCTGCGCAAAACCAAACCGCCGATTCCAGGATTCAGCGGTACGGTTGCGGTCGAACGGCACCGGCATTGGCCGGCTCCTCGGTGAACGGTTCGGTGAAACAGCCCAGGCCCCTCGTGCTCGTGCATGGTCTCTGGGATACCCCCCACCTGTTCCATCGACTGGTGCGGCAGCTGGAGGACCACCGGGTGCCTCTGCTGGTGCCCCATCTGCCCCACCGCCTTGGCGCGATCCCCCTGCGCAGCCTCGCTGAGCAGTTGGATGGTCACATCCAGGCCCGCTGGGGTGCGGAGCGCCCGATCGACATCCTCGGCTTCTCGATGGGGGGCATCATCAGCCGTGTGTGGTTGCAGGAGCTGGGCGGTGCCAGCCGCACCCATCGCTTCATCAGCGTCGGCAGCCCCCAGCGCGGCACGCTGACGGCGCAGTGGATTCCCCGGTGGTTGTTTGCAGGTCTGGCCGACATGAAGCGGGGCAGTCGTCTGCTGCGGCACCTCAATGCGGATCCCTCCAGCCTCCGCCGCCTTGCGTGCACCAGTTTCTATTGCCGCTGGGATCTGATGGTGTTTCCTGGATGGCAGGCCGTGCTGCCCCTCGGGACGCAGCACGCGGTTCCGGTGCTGACGCATCAGCAGCTGATGGCCCATCCCCGGGCCCTCGAGCTGCTCACTCAAACGATTCTCAGCGATTGAGTGACAGGTTTGGTATCGGTTGCCACCATTGATTCACCTCCTCCTCGTCGTTTGAGCCAATGTGCTTTTCGGCTTCCGCCAGTTTCACCGCCTCTGCGGTGCTGATGCCTCTGGGTCTGTACTCCCACCATCTGGCCTCTCGTCACGAACGCCCGGATTACAAACCTCTGGCCTTGGTGCCTTTCTTCTTCGGGGTGCAGCAGTTCGTTGAGGGCCTGGAGTGGACCGCGCTCGATCGCGGCGGAATTGAACCACTCGCCACGGCAGCTGCCTTGGGATTTCTCTTTTTCGCCTACTGCTTCTGGATGATCTGGATCCCCTGGAGTGCCTGGTCGATCAGTCGAAGCACCGATTCCAAGGGGCTTCAGCATCGCTTGAAATGGGTGGCGATCGTCGCCACGGTGATTGGCGTTGGTTTCTATCTGCCGGTGCTATTCAATCCTCCGGCTGTTCAGCCCGCCGTGCACAGCACCGGTCGATTGCTCTACGACGTGTCGAATCTGCACAGCGCCCTGCACAATTTCGTGAACACCGAGCCGGTCGGCGAACTCGTCTACTGGGGCTTCATCGTGTTGCCCCTGCTGGCGGTGAGTGATCGCGCCGTCAAGCTGTTTGGTGTGCTGATCTTTGTTTCGATCTTTCTCACCTGGGCCACTTACAGCGCCACCTTCAATTCGGTGTGGTGCTTCTACTGCGCCGTGCTCTCGATTGTGGTGATCTGGATTGTGAATCGGCCGCACCTGCGTCGTGCCTGACGCCATGCTGCAGAGCATCAGCGCTGGGCTTGCCGGCATGGGCGAGCTTCTCGTCGAACTGGATGTTGGCGTTGGCTTGCTGGTGGGCGTCGGCGCGTCGATGTCGGCCTCCCACCTGTTCGCTCTCCTGGCGAATCGGTTACGACCACGGCAGATCCTGTTTCACATGGTGGTGGATACGTTGGTGCTCAGCCTGGCGTTCCTGATCGGCATCATCAGCCACAGCCTGATGCTCACCCTGGTGGAGGGGGTTCCCCTGCAGCCGATCACCTTCGGAAACCGCATGGGTGTGGCCCTCTGGCCTGGATTGTTTTATGTGCTCGTTGCGGCGCCCTACATCAGCGATCTGATCGCTGTCACCCTGCTCGCGTGGGTGCATCTGAATGTGCTGGTGCTTCTCCAGGCGGTCTATGGCGTTCCCCTGGAGAAGGGGTTGATCATCAGCCTGCCGGGTTATGTGCTGTCGTTGATCCTGATCGGCTTGCTCTTCGCCCAGCGTTGGCGCGCCAGTTACAACACCCTGGCGCGGGAAGTGGCGTCCCTCTCCTGATTCTCAGCCGCCAACGGAAGCTCTTCTCATGACTGGCGTCACTTCGGCCATTCAGCATCACCGCAACCATCTGCGTTTCAGTCGGCGCCTGGTGGTGGTCGTGCTGGTGGTTGTTGCTGTGCTGGGCCTGCTCAGTCTCAACGCGTTGCGGCACGACGCCTCGCTGATTTTTCGTCGCGAGGTGTTGGAGGAAGTCGCCGGGGTGACTGTGGCGGTCGTGTTGATCGTTGTTGCTCTCACCGGCATGTATTCGGTGATGGCAGATTTTGTTTTCTGGGAAGGTTGGCAGCAGGGCCTTCCCGATCCCTCCCATCTGTTCGAAAGCTCCGAAGCGACTGAGTCTCCCCATCGTCACTTTGTGGTGTATCTCGACGGCATTCACCAGAGCGAGGAGAGTCACCCGCCTCGCGTCAGTGACTTTCTCGATGTGCTCGAGCAGGGCATCGCTGACGACATGCTGCTGGTGAAGGGGATCGAGGCCTACACGATCATGCCGGTGGGCTTGCGCGCCTCGTCGTATTCGCAGTGGTTCTGGCAGCGTCTGTTCGCTCTGCAGGAGCAGCATCCGATTGGCCTAATCCGTTTCTCTGCGCCTTCTTCGTGCAGGCCAACAATGTGATCAAGGTGGGGATTTCCTCTGATCGCCGCTACGGCCCGGTGATGAATTACGAGCTGGCGCTTAAAATCGCCAGGCGCCTGGAGGCGCTT
>AACY020563896.1_pt1 | contig 11259 bp, 9 predicted proteins | sample 267378 | NCBI WGS metagenome assembly AACY02 (sample SAMN02954345, study PRJNA13694) | marine metagenome | biome: aquatic; feature: ocean; material: water; isolation source: isolated as part of a large dataset composed predominantly from surface... | reverse complement strand
TACCATCACATATTAATTCTTCTAATCGAATTTTATCATCTATCTTAATTTTTATTTTAGCTGCTTGATATGTTTGTCTCAAAAGAGAAACTTCATTAATAGCTTTTGCTGATATTTCTTCCTGTTCAGTTTTAACTGTCATTTGAAGAGGGTAAACTTTTGTTAAAGTAGCAGATTCAATTCTTTCTAACAGATCGTCATCATTATAATCGTTCATCAAGAAACCAACAGATCCTTTATTGATACCAAAAATAGGCTTTGCCTCATCAATATTATCATGAAGAGTTTGTAACATAAGTCCATCACCTCCAAGCGCAACAATTACGTCAGCTTCAGGAGCAGAATAATCCTTATATTTTTCTACTAGATTATCTTTCGCTTCTTTCGCAGCTTTATTATCACTTGAAACAAAATGTATTTTTTTATCTGACATATTTTTTTAAATATCACTTCCTCTTGATAATTCATACCTAAATTACTAAAGTTTTATCTTTGGTTTTTATCTATTTAGGTGAATAAATGAATTCAGACAACAGTAAGGTTAATTTAATGAGTCAGGATGAGATGTATGACCCATCTATATCTGCTTCAAAATTATTAAATGGAAATAGAGTCTACCATTATGATTTATACGACCCTCCATTTTACATACTATCAAGATATGAAGATATTAGTTATGCCTTAAGAGAGCCTGATATTTTCATTGAGGGTCATGGTAATGGACCTAACTTTATAGATTCTTCTAATGGTGTGCTTTCTGACGGAGAGCATCACACATTGATTAGAAGAATTGTACAACCGAATTTTTTAATGGGATCAATTGCTAAATTAGAAGAGAGATTAGAAGAAATCGCAGAGGAACTCCTTGATGATGTTATGGGAAAAGATATTTGGGATATTCATGATAACTTATCATTTCCACTACCAGTAATAATTATTTGCGAGATATTAGGTATTCCAATTGATGACATTCATAAATTTAAGCGTTGGGCAGATGCTACGGTGGAACAAATGTGTAGTGAAGACCCCCAGAAATTTGAAAAAGAATTGAGTCAAATGAGAGATTATCTATTGGATCTCATACTAAAAAAAAGAGAAGAAGAAGAAGATAGCACTCTTTTATCAAGGATTGCTCATGCAAAACTTAAGTCAAAATATTTATCAAATGATGAAGCTGTAAACTTAACTATACAAATTTTTGTTGCAGGTAATGAGACAACTACTTCTTTGATTTCTAATTTAGTATGGAGAATGATGACTGTAGATAATTTATGGGAAGATTTTGTAAGCAATAAAATTGATATCAATAATGCTATAAATGAGAGTCTACGCTACGATCCACCTCTTTTAGGATTATTTAAAACTACTTCTAAAGAAGTAAATATTGAAGGAAATATAATTCCAAAAAACTCAAAAGTAATGATGCATTATGGTGCAGCAAATAGAGATCCTGTAATTTTTGATAATCCAAATACATTCGATTTGACTAGAGATGGTAGTAAAGTAATTTCTTTTAGTGTAGGTGTTCACATTTGCTTAGGTAGAGAGCTTGCAAGGTTAGAGACAAAGGTTACTCTTAATGCATTAAAAAAGAGATTTCCTAATTTAAAATTAATTAATGATGGCGAAAGGGTAGGCCCCTTTCTTTTTTGGGGTAGAAAAAAACTTCCTGTTTCTCATAAATAAAAATGTTTCTTATAATTGACCAAGGTACCACATCTACAAAAGTAATGCTTTTTGACTTAAACGGAAAAAAAGTTGATTCTAGTCAGAAATCTTTTGAACAAGTATTCCCTAATAATGGTTGGGTTGAGCATAATCCCGAAGAGATTATTGGAACTGTTATAAGTTGTTGTAATGAAATTATAGAAAATAATCCTAATCATAATATTTGTTCAATTGGTATTACTAATCAAAGAGAAACTGTAGTTGTATGGGATAAACAAACCGGTAAATCTTTATATAACGCAATAGTATGGCAAGACAGAAGAACAGAGAGTTTATGTAGAGATTTAAAAGAAAAAGGCTACGAAGAATTAATTATCAATAAAACAGGATTATTATTAGACCCGTATTTTTCATCAACTAAGATATCCTGGATAATAAATAATGTTGATGGCGTTAAAGAAAGCATAAATCAAGATAGAGTATGTGCAGGAACAATAGATTCATGGATTATTTGGCATCTTACAAAAGGTAAAGTTTTTGCTACTGATATTACAAATGCAGCTAGAACAAATCTTTTTAATATTGAAGAATTAAAATGGGATGATGATTTATTGAATCTTTTTCAAGTGAATAAATCAATACTTCCGGAAGTTCTGGAATCTGATGCTTTTTATGGACAATCAGAGGCTCTCATAAAGAAATTACCAATTTATGGTGTTATAGGAGATCAACAATCAGCTGCAATTGGACAAAAATGCTTTAATTTTGGAGATATTAAGTCAACTTATGGTACTGGATGCTTTGTTTTATTAAATACAGGTAAAAATATTGCATATTCTAAAAATGGCCTTTTATCGACCGTAGCATATAAAATTAATGGAGAGATAGCTTATGCTCTTGAGGGTTCTATTTTCATGGCTGGTGCTATTATAGATTGGTTAAAGAATAATCTACAAGTATTTGATAATATTAATGAATTAGAAGATATACTTAAAAATACTTCCATTAATAGTGAGATTGTAATGGTACCTGCTTTTACTGGTTTAGGTGCACCACATTGGCAACCAAATAGTCGGGCAACTATTTCAGGTTTAACGCGTGATTCCAATAAAAATGAGATAATAGCCTCATCAGTTCAGTCTATTTCTTTACAAACGTATGATCTTATGAATGCCATAAATGAGGATACTAAAAAATTATTTGAGAACCCCCTTAATAGTATCAGAGTTGATGGAGGTATGACAGAAAATGACTGGTTTATGCAGAATCTTTCTGATATTTGTGACATAAAAATAAGTAAATCAAATGAACAAGAAGCGACTGCATTGGGCGCGGCTTCATTATCAGCTCTTGGCTCTCAAGAAATTAATGATTTAAAAGAATTTAATGTTAATTTATATAAAAATAAGGAATTTCTGCCACAAATGGAAAATCAAACAAGAGAAGAAATAATAAAAAATTGGAATAAAGCAATAAATAAAATCATCAATGTCTAATTCTAATAATGCTGGTTTTATATTTATAAAGATTGTAATATTGGATTATGAATAAACAAATTAGAGAATCAGTAAGTGAAGAGGAATGGAGCGCAAGAGTAGAGCTTGCAGCTTTATATAGGTTAGTAGCTTTATATGGTTGGGATGATCTTGTTTTTACCCATATATCTGTTCGTGTTCCCTCAGAACCTGAACACTTCTTACTTAATCCATATGGTTTATTATTCGACGAAATTTGTGCATCTGATCTGGTCAAAATTGATCTTGATGGAAATAAGGTTTCTGAAACAAATTATAATGTTAATGCTGCTGGTTTCACTATTCATTCAGCAGTTCATTCTTCAGGAACAAATAATCATGCTGTAATTCATACGCATTCAAATGATGGAGTGGCTGTTGCGGCACAAGAAGATGGCCTTATGCCTATAAGTCAACATGCAATGGTTATAAGAAATGATTGTGCATATCATGATTATGAAGGTATCGCTCTTAATTTAGATGAAAGAGAGAGATTAATTAATGATCTTGGGGACAAGCATTGTTTAATTTTAAAAAATCATGGTTTGTTAACAACCGGTGCTACTTGTGGAGATGCATGGCTTCGTTTATTTTTTCTTGAAAGAGCCTGCACCATGCAAATTAAAGCCTTAACTGGTGGTTTGAAACTTAATCAAGTTCCAACTGATGTTATTGAATTAGTTACTGAACAAGGTCAAATGGCATCTGATGATGGAATAGGCCAACTTGCGTGGCCTGGTCTTTTAAGGAAATTAGATAAAATTGACCCCAGTTATAAAAATTAAATAGGAGAAATAATGAAGTTTGCTGTAGGACAGCCTGTTACTAGGATTGAAGATACGCGTTTAATTACAGGAGAAGGTAATTATACGGATGATATAAAATTTGAAGATATGTGCCATGGTGTTTTTGTTAGATCACCTTATTCTCATGCAAAAATTTTAAACATTGATGTTGAGAGTGCTCGTAAAATGCCAGGTGTAATTGATATTTTTACAAATGATTCCTTCACTGAGGCAGGTATAACACATATGTCGGTAATTGATTTTCTCCAAAATAAAGATGGATCACCTATGAATGCTAGTAAAAGACCTATATTGGCGTCAGATAGGGTAAGACATGTCGGAGATCCTGTTGTTTTCATACTAGCTGAAACTGTTAATTTAGCTCTCGATGCTGCTGATAATGTAATAGTGGATTATGAAGAGTTACCATGTAACTCTGACACCGCCAAAGCTCTTGAAGATGACTCACCTAAGTTATTTGATGAATTTGAGTCTAATTGTGCAGTTGATTGGGGTTTAGGTTCGGATGAGGAATGGAAAAAAGTTGAGTCAGATGCACATCATGTTTCTCATGTTCATCTTATTAATAATAGGATTGTCGTTAATCCTATCGAACCAAGATCTGCAGTATCAATATTTAATAAAACTGATGGAAAATTTAAAATGCATGTTGAAAGCCAAGGCCCTCATGCTATGAGAGAAAGACTTGCTAATACGCTTAATATTAAAGAAGAAGATATTCAAGTTATTACAAAAGATGTAGGCGGTGGATTTGGCTTAAAAATGATGTGTTTTCCTGAATATATAGCTGTAATGCATGCTAGTAAAATTTTATCAAGACCTGTTAAATGGACTGCAACAAGATCAGAGTCTTTTTTAAGTGATGCACAAGGTAGAGACCATGTCACCGATGCATATTTAGCTTTAGATAAAGAAGGAAAATTTCTTGGTGTAAAGGTGGAGACAACAGCTTCTGTAGGAGCTTATTTATCCCAATATGGTATTTTTATTCCTACTCTTGCAGCTGCGGGAATGCATGTTGGAGTATATAATATTCCTGTAATGGTTAATAATGTAAAAGTTGTATATACAAATACTGTTCCTATTGATGCTTATAGAGGAGCGGGTAGACCTGAAGCAAGTTATGTTATTGAGAGATTGGTTGATCAAGCAGCCCGCGATATGTCTCTTGGACAAATAGAAATTAGAAAATTGAATTATGTTCAACCTTCTGATTTAGGAAATACTGCAGACCCGGTTATTCCTTTTGATAGTTGTGATTTTGATAAAACTACTAACATGACACTACTAAATTCATCTTTTGAAGATTTCGAAAAAAGACAAAAAAAATCTATAGATGAAAATAAACTTCGCGGTATCGGTGTATCATATTATGTTGAGAGAACTCAAGGAGAGGGCTCTGAAGACTCTAGAATAATTGTTTCAAGTGAGGGTAAGGTAAATGTTTACACAGGCACAATGGCTACAGGCCAAGGCCATGAGACTGCATGGACACAAATTGTTGTTGAAAAATTAGGTGTTAACCCTGAAGATGTATCTATTCATTTTGGTGATAGTGAAGACTTGCCAAGCGGAGGTGGAACTGGTGGATCAAAATCGTTGTATTTTGCTGCTGGCGCCATTAATGAGGCATCAGATGATGTTTTGAAAAAGGGAATTGAAATTGCTGCTGCAGAATTAGAGGCTTCTATAGACGAAATAGAATATTCAACTGAATCTGGTCCTCTTTTTCAAGTACAAGGCACTAACAGAAATATTGACTTATTTTCAATAGCTAAAATTGCAGAAAATCAATCTAATACTCAAATGCTTGATGGTGCTAGTTCATACGAACATAAAGATCCGACATATCCAAATGGTTGCCACATTTGTGAGGTAGAGGTAGATAAAGATACAGGAAATGTAGAGATCATAGATTACCATGCGACAGACGATTTTGGAAAAATTATTAATCCTCTTTTAGTTGCGGGCCAAGTTCATGGAGGTATCGTTCAGGGTTTAGGCCAAGCAATGTGTGAACATGCTATATATGAAGAGGAAACTGGCCAACTTTTAAATGGTTCCTATATGGATTATCAAATGCCAAGAGCTGATGATTTTCCTGATTTTAATATTGATTTTAATGAAGAGGCAGAGTGTAAAACAAATTTATTGGGAGCTAAAGGTTGTGGTGAAGCTGGAACTGTTGCCTCAACAACTGCTTATGTAAATGCAATCATAAATGCTTTAGAGGGTTTTGATACAAAGAAACTAAATATGCCAATTACAGCACAAAAAGTATGGGGGATTATAAATAATGCTTAAAGAACTTCTTCGTCCAGATGTTTGGAGTCCAGAAATGGATCCTTATTCAATACCTATAGAAAAAATTGATATGGCAAACTCTGACATCTTTATGTATGGAGATGCGATTTTTCCATTATTTGAAAGATTAAGAAAAGAGGACCCAGTTCATTATTGCGCTGAATCATGTGTTGAGGATGTAGGACCTTATTGGTCAATCACTAAATACAAAGATATAATGAGTGTGGATACCAATCATAAAGTTTTTTCATCAGAAGGAGCTATAACTTTATTTGATCCTCAAGAAGATTTCACTACACCTATGTTTATTGCAATGGACCCACCTAAGCATGATATACAAAGAAAAGCTGTTAATCCTGTAGTTGCTCCCAGCAATCTTGCTAATATGGAAGACCTTATTAGAGAGAGAACAGCCGAGGTTTTAGATAACCTTCCAATAAATAAAGAATTTAATTGGGTAGAGGATGTCTCCATTGAATTAACAACAAGAATGTTAGCTACTTTATTTGATTTTCCTTTTGAAGATAGAATGAAATTAACTAGATGGTCAGATGTTTCTACTGCTAGACCTGGCGATGGAATAGTTGAAACAGAAGAGCAAAGAAAAGAAGAGTTATTTGAATGTCTTCAATATTTTACTAAACTATGGAATGAAAGAGTTAACTCTGAACCTAAAACTGACTTAATTTCTATGCTAGCTCACAACCCTAGCACACGTGATATGGATCCAATGGAGTACCTAGGTAATTTAATTCTGCTTATTGTTGGAGGTAATGATACAACAAGAAATTCTATGACAGGAGGCATTTTGGTCTTAAATCAAAATCCTGATCAATATGATAAATTAAGAAAAGATCATTCTTTAATTAAAACTATGGTTCCTGAAATCATTAGATGGCAAACACCACTGGCTTACATGAGAAGAACTGCTCTTGAAGATTATGAATTGGGAGGAAAGCTAATTAAAAAAGGTGACAAAGTAGTAATGTGGTATGTGTCAGGAAACAGAGATGAAGATGTAATTGAAAATCCAAACAGCTTTATAATTGATAGGAAAAGACCAAGAAGCCATTTATCATATGGTTTTGGAATTCATAGATGTGTAGGAAATAGATTAGCTGATATGCAGTTAGAAATTCTGTGGGAAGAAATAATGAAAAGATTTGAAAATATAGAAGTTGTTGGTGAACCAATTAGAATCAGATCAAGCTTTGTAAAAGGTTTTTCTCACCTTCCGGTTATTATCAGATAATTTAATGCTTGATAAAGCAAATAAAGACCTCAGAAGTATTTTTAGTAAGTTTGCTACTGGAGTAACGGCAGTTACATTTAAGGATTCCAGCGGTTTAAATCTTGGTATAACAGTAAATTCATATACATCGTTATCTCTAGATCCACCTTTGATACTATGGTGCCTAGACAAAGATTCAGATTTGTATGAAGAAATAACAAATTTAGATAATTACATAATTAATTTTCTTTCTGAAGAACAAAGAGATATAGCAAACTCTCTTGCACAAAAAAATGATCATATTTTGAACGAGGATCAATTTATTTCCATTGATCAGGGTTTAGTTATAAAGGATTCTATAGGTTGGCTATCTTGTTCAAAAAATCAAATAATCGATTCTGGTGATCACTCAATTTTGATAGCTGATGTTAATGATTCAAAAATAATTGAAGGTTATCCTCTTATTTTTTGGGGCAGTGACTATAGATCTCTTTTAAGGTAAATTTAATGTTATTTTTACAGTCGCATGTTAACAGAATAGTAAAAGTACCAAAATCATATTTTTGGAAGCGATTAAGAGCCTTTGACAAGATTCAAACACTTTTACCTAAAACAATTAAAGAAGTAAAAATTCCAGATAATTTTTCTAACTCTCTAGGTGATGTAAGACATGTTTATCTTGAGAAAGTTTATCAAGGTGAAGTTATAGAGAGATTAGATGGATTTATAGAAGAAAAATATATGTCTTATTCAGTTATTGATAAATCATGTCTGCCAGTCGAGAATTATGTTTCTAATGTAAATATAAAACAAGCAAGTCAAAATTGTACCGAAGTTAATTGGTACGGTCATTTTAAAGCGGAAAAAAAGCATAAAGATGAAACGGTAAATATGTTTAAATTTAATTATAATCTTATTTGTGACAACATGGAAAAACAATTTAATGAAGAGAAATCAGAAGGATAATTTTATAATTTGGGTAGGGTTATATTTAAAGAAACAAAAGTAGAGAGAGTGGTCAATGTTCCTAAGAACTATTTTTGGAATAGGATTAGAGCATTTGGAGAAATTAAAACACTCTTACCTGAAAATCTTCTTGAGGTAAAACTTCCTGAGGATTTTTCCAACACTGTTGGGGATTTAAGATCAGTTTATTTAGGCGATCCTTATCCAGGTGAAGTTATTGAAAGACTTGATGGTGTTGAAGAGGGGTTGTCACTTACATACTCAATCATTGATAAATCATGTTTACCTGTTTCAAATTATGTAGCATGCGTAAACTTAAAAGATTTTTCATTAACCGAGACTGCTGTCTCATGGTGCGGTCATTTTGTTGGTGATGGAAAGACAGAAGATGAAATCGTAGATTTATTGGAAGCTTTATATAATTTAATTCTCAATAACATTGAGGATCAATATAAGAAATTTCAAAGTTAGTTAATATGACAATCGATAATTATGAATTTCAAAATATAAAATCTTTTTTAAAAGAAAATAATTTTATCTTATCTAATGATTTACCACGAAAAGTTGGTAATGGTCAGTCAAATCCAACTTATATATTGACAGATAATGAAAATAAAAAATTTATTTTACGAACTCAACCTAAGGGTGATCTAGTGAGGGGCGCTCATAGGTTAGATCGTGAATTTAATGTTTTAAGAGGTCTTAGTAATCAGAAATTTAGCGTACCAAAACCAATATTAATTTGTGATGATAAATCAACAATCGGTAGAGATTTTTATATAATGGAATTTATTGATGGAGATATTTACGAAGATCCTTTCCTTCCTGATAATGAGCCTAAAGAAAGAAAAAAAATTTACGAAAGCTTAGCAAATACTCTTGGCCAACTTCATAGTTATAATATTAATAATTTAGATATACCCTTTAAAAAGAATAATGGCTTTATGATAAGAAATTTAAATATTTGGTATAACCAAATTTTTCATGATGACTACCAAGATAAAGATATTTCAAAGATATATGATTTTATAATTAAAAATACTCCTGAAAATAATAATTTATGCTTAATTCATGGAGATTATAAATTAGACAATTTAGTAATAGGCAGTAATTCAAAATGTTTGGCCGTTCTGGATTGGGAGCTATCTGCATTTGGAGAGCCTGAGGTTGATTTAAGTTTTCAAATGATCAATTGGTTAATTCCTAAGGGTGTTTTATATGGTATTGGATTAGAATGGGAATCTTATCATATACCTTCTGCTGAAGATTTTCTTAATTCTTATGAGAAAACTTATGGAAAAATGGTTAATGTAGAGCTCCTTAATATTTATTGTTTGTTCTCCTTAATGAAGCTCTACTGCATTCTCAAAGGTATAGAAAATAGAATAAAAGCTGGAAATGCTGCATCGGCAGAGGCTAGCGATAAAGTAAAAGGTGCATTAGGTATTAAAGATGTGCTTATGTTGGCCTATCAAAATTATCCAAACAATATGATAGTTAGTTAACCTTGATTATTTAGCTAAAAGATACTTCAGGAAAATCATTATCTACAGACTCTCTTAAACGGTCATAATATACTCCAGCTCCACCAAAATATATTAGTACTCTGGAGTTTCTATTTTCGATATTTGCGCCCATCATCCATGAATTTACCTCGTCACCAACATTCATGAGTGTTTGTTCGTGAACCTCTTTGACATGGGCTGACCATTCTGTCTCAGCCTCTAAAAGGGGATTACAGAGTTTGTATCCTTCTTTTTCCATTTTATTGATACAATCAGATATCCATAAACAATTTTGTTCAATTGAAGTAGGAAGATTTGCAAAAGGAGCTTGCGGCCCAGTAATTGTAAATAAATTTGGAAAATCAGAAATGCATACGCCCATTATAGATTTTGACTCAGTCTCCCATTTTTCTCTTATAGACTCACCGCTTTGACCAATAATATCGAATGCCTCAAGTGCACCTGTATAAGCTTGAAAACCTGTAGCTAAAATAATGATATCAAATTCATATTCATTTATATCTGTTTTAATACCATTTTCTGTAAAATGAGATATTGGCTCTCTATCTTTAATATCTACTAGATGAACATTATCTCTATTAAAGGCTTCATAAAATCCATGATCAAGTGGAGGTCTTTTAGCGAATAAAGGATAACCTTTAGGGGTTAATATTTCTGCAATTTCAGGATCATCTATTTTTTCTTTCATTTTTCTTATTATAAAATCAGCAGCCATTTGATTTGCCTGTGGATCAACCAGTAAATCGTCAAAAGTTTCAAAAACCCATCTAAAACTTCCATTCCAATTTTCTTCGAATATTTTTTCTCTTTCATCTTCAGGGGTATCAACTGCATTTCTTCCAACAGGGCTATCAAAAGCCATACCAAAGACATGATTTCTGCATTTATTTATTATTTCTTCATAATTATCTTTGATGTCTTTTTCCCATTCTGGTGTCATAGGTTTTTGCATTGCAGGCAATACAAAGTTAGGCGTTCTTTGAAAAACTGTTACGCTTTCTGCAGTCTGAGCCATAATAGGCAACATTTGAACTGTAGAGGCTCCACATCCAACAATGCCTACTTTTTTTCCTTCATATTCAAGACCCTCTTGAGGCCATCTTGATGAGTGAAAACATGGACCTTTATAGTTACTCATACCATTATATTTAGGAATAACTGGTTGAGAAATCATTCCCATAGCACTAATAAAATATTTGCAAATTATTTCTTCACCAGTGCCTGTTTTTACACACCATAATCCG
>AACY020556644.1_pt1 | contig 11264 bp, 10 predicted proteins | sample 267378 | NCBI WGS metagenome assembly AACY02 (sample SAMN02954345, study PRJNA13694) | marine metagenome | biome: aquatic; feature: ocean; material: water; isolation source: isolated as part of a large dataset composed predominantly from surface... | reverse complement strand
GTGACTCATTGCCACGCGGATCAATGACGGCTCCACGCTGCAGCTCGGCATCGGCGCCGTGCCCGATGCCGTGGTGCAGTCCCTGCACGACAAGAAGGGCTTTCGGGTGTGGACCGAGATGTTCTCCGATGGCGTCCTCGGACTGCATAAGTCCGGATCGCTGGATGACGACATCCCGCTAACAGCCAGCTTCATCTTCGGATCCCGCGAGCTCTACGACTGGCTCGACAAGAACAAGAAGGTGCGCATCATGCGCACCGAAGTCACCAACAACCCCGGCAACATCGAACGCCAACCGCAGATGACCAGCGTCAACGCCGCGCTGCAGGTGGACCTTTTCGATCAAGCCAATGCCAGCCGCATCAAGGGCCACATCTATACCGGCTTCGGCGGAAGCACTGATTTCATAGTGGGCGCCCTGCATTCCCGCGGCGGTCAATCCTTCATCGCGCTGCCGTCCTGGCATCCGAAGGCCGACGTCTCCACGATCGTGCCGCTCATCGACGAGCCGATCACCAGCTTCCAGCACTCGGCGGTGGCCACGGAACAAGGGATTGCCGATGTGTTCGGCCGCACTCAGGCTGAGCAGGCGCGCAACCTGATCCATCGAGCCGCGCACCCCGATGCCCGTGAGCACCTCACGCAGGCGGCTCACGAGCTGTCCTTGCTGTAAGTGTGCTCCGCTGTCTGACGCCTCATCGGGCCGCCGTTGCGCGCCCTTTTGCCTAGCGGACGAGCCAGGTGGCGGTGGCGGCGTCGTAATACAACGTCCGCGTACACACCCAGCCGCCTGAGTAGTCGTTAGGCCACTGCGCCCAAGATGGGCCCCACCCGTCGCGACAACTTGCATCGATTGTGCGGCCGTACTGCTCCAGCACATCCGGCGGTCCACCCGAATCGGTTGACGTGGAGGGGCTTGGCTCACCTGGGCACTGACCGCCTGCGGGCTGCGGAAACAGCGAAGGCGTGACATTGGTCGAGAAGATAGGTTGGCTCGGAGGTAAGTAGGTGGGCTGCGCACTCTGTGAGTCGATGTCGAAGAGAAGATAGGCACCGGAATCTCCTGGTCCGTTGAAGATACCGAAGCCGTTTGTCAGCGCTCCACTATCCCGGTAAAAGCCTGTAACTTCCGCGCCATTCCAAATGATCTGGTAGCTGGGCTGGCCACCAAAGGCGTAAGTGTTATTCGCGATCGACCCAACCTCGATGTCTGCATACGCAGTTTCGTAAACAGAAGCCCCGGTCAAGTTATAGGTACCGCTTGGGGCTGTTCCGTCCCCGGGGGCGGTGCCATCTGTTGTAAAGGTTCCACGGAGGGTGTTCGATTGCATGGACCAGCACCAAGTGACGCCGGCCCCCTGCGCGCTGGGGGCAGAGACAAGTGTCAGTGAGGCAATGCACATCGCGCAGAAGGCTGCGGCCACGTTGCGTAACACTTCGCGAAATTAGCATGGTGCCTGTGCCCGCCACGAGATGGCGATCTTTGACTAATTGCCGTCCGACCAGATCGGGAACAGCGTGTTCGCGCCGGTGACGTGGGTCCATCCACCGGCGGGGATGAAGACGGCGGTGAGTTGGCCGTCGTCGTTCCTCAGTTCCAATGCGTTCTCGCTGGTTGCCGCGTGCTCGGCTGCCAGATCGACGGGGAAGTCCGCCGAAGTCGACCAACCCAGAAGCTGGGAATCGCCACTCACGCGAGCGGCTGGCGACTTGGAGCACTCATCGGCCGAAGGCAACCGCACCCACGCGCCGCGGAGCATCGGTGCGGTTGGTGCGCAGGTCACGCCGCTGGGCATGGCCAAGGACAGCGGAACTGGCTGGGGGGCGGCTGCCGATGCCGTGCTCGAGGGTTGTGGATCAGGCTCGGGCTCGGGCTCGGGCTCAGGCTCCGGCTCCGGAGGCGCCGTCCACCGGATGATCACCCAGCCGTGCTGGCCGTCCTGCGCCTGTGTCTGCCCGCCGCTGCCGCCATCGGAGGAGTAGAAGGCCGTCTCACCCTCGGCGAAGGACACGCCTGTTCCCTGTGCGATGGATCCACCACCACCGCCTCCTCCCCGGGTGCCCGTTTCTTGATCGGAGAACGCGTCGAACCCTGAGGAGCCTCCGCCGTAGCCGGCGCCGCCGCCACCACCGAGAGCCGGTGAAGCATTCTCTCCGTAGTTGCCGCGAAATTCGTCACGGGCCTCACCGCCCGGACCACCCACCTGGGCACCCTGACCACGCTGGCCGCCGGCTCCGAAAAGCCCGCGAGAGGGGTCGTAATCCTCGCCGTCACCGGCATCTTCCCGACCGGTGCCACCCACACCGAGGCCGCCGGGGCTCCCGCCGCTGTCCTTGTTGGCCAATCCACCCTTCTGGCCCGCTCCGGTGGAGGTGTTGTGGCCGGCGTTTCCCCCATCAGCATCCGCCCAGTCGGTCGCACCACCACCGCCTCCGGCGATGATCAGGATGTCGCCGGACTCCACGATGGAGGCACCTCCACCACCGGATTGCTCAGCCAAGGTCGCTATGTCACCACCACCGACCCCGATGTCGAAGCTCATGCCTTCGGCCACGTCGATAGCTGCCTTGACGAGCGCGCCGTTGCCGCCGGAGTTAGAACTTGAACCCCACCGCCCCCGGCACCTGCTGCTTCCACCTCGATCTCGGTCACCCCGGTAGGGACAGTCCATTCGTGCTCGGCATTCGGATTCGCGGGGTCGAAATCGAAGCGAACCTCCTCGTTGGCGAAGGCCGACGGTGCGGCAATGACGAATGCCGCAACGGCTGCCGCGGCCACGGTGAACCCCCGCCTCGTCCGCGCGCGATGGTGCGTAGCACCGAGCCTGGGGGCCATACCCACGAGTGTGAGCGCAGCAGCGCAGGACACCAACCGCTGGGCTCGCCAGCGAGAAAATTGAGGGGCTACCCCTACAGCCCGTAACCAGCGGCCCGGAATGCCCCGTGCACCCCCGGCACTGTGGGTCCACGAATAGGATCCCTGCTCACCAGCAACTCGGCTTCAGCGGGGGAGATGTGGGCAGCGCCGGCGTGGAAACACCACAGTCACCTACCAATCGCGGTAGATCCTCGGGTGGTTGGCCGGAGTGGATCGCCTTCGCGATAGTGATCTTGGGCATAGTCGGATTCGCCCTGTCCTCTCCACGCTTCGCCGCACCGGACGAGGCGGCGCATCAGGCAACCGCCTGGTACACCACCGCTAACGGCATGCCGGTAAGGGCAGAGACCCAAACGCCCGTGCCCAGGATCTTCGCCGACGGCGCCTGCTACGCCTTCGACGGCAAGCAGGACGCCAGTTGCGTGCCCCCGCGACAGACCGGTTGGCCTGAATCGGTTCGGGTACTGAACTACCCGCCCCCTTATTACTGGGTGGTGGGCATCGGTCAGCAGGTGGCCAAGGCAGTGTCCTCGGAAATCTGGCTGGACATGGGGGGCCGCGCCGCGTCCTTCCTGCTGAACACGGGGGCCTTGCTGCTACTCGCGCTGCTGCTTCGTCGGCACTATCGCAATTGGGGCACCTACCTGCTGTTGGTCTCCACCCCGATGGCCGCATTCCTGTGGGCAACGGTCAACCCATCCGGTTGGGAGATAAGTGCCGGCTTGCTGTTCGCCTATTTCTTCGCGCGGGCTTGGTGGGACAACGACGACGCCTCCACCACCGGTAGTCCAACCCGTTGGCTCCCACTAGTGGGCATCGCCGTTACTTCCTTACTGTTCGCATCTGCCCGACACTCCGCGATGGTCTGGATGGCGGGAGTGATCGTCGCAGTCGTGATGACCGGGCGTTCGCTCCTTCCGCGCACTCGGCAATGGTGGCTGTTGCTGGCGACGACTCCGGGGTTCCTTGCCGGAATCATCTGGCAGTTGACCCACCCGGCTGTCCACGAGATCCGCAACCCCGATCGGATAGACGACCCGCAGCCGTTGGACTTCGCGCACTACTTCCTGCAGATCGAGGAAGTGCTGCCCGACCGACTACGCCAGATGGTCGGTGTTCTCGGGTGGATGGACACCCCCGTCCCGCAGTTCATGTTCTTCCTGGTCCTGATCGGCTGGGCGGCGTTCATCGGATTCCTCTTCGCCCGCACCCGCGTCCCGGTGCTGTTCCTCGTGGTGGGCTTCCTCGGCACGTTCCTCGTGCCGACGGTTCTCGAGATGCTGCGCTGGAACGATTGGCCGTACTGGTACCAGGGCCGCATCACGCTGCCGTTCCTCATTCCTTTCTTGCTGGTGTTGTTGATGAAGTACGCGAACAAGGGCAGGCGAGCGGCTGCGGCGCTGTCGTTGGTCATGGGCTTCGTCCTCACCTTCATGGTCTGGCAGAACTTGATGCGCTACTCCTTCGGTATCTGGGATTACATCCCCGAGCGTTGGTCCGATCCGGCGATCTCCACGCAAGCGTTCTGGTTGACCTACCTGTGCATTGCGCTGATGTTGCTCGGGCTCATCTGGCGCACTGTGCTCGTGGTGCGGGATAAGGGATCGACCGCAAGGACGTCGGGGGTCGACGCGTGAGCATCAACGAACCTCGGCTGACACTCGTGATGCCGGCCTACAACGAGGAAGCGACCATCGCTCAAGCGATCGACAGGGTGCTCGCGCAGCCGTTCGTTGGTGAATTGATCGTCGTCAACGATGCTTCTACCGACTCCACAGCCGCCATTCTCGAGCAGCTGACCGACAAGCGAATCGTTGTCTTGGATCACCCCGTCAACCGCGGTAAGGGCGCAGCGATACGCACCGGCATCGCCCACGCAACGCGTGACTTCGTCGGAATCCAAGATGCCGATCTTGAGTACAACCCCGCCGATCTTGCGCGAGTGATCGAGCCGTTGGAACAGGGCCTTGCCGACGTCGTCTACGGATCGAGGTTCATCTCCGGTGATGCCAGGCGCGTCCTGTACTACTGGCACAGCGTGGGTAATCGTTTGCTCACTCTCGCATCGAACGTGGTGACCAACGTCAACCTCTCGGACATGGAAACCTGCTACACGTCTTCCGACGTGAGCTCATCCAGTCGATCCCCATCGAGGAGGATCGCTTCGGGTTCGAGCCGGAGATTACCGTCAAGATCGCCAAATCCGGAGCGCGCATCTACGAGGTCGGGATCTCCTATGCCGGACGTAGTTACGCCGAGGGCAAGAAGATCGGCTGGAAGGACGGGGTCAGCGCTATGCGCTGCCTGGTGAAGTACTCGTGGCTGGAGCGCCGAAGTGCGGAGTGATGAAACGGCGTGCTTCCCCTGACCCGTAGAGATGCCGTGGCAGTAGACGTCCCTTGGCTGCTGTTCGGTGGGAGTTCCCCTTACCGGATCACGGATCGCTCATAATGGGGCAGGTGACGACGACGACTCGCGAGCGAACGCGAAGGCAGGACATTGGCGTATCCCGAAATGTCCAGATCGCCGTACTCGTCACCGATGCCCTCGCCCTCGCGCTAGCGACCTTCATAGGTTTCATCACCCGCTTCTCCTTCGCCGAGATCGAAACCTCGCTCACCGGGCCTATTCAGTTGGTGGGCACCATCGCGCCGATCCTGTGGCTGGGGGTCCTGGTGCTGATCGGCTCCTACGAGCAGCGCATCTTCGGCCTCGGATTGACCGAATACGGCCGCATCCTGCAGTCGGGCCTGTGGATGGTGGCGCTGGTCTCCATCGTGAGCTTCCTCGGCAAGTTCGACACCTCACGCGCATACGTCTTACTAGTCATCCCCATCGGCACGGCTCTACTGCTCATCGATCGGTGGTTGTGGCGGCGTTGGCTGCTTCACAAACGGATCCAAGGCCACGAACTTCAGTCCACGATCATCATCGGCAATGCCGCCGACCAGGAGCGAATCAGTACCTCGCTGCGCGAGCGGCCGTGGGCGGGCTATGCGGTCGTCGCCGGATTCGATCCGGCGCCGAGCAGCGGAGACGAAAGCTCCGACGCATCCGATGAGTGGATGGATGCCTTGATGCAACGAGTGGAATCCGAGCAGGTTATGTGCATCGCGTTATCACCCACCTGCGGTCTCAGCGGCGGGGATATCCGCGAACTCAGTTGGCGTATCGAAGGCCGTGGCATCGACCTGTTGATCAGTTCCGCGCTCGGTGCAGTCACCGGGCCACGGTTGAGCCTGCGCGTTGCTACCGGCCTTCCGTTCGTGCACTTGGACGAAGTGGGCCTAGGGGTGATCAAGCGCGCGGTCAAGCGCACTTTGGACATCGTCGTCAGCGCCGCGACCTTGATCATCTTGTCCCCGGTATTGCTCCTGATCGCCCTGCTCGTGCTCCTCACGTCCGGATCGCCGATCTTCTTCGCCCAGGATCGCGCCGGTCAACGCGGCGAACTGTTCCGGATGTGGAAGTTCCGCACGATGGTTCGCGATGCCGATGAACAGCGGGAGGCGCTGCGCGCGGCGGTCGAAGCCGAAGGGCCGATCGTCAAGTTCGTCGATGATCCACGCATCACCCCGTTCGGCCGCTTCCTGCGCCGATGGTCGCTGGACGAACTACCGCAACTGTTCAACGTGCTCCGCGGGGATATGAGCCTGGTCGGGCCCCGCCCGCACCCGGTCGACGATGTCGAGCGCTACCGCAGCTCCGATGCCCGTCGCCTGCTCGCTAAGCCCGGGATGACCGGCCTGTGGCAGGTCGCCGGACGATCCGACCTGTCGTGGGACGACGCAGTCGAACTCGACCTCCTCTATATCGAAAACTGGTCGGTGCTCGCCGATGTCGCGATCCTCATGCGCACCATCCAGGCGGTCATCACGCGAAGTGGGGCGTACTGACCCACGGCTAGGCTTCCGGCGTGCCGGGTTTGCGAAGGAAGAAGACGCCACTGCCCCCGGGCAAGTACCGGATGGGCGGCAAGCACTTCAAGAACGACGATGCCTTCATCCGCACAGCCGTCCGGGATGTCAAGCGCCTCGAGCGCTTAGCCGGCCTGAACCCGAACTCCCGGTTGCTGGATTGGGGCTGCGGGGCCGGTCGGCTGGCCGTGGGCGTTCGCGAGCACTACAAGGACGGCCGGATAGCGGACTACCACGGGGTGGATGTCCAGCCCGACCTCATCGATTGGGCCCGCACCAACCTCACTGCCCCGGGCTTTCGCTTCACCTGCGTGGATGTGGCCAACGAGCGCTACAACCCCGCCGGGCTGCCAGAGCGCACGATCGCGGCGGAGCCGGCCTCGGTGGACGTCTTCTACGCCTATTCGGTCTTCTCCCACATGAACGACAACGACACCGCCGCCTACCTGAAACTGATCGGCCAGACGCTGAGCGCCGAAGGTAAAGCCTTCGTCACCTGTTTCGTAGAGGAAGGCGTGCCGGACTGGCAGGAGAACCCGGAGGGCTACGGCCCACTGGAATGGAGGGGCCGCCTGCACTGCACGCGCTTCTCGCGCCGCCACTTCGAGGACCTCGTGTCTGCCGCGGGGATGGCGGTGGATCGCTTCGTCTACGGCCGGGAGACCGACGGTCAGAGCCTGTACATCCTGCGCAAGCGCTAACGCAGAGTGAATTCATGGGGTCCTGGCACCCCGAAATACCGAAATCGGCTGACATATCTATGTCGCTGACCGGCCGATGACCGATGCTGGGCTAGCCTGCCAAGGCGCCGTACGGCGTCTGCTCGCCCCTCGACGAAAGGTCCTTCCCATGCGACGAGCGCTCACCGCGGCTATCGCCTCCGCCGCCCTCCTTGGCTCCACCATCGCGGCGGCTCCGGCATCCACTGCCGCCAACCCGGTGCCCGATGTCCAGTTCGGCATGCACGTGCCGCAGATCGCCAACGGTGAGCGGCCCAACGCCAACATCGGCACCATCCGGTTGTGGGACGCGGGTGTGTCCTGGGGGCAGGTGCAGCAGAAGCGGAACCTGTTCTGGTGGAACGGCATGGACGCCGCGATCGCCAGCGCCAACGCGCAGAACATGTCGATCACCTACGTGCTCGGATCCACTCCGAAGTGGGCGCAGAAGAAGAAGGACCGCAAGAAGGGTCGCTACCCGTACAACGGCACGGGTGCGGCCAACCCCAAGGCCAGGGATTGGAAGCGTTGGGTGCGCGCGGTCGTGCAGCGCTACGGCAACAGCATCGACGCCTACCAGATCTGGAATGAAGCCAACCTCAAGGACTTCTACGACGGCTCGCCTAAGCAGATGGCGCGGCTGACCCGCGACGCCTACCGCATCATCAAGGCGAACGATCCAACGGCCAAGGTCGTGGCTGCTAGTACCACGGTGCGCCTGAGCAAGCGCTACAAGAAGTTCTTCCCGCGCTACTTGCGCGAACTACGCAAGATGAACTGGCCGGTCGACGCCCTCGCCGTCCATACCTACCCCAAGGGCAACGGCACTCCGGCGGACCGGCTTCGCCATGTCGACCGGGTGACCCGTGACATCGACAAGGCCCGCGTACCGGACCGCATCGAGGTCTGGGACACCGAGGTCAACTACGGCATCCGCGGCCCGGGCAAGATCAAGGGCAACCGCATCGATGGTCCGCTAGCCGCTGACTGGACCGCCAGCACCTTCCTGGATTCGATCCTCACCGGTATCGACCGCACCTACTGGTACTACTGGTACCGCCCGGACGGTCGGTTGGGCATCATCTTGGACAACGCCCCCGATGGCGACTTCGGACGCCTCGGTTACCAGACGGCCTACGACTGGATGGTCAACTCGTTCTACTCCTGCACCCGTGGAGGGCCGGGCCAGCCGAACGTGTGTCAACTCGGTGACGCTGTCGACCCTGAGATCGTCGTGTGGAGCAACGAGGGAGTCGGTACGTACACTGTCCCGGCTGGGGCGACTGTGCAGTGCAACACGCTGAACCAATGCAGCCCAATCGCCCCCGGAACCCAACTCCCGATTGGTGGTAGCCCCCGATGGTTCGGAAGTCAGGCCAACTACGAGCAGCTGCTCGCCAAGCAACGCCAGAACGAGGCCGCACGAGCCGCCGTTCAGGCGCTGCCGTAGCGATCGCCGCTGCCTCGGGCCTGCTACTGGTGGCGTGCGGCGGCGGAGGTAACTCGGCCGATGGCGAGGGCACCACGGCACCCGAGACTGCGACACCCGAGGTGACCGAGGATCCGAACGCCATCCAGCGTTCCGTTGTCGGCCTGCATATCGAGGGCGTCGAGGGCGGTGCCTGGGCTTCGGCACCATTCGGTGCGCTGCGGCTCTGGGACAACGGCACCGGCTGGTCCCAAATCGAGCTCGAAAAGGGCGAGTTCAAGTGGGACAACCTCGAGGGTGCGCTGGAGAACGCCGAGAGCAAGGGGATGACCGACATCCTCTACGTCCTGGGCACTACTCCCGAGTGGGCTGCTCAGGAGGTCAACGAGGACGACTACCCTCAGCCCGGCGCCGCTAGCGCACCGGCGAACCTCGACGACTGGGACGAGTGGGTAACGGCTGTGGTCACCCGCTTCGGTGATCGCTTGGACGCCTACCAGATCTGGAACGAGGCCAACCTCGCCAACTTCTACCGGGGCACTCCCGAGGAGATGGCGCAGATGACCAAGCGCGCCTACGACATCATCAAGGCCAACGATCCCGAGGCGCTAGTCGTCGCGCCCTCACCCTCGACCCGCCTCACCGGCTCCTTCGACCGCTTCTTCCCCGAGTACCTCACCGAGCTCGAGAAGCTCGATTGGCCGGTTGACATCTGGACGGTGCATACCTACCCCGATGGCCAGGGCACCCCGACCGACCGCGCCTTGCTGGTCGAGAAGTTCAACGATGCCCTAGAGGCCGCTGAAGCACCGATCCTTCCTGTCTGGGACACCGAGGTGAACTACGGCATCGCCGGGCCAGGAGACATCGAGGGCCGGGAGATCACCGGAGTCGACGCCGCCGGATACGTGGTCCGTACTTACATCGACGATCTCCGCCTGGGCATCGACCGCTCCTATTGGTACATCTGGTCGCTTGCCCCGCTGGACTTCCTCGGCGTTCAGGCCTTCCCCGGCTCCGACGCAGAGCAGGGCTTCTTCGCGCTCGACAACTGGATGATCGGCGCCAGTTTCGATGGCTGCGAGGAGACCGACGGCGCGGTGATCTGTGATTTCTCGCGTGACGGCACCCCCTGGGTAGTTGCCTGGGCGCAAGAGGGTGAAGCCAGCTACACCACCCCGGAGAACTCCCAACTGGTCTGCGATCCGCTCGCGAACTGCCAGGAAGCCGGCCCCAACACCGAGATCACCCTCACCGAGGTGCCGGTCCGCGTCTACCTGCAGTAGCACCGACACCCGAGGGGTACTGGCACCCCGTAGGTCGCTCGCAACCCCGGTTCACAAGGCTCGCGCTGGTAGCGTCGGAGGCTGGCAGGTTGGAATCAGCGGCTGAAGAGGTGGTCGTATGGCGCTCAGCGACGACGTAACACCATCCTCCGAGGCATCCACCGAAACCGAACCTGCCAAGGCGTATCCAGCCTCGAAGGCCCCTGCTCGCCCCGGCTGGTCCAGCGATTCGCACCGCGACCGCCCGCACCTAAGGCGCGACCCACTCCGCGTCTATGCCACCCGCGCGGTGATCTGGGATGTGGTTGCCGTCTCGGCGGCAGCGGCGATCGGCTTCATCCTGCGCTGGACCATCCCTTACAACCTGAACATCTCCGACAGCACCTATGTGTTCTTCGCTGCCGTGGTGGTGGTCAGTTGGCTCAGCGTCTTGGTGCTCCGCGGTGCATACGACACCCGGATCCTGGGTGTCGGCTCCGAGGAGTTCAAACGGATCGTCGGGGCCTCGGCGATGGTCTTCGCTGCTATCGCGATCGTGTCCTTCGCCTTGAAGCTCGACCTGTCCCGCGGTTTCGTGTTGATCACCTTCGCGGTCGGCATGCTGCTGTTACTCACCGTCCGCTGGGTGCTGCGCGCCTGGCTGCGCCACGAACGTATGTATGGGCACTTCCTGCACCGCACCATCGTGATCGGCTCCGGATCGGCGCAAGGCGAGATCGTGGACATGCTCGACCGCGATCCGGTGGCCGGCTTCACCGTGGTCGACGTGATCGACGAGCCGCCGATCGATGTCACCGACACTGCTCTCGACCAGTGGCTCGATGAGGTCATGGCCCGCATCAGCCTGGAAGACGCGGACACCGTGGCGGTCGCCGGATCCCGCGCCCTCGAGCAGACGGTCATCCAAAAGCTCGCCTGGCGACTGGAAGGCCCGCGGGTCGATCTGCTGGTGGCCCCGAATATCGGCGATGTGGCCGGTCCCCGCGTCACCATGCGCATGGCCGCCGATCTGCCGCTGCTGCACCTGGACGAACC
>AACY020294729.1_pt1 | contig 11288 bp, 9 predicted proteins | sample 267378 | NCBI WGS metagenome assembly AACY02 (sample SAMN02954345, study PRJNA13694) | marine metagenome | biome: aquatic; feature: ocean; material: water; isolation source: isolated as part of a large dataset composed predominantly from surface... | reverse complement strand
CCGCAGTTCGCCACGGAGAGAAACCTGCCCCTCTTCAGCAGCCGCCGCAGCTCCGCCAGCGAGCACCATCAAAGCACTTCCCAAACACCCGCAGACCAACAGGCCCAACCGCACCGCCGCACCCGGCTGACGCATATCACTCCCCCCACACCCGCAGATTCAATCCCAGCCACCACCTACGGCAGCCCTCAGACGGCGTGGAGTATACGCCCCCACAAGATCGCCCACCGAGCAAGTGGGCGGGCGTCCGCGCGCGGGTGCTCCGGCTCGGCAGGCGGCAAAAGTGGCTTCGCAGGCCAGGCGGCCTTTTACGCTCCGCCAGCGTTCGCCGACCCGCCGAGCCTCCCCAACTGTTGACTCAGGAAGGAGGTAGGGAGGTCTGCGCGCGGGTGGTCCGGCTCGGCAGGCGGCAAAAGTGGCTTCGCAGGCCAGGGGGCCTTTTACGCTCCGCCAGCGTTCGCCGACCCGCCGAGCCTCCCCAACTGTTGACTCAGGAAGGAGGTAGGGAGGTCTGCGCGCGGGTGGTCCGGCTCGGCAGGCGGCAAAAGTGGCTTCGCAGGCCAGGGGGCCTTTTACGCTCCGCCAGCGTTCGCCGACCCGCCGAGCCTCCCCAGCTGATGACTCAACCAGGGAATGAGAAGCCGCCTCAACTCCGCTGCACCCCGGCCGCAGGCCGTCGCGCCAGCGGCGGACAGGCCGTCCTAAAAAAATGAGCGAGGGGGAGCCCGGGGGCTGATCCTCCGGCGTATAGGAACGAGCGACGCCCGGAGGGCCAAAGCGAAGTGGATATCCGAGTGAGCGAGGGCCTGGATGGTCCGGCCTATCAACAACATCAACACCTTTAACATCAACCGCTTCCTGCTCTCACTCAACGGCCACGTGGCCGACGAGCGGCTGTTCTACAACTTCTCACTCTTCGGCACGACGAACGTGGGCATCCGCTCCGGGGTCGTGCCGATCGGCTTGGCGGGCTGGAAGTTTAGCGATGCCGCCCGCCTGGGTGCCGGCATGTCAATCGTTTCGGCCACGCGAGAGTGGACCCAGATGAACCCCTGGACGATCGGCGTCGACCGCAGCATGGCCAATACCTTTTTCCGGCCCGGCTTCTCACCGGGAGCCCAAGTAAACGGAAAACTGCTCGATGGCGAAGTGAACTATGTCGCCGGTGTCTGGAATGCCATCGACGGTGGGACCACCGGTGTGCTCCGCCGTGGCACCTCGATGGCGTGGGCCGGCAACCTCTGGTGGGAGCCGCTGGGGCCGTTTGGCCTGGGGGCGTCTGACATGGAAATTCACGACCATGCCGCCGTCCGCATCGGCACAACGGGTGCCTACGCGTTGACCAACGCCCTGCCAATTCCGGGCAACAACCCGGAAGACACCGTGGTGCGACTCTCCGACGGCACGCCCATCGGTGAACAAGACGCCCTCGGCCCCGACTCACAGATCGACCAGTTCGTCTACCGGCTGATGACGGTTGATGCGGCCTGGAAGTATCGCGGCGTGGGGATCGCGTTTGAGTATTACTTTCGGCTGCTCAACAGCTTTCAGGGCGATGGCGACTTTGAGCGGCAGAGCGTCTACGACCACGGTGGCATGGCCTACCTCACCTGGTGCCTCGTGCCACGAACCTACGAGATCTACGCCCGCTCAAGCGTCGTCACCGGACCCTACGGCACCGGCCAGGAATATGGCGGCGGCATGAACTGGTACCTCAAGCAGTCGCGGCAGGCCCGGCTGACTCTTGAGGCGCTTTCAATCAACAAGAGCCCTGCCCAAAACCTGATCTACCCCTACCGGGCCGGCTACACCGGCACCGCCATCCAGACCCAGCTGGTGGTCGCGTTTTAATGGCGGCTACCATTAAGGGGCGGCGGGATCTCAAAACCAGTGGCCGCCGGGGGAGAATGGGCCATGCCACCACACACCGGACGACCGCTCGCGCGGCAGCTGCTGCTTCCGGTCGTCGGCCTGCTCGTGGCCGGGGTGCTGGCCAATGTCGCCTTTGCAACCTGGCTGGCGACGCGTCGGCACAGTGAGGAGATAGCCCAACGGCAGCAGCAGGTGGCGGAAACCCTGGCCTCTTCCCGAGTGGCCCTTTCGCCAGCAGTGCTCACCGCCTTGCAGAGCCTGACAGGCAACCACTTTGTGATCTGGAATCGTCAGGTGGTCCGCTCCACGCTGCCAGCCGCCTCGGCGGATGCGCTGGATGACGCACTGGCAGAAGCTCGAGAAACACGCCCGTCCTCTGGCCTGCCGGCCGGCACCGTCCGCGTCGACGGCACCACCTACTCCGTCGCAGCGATCCAACCCGGAGGAGGCCGTCCGGAGACCGTGCTGGTGCTCACGCCAACAGCAGGATTCTCACGGGCCGTGCTCGATGCGATCTGGCCGGTGCTCGCGGTGGCTGCCGTCACGCTGGCCGTGCTCGTGCCCTTGGGCGTGCACGCTACCGACCGCCTCGGCAAAAGGATCGGCCGGATTGAGCGGCATGTCGGCCGGATTGCCGACGGCGACTTTGGCCGCACGATCCACGAGGAGCCCTCCGCCGCTCAGCAGGCAGACGAAATCAGTCGTCTGCTCACGAGCGTCAACGCAATGAGCCTGGCGCTCGCCGAGCTCCGCAGTTCGCTGGCAGCAGGCGAACGGCAGCGGCTCCTCGGCCAGCTCGCCGCAGGCTTTGCCCACGAGTTTCGAAACGGCCTGACCGGCGCCCGCTTGGCGATTGATCTCCACCGTGCCCGCTGCCCACAGGCAGCCAGCGAGACGAAGAGCGACGAGAGCCTCGCCGTCGCACGGCGGCAGCTCGACATCATGGAAGAGGAGGTGCACGGCCTGCTCGCCCTCGGTCGCAGCAGCGATGTATCCCGAGGCATGATCCCACTCGATGTCTTGCTCGATGAGGTTCGCGAACTTGTCGATCCTCGCGCATCGCACGCCGGTGTGCGGCTGACGGTCTCGTCGTCTGGAGCGGGCGTGGTGAGCGGTCGCCGGGAGAGCCTGCGGGCGGCGGTGGCCAACCTCGCCCTGAACGCCATTGAAGCAGCCTGCGAGGCGGCGGCCGAGCGGGAGGCCGCCCTTCCCGGTAGCGTTCAGATCTGGGCTGAGCGGCAGGAGCGGGCGGGAAGCCCGAGCCTGCTCTCGATCATGGTGGAGGACTCAGGGAGTGGCCCGCCCTCCGACCTCTCGGTGCGTGTGTTTGATCCATTTGTCACCGGAAAGCCCGAGGGCATCGGGATTGGCCTGGCCCTTGTCAAAATGGTGGCCGAGGAGCATGGTGGCAGCATTGCGTTTGAGCGGCGGCAGGGCCGCACCCGCTTCACCCTCACCCTGCCCGAGGCCTCGCTGGCCGCTGTGGAGGAGACCCCCTCGTGAGCCGTGTGCTCGTTGTCGACGATGAGCCCGCGATCGGCTGGAGCCTGCGAGAGATCCTCGGCGACCTCGGCCACGACGTGCATCTGGCTGCCTCCGCCGAGGCCGCCCGCGAGAGCTGCCGTGGGTTTCAGCCGGAGTGCATCCTGTTGGATGTCCGCCTCCCCGGCGAGGATGGGCTGACCGCGCTGCCAGGGCTCCGGGAGCTTGCCGGAGATGTGCCCGTCGTGGTGATGACCGCCTTTGGCGACCTCGACACCGCCGTGCGGGCGGTGGATGCCGGAGCATTTGAATACCTGATCAAGCCGTTCGACATGGCGAGGGTTTCCGAGGTGGTCACTCGGGCGATGCAGGAGCCCGCCGAGCAAAACAGACCGCCTTCGGCTCATACGACGGCCGGACCTTCAGCGGCGACGCTGATCGGCTCCTCCCCGGCAATGCAGCAGGTTTTCAAAGAAATTGCCTTGGTGGCAACATCCACCATCCCCGTGCTGCTGACCGGCGAGACCGGCACCGGCAAAGATCTCGCCGCTCGGCTGATCCACGCCCACGGCCCCCGCCGCGACGGTCCCTTTCTCGCCGCCAACCTGGGCGGTCTGGCCGGCGGCGTTTTGGAGAGCGAACTCTTTGGCCACGTGAAGGGTGGATTCACTGGGGCCACAGCCGACCGGCCCGGCCTCTTTGCTGCCGCCGAGGGTGGCACCGTGTTTCTTGACGAGGTTGGCGAGGCGCCTCCGGAGGTGCAGGTCCGCCTGCTGCGGGTGCTGGAAAACCGGGAGGTGGTGCCGGTGGGCTCGACCCAACCGGTGCCGCTGGATGTGCGGATCATCGCCGCCACCAACCGCGATCTCTCCACAGCCGTTGCCGCCGGCAGCTTTCGTGAAGACCTCGAGCACCGGCTGGCCGGCTTTCCGATCCGGATGCCGCCGCTGGCCGAACGCGCGGAGGATATTCCTGCCCTGGTCGAGCACTTCGCCCGCCACGCCGAGGGTGGCTCGGCAGCCCAGATCAGCAGCGAGTTTCTCGAGGCCTGCGCCACCCGCCACTGGCCCGGCAACGTCCGACAGCTCAAACGGGCGGTGGAGTATGCCCTCGTCGTCTCCCGTGGAGGTCAGCTGCGGCCCGAGCATCTCCCTGAAGCGGCCGTGAGCCCTGCCGAACTGACCAAGAAAACGCTCTCGCTGGAAGAAGCCGTTTGTCGCTGGGCCACCACCACCCTCGCCTCACTCGGCGACGCAGCCGACGGCCAGCTGCACCGCCAGCTGACCGAGCAGGTCGAGCGGGTGCTGTTCACCGAGACGCTTGCGGCCACTGAGGGCAATCGCACGGCCGCCGCCCGGCTCCTGGGCCTCGACCGGACAACCCTCCGCACCCGGCTGAAGGCCCTCGGCGTCGACTAGCGAGTGTCGCCATGATGCCTGGCCTGCGTGCGGCGAATCGTTCCCCGCGCGGGCAAATCTTCGGCTGGCCGCTCCCCGTCCGACACGTTTCGACTCCAGAGAAATGCGACGCTCATCTGGCGAAAGCAGAATCTTGGCGTGTGGCATGCCATGTGCCTCTGTCGACCAAGCACATGGATGTCGACCACGCCAGCCCTCGGGCCATCCCGGGCTGTCCACCACAGGAGCATCTCCCTGATGCCCACGCCTCCCCGCTTCGCCGCCATCGTTCCTACCTCCGCCTATCCGCCCGCTGCCCGCCGCCACGGCTTCACGCTGGTCGAGCTGCTCGTGGTGATCGCGATCATCGGGGTGCTCGTCGGCCTGCTCCTGCCGGCGGTGCAGAGCGCTCGCGAAGCGGCCCGGCGGGCTGCCTGTCAAAACAACGTGCGGCAGTTGGCCCTAGCAGTGAGCCTCTATGAGAGCGCTCAGAAAAGGTTTCCGCCAACGATGCTCCACACGCCTGGCACCACCTTCGCCAACAACAACGGCTCCTGGGGCATCCACGGCCGGATCCTCTCCTTCATCGAGGAGGGCAACGCCGCGGTGCAGGTTGATCTCGAGGTGGCCTGGGACAAGGGCGTGAATGCGGCCAGCGGTATCCCCGCCATGCGGATCCCCGTGTTCCTCTGCCCCAGCGAGGCCAACGACACCGTCCGCACCAAAAACGGCTCGCCGTATGTGTATCCCCACACCTACGGCTTTAACTGCGGCACCTGGTTTGTCTATGACCCAGCCAGCGGCCGCGGCGGCAACGGCTCCTTTTATCCCAACAGCCGGCTGACGCCTGGCGGCTTTCCCGACGGCATGAGCAAGACGCTCTGCGTGGCCCACGTGAAAGCCTTCACGCCCTATGTCCGCAACACCTCAGATCCCTCGGCCACCTACCCAGCCGCGGCGCCTCCGACGACCATCGACGAGATCGCCAGCCTCGCCGCTGGCGGTGAACAGAAACTCGGCCCCGACATCAACAGCTGCACCGGCCACACCGAGTGGCCCGACGGCCGCGTGCACCACACCGGTGTGACCACCACCTTTCCGCCCAACACAAAGGTGCTCACCACCATCAGCGGCCTGACCTACGACATCGACCTCAACACGCTGCAAGAGGGGAAGAGCGCAACCCAGCCGACGTATGCGGCGATCACGTCCCGCAGCTACCACCCGGGAATCGTCACCGTGGCGATGATGGACGGCTCCACCCGGACGGTCGCAGACGATGTGGACCCGGCGATCTGGCGGGCGATCGGCTCGCGGAATGGCCGCGAAGTGGCCCAGCTTCCGTGAGCAACTGCTGCTGCAACGATCCCCTCGCAAGGGTATCCTGCGAGCGAAGGGCAGCATTGTCTCCGGAATCCCCATGCCGCACGAATCCGCGAGTTCACCACCTCTCTCCCGTCGAGCCTGGCTGCGGGCCACCGCGGCCGTTGGCGTGGGGCTGCCCACGGTCGTCGCCACCGACGCCCTGGTGGTCACGCCCAGCTGGCTCGACACCACGGCCCTCACGTTTGCCGCTGGCGGCGGGCAGCCAACGGCGAGCGATGCGACGGCCCCCGCAGCCCGGCTGCTCCAGCTCTCAGATCTGCACATGAAGCAGCTCGGCAGGCTCGAAGAGCAGCTCCTCGCCACAGTCAACGCGAGCCCTCCAGACCTGCTTCTGTTCACCGGTGACGCGATCGACACCGTCGCTGGCTTTGACGTGTTTGCCGAGTTTCTCTCAGCCTGTCCACGTGAGTCGATGCCGATTGGGATTCTCGGCAACTGGGAGTATCACAGCGGCATTGCTCCGTCGCGGCTAGCCCGGCTCTACGAGCAGCACGGCGGGCGGCTGCTGGTCAACGATGGGCTTGAGGTTGAGACTCCAGGCGGGCCACTGATGGTCACCGGACTTGACGACCTCGTGGAGGGCCGGCCTCAGGTTGCCGCTGCCCAACGTCGCGGCGGACGGGCCCCCCATCTGCTGCTGGCCCACTGCCCAGCGCAGCGGGATCAGCTCGGCTCGGCTGTCAGTGGCGGTGTCGACCTGATCCTCTCTGGCCACACCCACGGCGGCCAAGTCTCTCCCTTCGGCATCGCCCTGGTCACGCCCGGTGGCAGTGGCCGCTACGTCCGCGGCTGGTATCGGGATCCCGGCCCGCCGATGTATGTCTCCCGCGGCCTCGGCACCTCGACGCTGCCAATCCGGCTGGGCGTCACGCCGGAGCTGGTGGCCCTCCGCTGGTCGCTGGCCTAGCCGCTGCGGCCGCAGCATTCGGCACGACCAGCCTTTCCGCTGCAGGCGGTGCATGCTGCCGCGAAACGGCGTCGGCTCCACGCGGCCCGGCGAGCCGCCGATACATGGGTGTGGAGGCGTCGTCCTATCTTCTCAGGCCTCCCTCGATTCCCAGGAGCCGCACGATCCCATGCCCCCAGCCCCCCGCAAAAAGCCAGCCACGACTGCTGCCCAAAACCCGCTGGAGACCTACCTCCGCGACATCAACGCGACGTCGCTCCTGACGGCCCAACAGGAGAAAGAACTCGCCACGTGCGTGCAGGCCGGCGATGCCGCCGCGCGGGACCACATGGTGCGGGCCAACCTGCGGCTGGTGGTCAACATCGCCCGTGGCTACGCCAACCGCGGCCTGCCGCTGCCCGACCTGATCGAGGAAGGCAACCTGGGCCTGCTGCGGGCCGTCGAGGGCTTCGACCCGAAAGTGGGCACCCGCTTCAGCACCTACGCCAGCTACTGGATCAAGCAGTCGATCAAGCGGGCTTTGATCAACAACGGCAAGACGATCCGCATCCCGGCCTACATGGTGGAGCTGCTTTCCAAGTGGCGGCGGGCTGTGACTCGGCTCACCGAGGTGCTCGGCCGCACGCCCACCCACGAGGAAACCGCACGGATGCTCGGCCTGGCCCGCAAGAAGCTGCCGATCATCAAGAAGGCGATCCAGGTGAACCAGGCGTCGCCGCAAAGCGATCAGAGCGAAAACGGCTGGTCGCTCTCTGAGCTCGTCCGCGACGAGAATGCCCGCTGCCCATCGGAAGTGCTGCTCGATGAAGACACTCTGCGGCATGTGCTGCAGCGGATTGACCAGCTCGATGAGCGGTCCGCCACAATCATCCGCCTGCGGTTTGGCCTCGGCGGCGAAGAACCGATGACGCTCAAGCAGATTGGCTCCGTGCTCGGGCTGACTCGCGAGCGGGTGCGGCAGATCGAAGCCGAAACCCTGACCTCCCTGGCGATGGAACTTGACGGGGTGCCGCGGGCAACGGTGCAATTGCGAAAAGGGGCGTGAGCCCCATCCGGCCCGTTCCCCTCCAAACCACCCCGCGAGCAACCGCCTACATGAGCACCTCGTCTGTCGATCTGGAATCGTTCATCCGCCCGATCCCCGACTTCCCCAAGCCGGGCATCCTGTTTCGCGACATCACACCGCTGCTGGGCAACGCCGATGCCCTTGCAGTGGCGATCGAGCGGATGGTCGAGCCCTGGCGAAACGAGGGGATCGACGCGATTGCCGCCGTTGAAGCCCGGGGCTTCCTGTTTGCGGTGCCGATGGCATTGGCGATGGGGATCGGTGTGGTGCCGGTTCGCAAGCCTGGCAAACTCCCGGCTGACACGCTGACCCACCAATACGATCTCGAATACGGCAGCGATACCATCGAGATGCACCGCGACGGTGTTGCCGAGGGGGCCCGGGTGCTCGTCGTGGATGACGTGCTGGCGACCGGTGGCACCGCCGCCGCCTGTGGCCGCCTGCTGGAGTCAGCCGGGGCGACCGTGGCCGGCACGTCGTTTCTCGTGGAGATTCAGCCGCTGGGAGGCCGGGAACGGCTCGCCCCGCATCGCGTTGAGAGTGTGCTCGTCTATTGAATGCCGACCCCACCACCGAGTCGCTCCGGCACCGTGACCAGCAGGTGCTGATCCACTCGCTCCACTCCCATTCCCTGCAGGAGCAGGCCCATGTCTGGGCCGGCGGCCGAGGGGCGGTGCTGCTCGACCATGATGGCCGGGAGTTTCTCGACGCCCTCGCCGGGCTCTGGAACGTGATCATCGGCCACGGCCGCAGCGAGCTCGCTGAGGCGGCGCAGCGGCAGATGACCGCTCTAGCCTACGCCTCGGGCTACACCGGCAGCACGACGGTGCCCGCGATCGAACTCGGTGAACGGCTGCAGCGGATCTGCTATCCGGCAGGCGAGGGCCGCTCGCCCGGCTGGAAGGGCATGGGTGGCTTCTACTTCGCCACGGGCGGCGGCGAGGCGGTCGACGCGGCAGTGAAGACCGCCCGCTGGTGGTGGAAACTACACGACCGCCCCGAGAAGACCGGGATCATCGGCCGCCGCTACGGCTACCACGGCACCGGCTTTGTGGCGATGAGTGCCACGGGCCTGCCGGCCTACTGGCCGATGTTTGAGCCGCGGCTCGCCGGTGTCGAGATCGTGGAGAGTCCCTACCCCTACCGCTTCGACCGCAGCCAGCATGCCCGGGGGCCAGACGACCCGCGGACCGATGGCGAGATGGCGGCAGATCTCGTGGAGGAGGCGATTGAGCGGATTGGGGCCGACCGCATCGCGTGCGTGCTGGCGGAGCCGGTGCAGGGCGCCGGTGGCGTGATCGTGCCGCCCGATGACTACTGGCCGCGGCTGCGGGCAATCTGCACTCGCCATGATGTGCTCTTGATTGCCGATGAGATCATCACGGGCTTTGGCCGCACCGGTCCCTGGTTTGGCCTGGAGCGGTGGGGCGTGGAGCCCGATCTGGTCTGCTTTGCCAAGGGCATCACCAGCGGGTATCTCCCCCTGGCGGGCGTCGGCTTCCGGCAGGAAATCGCCGAGGCGATCCGCTCGGCGGAGCCCCCGCACACCTGGATGCATGCCGCCACCTACTCAGGCCACCCGGTCGCCTGCGCCGTCGCCAACGCCAACCTCGACCTGATCGAGCGGGAGAGTCTTCGCCAGCGGGCGGCCGAGATGGGGACGCATCTCCGCCGCCAGCTCGCCACGCTTTCGTCGCTCTCGCATGTTGGTGAGGTCCGCGGCATCGGCTTGATGGCAGCAGTCGAGCTTGTGGCCGATCCGGCCACCCGTGAAGAGTTTCCCCCGGCTGACAAAGTCGGCCCCCGGGTGCACGCAGCCACCCAGGCCCGCGGCATGTTTAGCCGGCTGCGGGGAGACGTCTACAACCTTGCTCCCTGCTACAGCGTCGAGACCGCCCAGCTCGACGCGATGGTGGAGATCCTGGGAGAATCGATCCGCGAGGTGACCGGAGCCTGAAGATGCCGTCGCGGGTGGTGGTTGCCATGAGCGGAGGGGTCGACTCGAGCGTTGCTGCGGCGATGCTCGTGGAGGCGGGCCATGAAGTGGTCGGCGTGTTTATGCGGCACGGCTCGCCCGCTGCTGCTGCAGGCGACGGCGGCCTGCCGATTCTCGCTGCCGCCCGCCCGGGCCATCAGGGCTGCTGCAGCGTGGAAGATGCCGTGGATGCCCGCCGCGTGGCCGACCGTCTGGGCATTCCGCTCTACCCGCTCGATCTCTCTGACGACTTCCACCGCATCATCGACTACTTCGCCGACGAGTATGGCCGTGGCCGCACTCCAAACCCCTGTGTCCGCTGCAACACCTGGCTGAAGTTTGGCCGGCTCTTCGACTACGCCGATGCCGTTGGGGCCAGCCACGTCGCCACCGGGCATCACGCGCAGCTGCGTGCAGATTCCGCCGGCAGCCACGGCCTGCATCGGGGCTGCGACCGTGGCAAAGACCAGTCGTATGTGCTTTTTGAGGTGCCCCGCGAGCGGCTCGACCGCATGCTCCTGCCGGTGGGCACACTCACCAAAGACGAGGTCCGCGAACGGGCACGCGACCTTGGCCTCTCCACCGCGAGCAAGCCCGACAGCCAGGAGATCTGCTTCGTCGCTCCAGGCCAGCATCCACAGCTCGTGGCCCACCGGCTCGGCGGCTCACGCGCTGGGCCGGTGGTCTCCACAGCCGGTGAGGTACTCGGCGAGCATGCGGGCATTGAGCACTTCACCGTCGGCCAGCGGCACGGCACCGGCATCGCCACCGGGGAACGGCTCTACGTGGTGCGGATCGAAGCCGACGGCTGCCGAGTGGTTGTCGGCCCCCGCGGGGAGGTTCCTGAGCAGCAGCTCACCGCCGGCGAGGCCAGCTGGCTGATTGAGGAGCCGACAGAGCCCTTTCAGGCCTTCGTGCAGTGCCGCAGCGGACGGCCTCCAGCACCGGCAATCCTGACGCCGCTGCCAGGCCGCCGCTTTCAGGCCGTGTTTCCCGGTCATCCAGACGGGCTGCCGGCTGATGCCGCCCCGTGGCCGGGAGCGATTTCCCCGGGGCAGGCCGCGGTGGTCTACGATCACGAACAGGTGCTCGGCGGCGGCTGGATCGAATGAGCTGCCGCAGGATCAACGTGTTTTGCGTGGTCCAACGGTCCGAACTACGCTGAAGGTGTTGCCTGTCGCTCGCCCCTTTCCAGGAGCCTCC
>AACY020556842.1_pt1 | contig 11325 bp, 9 predicted proteins | sample 267378 | NCBI WGS metagenome assembly AACY02 (sample SAMN02954345, study PRJNA13694) | marine metagenome | biome: aquatic; feature: ocean; material: water; isolation source: isolated as part of a large dataset composed predominantly from surface... | reverse complement strand
GAATCCGTCAGATCGAGGCCAAGGCTGTCCGCAAGCTGCAGGCTCCGGCCCGCAGCGAAGAGCTCTCCGGCTTCCTCGACTGATCGCGACGCGGTTCCCAAACGGACGCACACAGGGGCCTGATGCCAACGCATCGGGCCCCTGTTTCATTGCCGCGAATCGGCCGTCGCACCGGGCGGTGAGGCAGGGATTCTGCCCGTGTTGGCCAGATAGCGGATCACTTCGCCGGCGAGCGCGTCGGGGGTCGCAGCCGCCGTCTCCACGATGAGCTCGGGAGCGAGCGGCTCCTCGTAGGGCTGGTGAATGCCCGTGAAGTCGCGGATCTCACCGGCGCGGGCCTTGCGATAAAGACCCTTGGGATCCCGCGACTCGCAGACCTCAAGCGGCGCTTTGACGAAGACCTCCACGAAATCTTTTTCTCCCAGGGCCGCCCGCACCGCATCGCGGTCGGCCCGAAAGGGGCTGACGAAGGCGGTCAGCGTGATCAGGCCAGCCTGGGTGAAGAGCCCAGCGACGGCACCGATGCGACGGATGTTTTCCGTGCGGTCTTCTGCAGCGAAGCTCAGGCCAAACCGCTTGGCAAAGGCATCGCCATAGCGGGGCTCGAGCATGGCGGGGGAGGCGTTGAGGCCCATCCGCACGTTGTCGCCATCGAGCACAAAACTCCGCAGGCCAGCCTCGTGGAGGCGGTGGTCGACCAGGTTGGCTAGGGTGCTCTTCCCGCTGCCCGAGAGACCGGTGAACCAGACCACGCAGCCGCGATGGCCGGCAGAGGCCTCCCGTTCCTCGCGGCTGACGGCGTGTTCGTGCCAGTGGACCTCGACCGGTTCGCTCATCGCCGCATTCTCACGATTCACTGCCATCCGTCGAGGGCGAGTTTGGTGTCGAAAACCGTGCCGCCCCGCTCCACTCCGACCTCAACGCTGTCGCCGGGGCCGCGTGCGCCGATCTTGTTGGTGAGATCTTCAAAGGTCTCAACACGCTGGCCATCAAAACTGCGAATCACATCGCCCACCCGAATGCCGGCCTTGTCGGCCGCAGAACCCGGCTGCACCTGCGTGATCACGCACGGCACGACGAGCGGCTGCCCACCCACGCCGAGTTTGCCGCCTTTACGCACATCGACCTTCGTGCCGGGCAGGTCGGCCGCAAGGCGGGCAACGGCATCGTCGGAAATGTCCGTGTTAAACAGGGCCAGCTGATCGACCCGACGCAGCCGCGCCAGCTGACGAACCGAGTCGTCGCCAAGCCGCACACCGTGGATGCTCAGCTGCAGGACATCGGGCAGCCGGGCCACGAGCCGCAGGTCGTCAGGGGTGCCAGTCCAGTCGTCGTTGAGCGTCACATGCAGGCCCACACGGCCGTCGGCAATCATCGTGGTCTCAATAGAAGCCCCGAGCGATTCCAGCCGCTGCTGCGATTCCTCGGCGAGGGCCACGTTGTGAAACTCGAGCGTGGCCAGGGCCATCCGGGAGGCGGCCACGTCGTCGTGGCTGGAGAGCTGTTCGAGCACCCGTTCGGCCTCGGTGGCCGCCTGCTGATCCTCGCCAACCAACAGCGTCTGCAGGATCTCGATTCCTCGCGTGCAGACCTCCAGATCGTCTGCACGATGAATCGCCTCCGCCAGCGGACGGATCACAGCAGCACCGCCGCGGGCGAGATCGCGTGAAGCCGCCTCACGGCGAGCGTAGTCGCTGCTAGCGAGATCGGCGATTCCGCGGGAGATCACCAATGGCTCGGCCTCTGCCGGCTGTTCTGCCGCGAGGAGCGGCGAACACAACGCGATCGCCAGCGACCAGAGGCTGAGGTGGTGCAGCAGCGGGCTGCTGGAAACAGAAAAAACTCGATCCACAGTCGGCGTCCCCGCAGGCGACGGCATCACGCAGCCGCTGGCCATGTTCACCAGTGAAGTTGTCAGCATACCAGCGGCCGAATCGGTCAAACCAGCCGCGTGGGCCGCGTCCGGGCCCCGAGAAGGGTGCTACGATTGACACGTCCTGCACCACCGCACCCCCGTGGTGTGCTGAGCCCCCTTTTTGTCGCCCGAAAGTCGCCGTGTCGCTCCCTCTTTCGCTCCCGATTGTCGACCCCACGGAGGGCTGCCGCCCGGCGCCGCCCTCAGAGCCGCTGCCGATGTCGCGGGCCGACATGGAGCGGCGTGGCTGGGATGCGGTCGATGTCGTGCTCGTGAGCGGAGATGCCTACGTCGACCATCCGAGCTTCGCCAACGCCCTGATCGGCCGGCTCCTCGAGGCGGCCGGCTATCGCGTGGCGATCCTCTCGCAGCCCGACTGGCAGAGCTGCGAGCCGTGGCGAACATTTGGCCGGCCGCGGCTCTTCTTCGGGATCTCCGCGGGCAACATGGACTCGATGATCAACCACTACACCGCCAATAGGAAGGTCCGCAACGACGACGCCTACTCTCCCAACGGCGAGATTGGGCGGCGGCCCGACCGGGCAACGCTCGCCTACTGTCAGCGGTCGCGGGAGGCCTACCCGGGCGTTCCGGTCGTGGCTGGGGGTGTGGAAGCGAGCCTGCGGCGGCTGTCCCACTACGACTACTGGAGCGACACGGTCCGCCGTTCCATCCTGATGGACTCCAAGGCCGACCTCGTGGTGTTTGGCATGGGGGAGCGGACCGTGCTTGACGTGGCCCGCGGGCTGGCAGACGGCCGCAGCGTTGCCGATCTCCGCGATCTCCGCGGCGTGGCCTACCGCCTCGGAGCCAGTGAATCACCTCCAACGGACAGCAGCACGCTCGAACTACCCGAGTATGACGCCGTCCGCAGCGACCCGCTCGCCTTCTGCGAGATGACGCGAATCTCTCACCTGGAAACCAACCCCTACAACGCCAAGCGGCTCGTGCAGCGACATGGCCGCGAAGCGGTGGTGGTCAATCCGCCCGCCCTTCCTCTCTCCCAAGATGAGATGGATCGGGTCTACGCCCTGCCCTTCACCCGCCGTCCGCACCCTTCATATGGCAACGGCAGAATCCCGGCGTTTGAGGTGGTGGAGACGAGCGTGCAGATCATGCGGGGCTGCTTCGGTGGCTGCACGTTCTGCTCGATCACCGCCCATGAAGGCCGCATCATTCAGAGCCGCTCGCAGCAGTCGATCGTCAACGAGATCGAGTCGATGGCGGCCACGCCGGGCTTCAAAGGCACCGTTTCGGACATCGGCGGACCAACGGCCAACATGTATCAAATGCGCTGCAGCCGGCCGGAGGTCGAGGCGAAATGCCGCCGGCTCTCCTGTGTGCACCCGACGATCTGCAAACTGCTCGGCACCGACCACGGGCCGTTGAAAGAGGTGATGCGGGCCGCGCGTGACGTGGAGGGTGTGAAGCGGGTCCTGGTGGCCAGCGGTGTGAGGATGGACCTGGCCCGGCGAGATCCGGAATATCTGGCAGAGCTCGCCGAGCATCATGTTGGCGGGCACTTGAAAGTAGCGCCCGAGCATGTCGACCCAGACGTGCTCAATCTGATGAAGAAGCCGTCGGCAGACGACTACGTGGCCTTCGACAAGGCTTTCCGATCTGCCAGCCGTCGCGTCGGCAAGAAGCAATACACCGTGCCCTACTTCATCGCCAGCCACCCGGGCAGTGGACTTGAAGAGATGATCGAACTGGCAGTGTTTCTCAAGCGAAACGGCTACCGGCCCGACCAGGTGCAGGACTTTATTCCCAGCCCCTTCGACATCGCCGCCTGCATGTACCACACCGGACTCGATCCGATGACCAGGCAGCCCGTGACCGTCACCAAGGGGCTCCGCGACCGCCGCATGCAGCGGGCCCTGCTGCAGTTTTTCAAACCCGAAAACTACTTTGAAGTTCGCCGGGCGCTCGAGCAGGCAGGCCGCCACGACCTGATTGGCAGCGGCTGCGACTGTCTGATCCCGGAGCGTCCGCCCCGCGAAGCCCTCAACCGCAAGCGACGCGAGGCCACCCGGGCCTTCACCGAGGCCACCAGCGGCGATCACATCCGCGGCACGCCCGGCGGTGGCGGCCGCGGCAAGGTGTCTGGCAAGCGGGGCCGCCGCCGCTCGACAGTCGGCTACCGCCCTAAACGGCCCGGCAAGCAGTCGTAGGCAGAGCAGCTTTTTCCCTCCGCTGGGACGGTGCGTAGAGTGGAGGGGTCAGGGTATCCCGTACGCTTCCCGGAGGATTTTGATGATCTCCGCCCACACTCCCTCCCGTCGCTGGGCAGTCGGACTGACGACCGTGGCCATGGCTCTGGGCATCGCAGGCCCGGCTGCCGCGATCAGCCCACGAAATCCGTATCGCAGTTTCAATCTCTCGGGCATCAACTACGGCTCGATGCGATGGGAGCGGACGCATCGCAGCGGGACCAGCAGCAGGCAGCGGACGTCCCGTCGTGGCCGCTCCCGCCGTTCCACACGCGGCTCGTCGGTGACGCAGCTGCGGTCACCCGGCGTTGTGATGGGTGGCGTGTCCGGCGGCACGGTCGTGGGCGGCACATCCAGCCGCACACAGAGACGTTAGCCGTTCGCCGTGACGCCAACGGGCGGATCGTTCTGGTAGATGCGGTACTTCTTGGTGACGATGGCGCCGCCTCGCTCCAGCGTTCGCTTGGAGAGGTGGTTGCTCTCGAGCACCCAGGAAAACTCCACCTCCTGCATGCCCCATTTGTAGAGCCGCGGCACGAGGGCCGCCATCAGCACGAGTCCCACCCCCCAGGCCTGATACTCCGGCACAACATTCGTGCTCACCGCCCGCATCCGCTTGATCGCCCGCTTGTTCCAGAGCAGCTTCAGAAAGCCGAAGGGAAAGAGACGGCCGTTGATCGCCTTGATTCGCTCGTTGTAGTCGAGCAGGCAAAACACCGAACCGATCGGCTTGCCATCCACCTCAGCCACCAGCGCCAGCTCGGGCTCGATCAGATACTTCAGGCTCTGGGCCATGTGCCGCACTTCGCCATCGGTCAGCGGCACAAAGCCCCAGGTGCCGCCGAGGCTGGAGTTGTAGATGTTGAGAAACATCCGCACTTCCTCGGCGAAGCGACTGCGGTCGAGCGATCGCACCGTGACCCCAAACCGCTCTTTGACCCCCTCGACCATCACACCCAGTTTTGAGTCGATCGTGTCGAGCATCGACATCTCGCCCCAGAAGGCGTACAGATCTTCGATCTTGCCGAGCCCCTGCGCCTCGACCAGCCCCGCGTAGTAGGGCCGGTTGTGGGTCATCATGAAAAATGGCGGGGTGTCGAAGCCGTCGATCAGGAGGCCACACTCATAGTTGAGCGTGGGATTGGTCGGCCCGCGGACCAGCGTCATGCCCTGCCCGTCGAGCCATTCCCGAGCCGCCTGAAACAGCGCCTCGGCAGCAGCCAGGTCGTCTTCGCACTCAAAAAAGCCGAAGAATCCCCGATTCTCTCCATACCGCGCCACGTGCCCGGCATTCACGATCGCTGTGATCCGGCCCACATCCCGGCTGCCACGTGAAGCGAGGAAACTGCAGCTCTTGGAACGGTCGTAGAAAGGGTGATGCCGAAAGCCGAGGAGCTCCTCCTGCGCCATCCGCAGCGGCGGCCTCCAACAGGGATCGTCGCGATAGATCTGCCATGGAAGATCGACAAACCGCCGCTGCTCGCCGCGGATCGTCACCGGCTTTACGACCACATCGGCCACCCTCCGCCTCCTCCGTTTGGCCAGTCCGTCTCCCAGACCGGCAACCGCCGGCAGCGACGACAGGCATTCCCATCTGTGCACGAGCAGTCTTCGTCTGGAGTGCCGGCCCAACTTGAGGCACAACCACTTCCTCCATCACAGCCGTCACAACCCAAAACTCAACGAAAATGTGGGCTTGAGAAAAATGGCCTGACGATCGATACCGAACTACGATGGGAGCGGGTTCGGCGGACGGAGCGAAGGAACCCGCAGGGTAGTTCCGACTGTATTCCGAGAGTCCGTCATGATCGCACACACGACCCTCTTCCGATCGCGAGCATCATCACAGCAGCCATCCCGCGGCACCGACATGCGGGCGGCTGGCCGTTTCCCGCAGCCGGGTTCTCTGGTGGTTGTCACCGGCGGCACGGGGCTGGTGGGCAATAACGTGGTGCGGCTACTGCATGCCCAAGGCCACCGCGTGCGGGCGCTCGTTCGGCCACGACGCTCGGGCATCGACCGCTCTCTGGCTGACCTGCCGATCGACATTGTTGAAGGAAGCCTGGGAGATGATTCCTTTTTGGAGCGTGGCTGCGAGGCTGCCTCGCTGGTGGTGCATGCCGCCGGCATGGTGCATATCGGGCGGCGGCACAGCGATGAGATGTGGACGACCAACGTCGAGGGCAGCCGCCGCGTTGCCCACGCCGCCCGCGGGGCTGGCGCGAAGATGGTGCACGTCTCCAGCGTCGATGCCATCGGTCTCCGCCACGATGGCCAGCCTGCCGACGAAGAAACACCACCGGGGGGCCTGCAGGAGTGCGCGTATGTGGCCACGAAGCGAGAAGCAGAAGCCGCCGTGCTTTCTGAGGTGGAACGCGGGCTCGATGCGGTCATCGTCAATCCGGTCTACATGCTTGGCCCCTGGGATTGGAAGCCGTCGAGCGGACGGATGCTGCTGGAGGTCGCCGCCGGAAAAGGCACCTTCGCGCCGCCGGGATCAAACGACTTTGTCGACGTCCGCGACGTGGCCAACGGGATCGTGCTCGCAGCCTGCCGAGGCCGTACCGGCCGCCGCTACATCCTCGGTGGCCACCGGCTCTCGTATCTGGAAGCCTGGCGAGTGTTTGCCGAGGTGGCTGGCCGCATGCCGCCGCTGGGCATCGCACCGCCGGCAGCGGTTCGCGTTGCCGGCTTGGTGGGAGACCTCGCGGGGATGTTCATGAAGCGGGAACCAGCCCTCAACTCTATCGCGGCCGCCTCCTCGCTCCTTCCGCACAACTTCTCGTCGGAGAGGGCTCGCACCGAGCTGGGCTATCGCTTCCGTTCATTTGAGTCGACTGTCAGCGATGCCTTCGACTGGTTTGTGGAGCACGGCTATGCCCGCATCACGCGGAGCCGAACTGCGGTCGCGCGGTGATTCCGATGCCCAACATTCTCGTTGTTGAAGACGAAAATCATCTGGCCATCGGGATCAAGTTCAACCTCGAGCAGGAAGGCTTCTGTGTGCAGGTGGCTGGCGATGGGCAGGCCGCCTTGAAGGTGCTCGAGGCCTCTGACCCGCCGATTGACCTGGTCGTCCTCGACCTGATGCTCCCAGGGATGAGCGGCTACGCCGTCTGCGAAGCGATTCGCGACACCGGCAACACCCTGCCGATCGTGATGCTCACGGCCCGGACGCTGGTCGAAGACCGTATCCGCGGCTTCGATGCCGGCACCGATGTCTACCTGCAAAAGCCGTTCGACCTCGACGAGCTGCTTTCGGTTGTCCGCAGCCTGCTCTCCCGTCGTGGCCATCGCAGCCCTCCCGACGAAGCCCACGAGCAGTTCCGCTTCGGCAGCAACACCGTCAACTTCGACACCTGGGAAGCCCAGCACGGCGAGACGGCCGTTCGCCTCACCAACCTGGAGATGAAACTTCTCAAGTATTTCGTCGATCACGAGGGCTCGGTGATCTCGCGTCAGGAACTCCTCGAGCGTGTGTGGGGCATGGCCCACGCCTCAGCAACTCGCACGGTCGACACCTTCATCTTCAATCTCCGCAAGTCGTTTGAAGACGATCCCTCCTCGCCGGCCCACTTCCTCTCGGTCCGAGGCCGTGGCTACCGGTTCCTCGCCAAACCGGAGTGATCGCAACCCGTCATTCCTTTCCCAGCAAAGCCGCAGCCGCGGCAGAGGGGTCAGGACTTTTCAGAAGCGACTCGCCGACGAGCATCGCATCAATCCCGGCGGCCTCGAGCCGCAGCACGTCTTCCCGAGTGCGGATGCCGCTCTCGGCAACGAGGGTGCAGCTGTCGGGCACGCGGTCGCGGAGCTCGAGAACGTGATCGAGCCGGGTCGTCATGGAGTGCAGATCGCGGTTGTTGATGCCGATCACGGTGGCCCCTGCTTCGAGCACACGGGGCAGGTGCTCAGCCGAGTGGAGCTCAACGAGGGGCGTCATGCCGAGGGAGAGGATCTCCGCGTGCAGGCTGCGGAGCAGGCAGTCGTCGAGGCACTCCGCGATCAGCAACACGGCATCCGCTCCGGCGGCCCGGGCCTGCTGCACCTGCAACGAATCGATCACAAACTCTTTGCGGAGGATCGGCACGGTGGCCACGGCATGGGCCGCAGCGAGGTCATCGAGGGAGCCGCCAAACCAGCTGGCATCGGTGAGCACACTGATCGCCGCAGCCCCGGCAACCTGATACCCAGCGACGATCTCCTCGACGGTCGCTCCCTCGAGCGGCCCGGTGAGAATCTCACCCGCAGACGGACTCTTCCGCTTGAACTCTGCGATGAGGTTGATCCCGCCGGGCTTGGAGACGGCGGCGAAGAAGTCGCGTGGTGGCAGGGCCGAGGCAACGCGTTCCTCCAGGGCCGTGCGGTCGAGTCGCTGCTTTGCCTCGGCGACCTCCAGCTGCTTGGCGGCCACGATCTCATCGAGCACGGTTGCCATGGCACCCTCTCTCCTCACGCGGAAGGGCCTGTGTGCACTGCCGACCTGCGGAGCCGCCGCAGCGCGTGGTCCAGGCCCGAGACATCAGTGGCGAAAATGCCGTCGCCCGGTGAGCACCATCGGCAGGCCAGCTGCCTCCGCCGCCGCGATCACCTCCGGATCCCGCTTGGAGCCACCCGGCTGAACGATTGCTGCGATGCCCGCTGCCGCGGCGAGTTCGATGGAATCGGGAAACGGAAAGAAGGCGTCTGAGGCGAGCACGCCGCCGCGGGCCCGCTCGCCCGCTTTTTCCAAAGCATGCCGCACGGCATCCACGCGGCTCGTCTGGCCGATGCCGGCACCGACCAGGCTTGTTCCCTGGCAGACACCGATCGCGTTGCTGGAGAGCCGCCGCACCATTGTGAAGGCAAACTCCAACGCCGCAGCCTGCTCCGCAGGCACCGGAATGCTGGTGGCCAGTTGCCAGCTGCTGGGATCGTCGGCCTCATCGTCCGGCCGCTGGGCGAGCAGCCCGCCGGCAACACTTGTCAGTTCAAGGCCCGCCGTCGCAGCCCAGGCGTCACCGGGCGGGATCTCCACCAGCCGCACGCTGGCTCGCCAGGTTGGCTTGGTGGTCAGCAGGTCCACCGCTTTGGGATCGAAGGCCGGAGCGGCAATCACCTCGACAAACACGCCCGGCGCCAGCAGCAGTTCGGCCGCGGCCACATCAAACGGCTGATTCACCGCCACGATCGATCCAAACGCACTTGTCGGATCGGCCTGCATGGCGGCAGCGAGTGCGGCCGACACCGTGTCCGCCGCGGCGGCACCGCAGGGGTTGGTGTGCTTGACCACAATGGCCGTGGGGTCGCTGACCAGTCCTGCAAGTCGAACCGCCGCATCCAAGTCGATGAGATTGTTGTAGGAGAGGGCTTTTCCCGAGAGCTGCCGCAGCCCGGCAAGCCCACCGTGCGTGCCGGCCGGGGCGTAAAAAGCCGCCGCCTGATGCGGGTTCTCGCCGTATCGCAGCGACATCCGCTGCTCGAGGTCGAGCGAGAGCTCAGCCGGCAGCGTCGAGGCGTCCTGCGGGTCGGTCAGCTGCCGCGCCATCCAGGCGGCAATCATGCTGTCGTAGGCGGCGGTGTGGGCAATCGCGTCGGCGGCGAGCTTTCGACGCTGGGCCAAGCTGAAGCCGCCGTTGGCAACCGCCTCGACCAATTCCCCGTACTGCCGAGCGTGGGAAATCACCGAGGTGAAGGCATGGTTTTTGGCGGCGGCTCGCAGCAGGCTCGGCCCCCCGATGTCAATCAGTTCGATGGCATCGGCCGTGGGCATCGACGGATCCGCGGCAGCCTTCTCAAAGGGATAGAGGCTGACGATCACCGCATCGAACAGACCGATGCCATGCTCCGCGAGCACATCCGCGTCATCGCTGCGGTCTCGCCGGGCGAGCAGGCCCGCGAAGATTTTGGGATGGAGGGTCTTCACCCGCCCGTCGAGCACCTCCGGAAAGCCGGTGATCTCGGAGACATCCTCCACCTCGACCCCGAGAGCTTCCAGCGCCGTGCGGGTGCCTCCGGTGCTCGCCACGGCCACGCCGGCCGCTTTGAATGCGTCAGCGAGTTGTTCCAGGCCAGACTTGTCGTACACGCTCACAAACACCCGACGAATCGGCACGCGATCGGCGGGGGGTTCGGCAGGGCTGGCGGTGGGCGAGGCGGTGTCGGGAGAGTGTGTTGGAGCTGTCATGGCGGCGATTAGACCACGGCTGTGGCAGCAGGTTCCAGCCCCTCGGTGTCGGCGGTGCCTTCCTGCCGTGCAGCCCCGACCGCGGCCGGCAGCCGGACCGTAAAGCGGGTGCCGATGCCATCTGTTCCCGGCTGGACTGACACACTCCCCCTCAAATGCCGGACGATCGACCGCACTAAAAACAGGCCCAGCCCCGTGCCTGGCGTGCTCCGCTCCAGTTCGCTCCCCAGCCTGACAAAGCGGCGGAAGATCCGCTTGCGGAAGGCCGCGGGCACTCCGGGCCCCCGATCACTGATCGTGACCTCGAGCATGCCCTTTGCCGCCGATGCTGCTGTGACCTCCACCCTCGGCTCCGGCAGCGAATACTTCACGGCGTTGTCGATCAGATTGCGAAACACAATTTCGAGGTCGGCCTGCCGGCCACGCACACGAGCCTGCCCGACATTCACCTGAATGCACTCCAGCGGCACGCCATGCCGCTGCGTGATGGCGGCGGCAATCTTTTCCAGCAGTTCTCCCAGCAGCACATCCTCGCGAGAGGCGGCCGGCCGGCGATGCAGGGTTTGGGCCGCGTCAAGCAGGTGATCGATCAGGGTGTCGAGCCGCTGGACGTCGTCGAGCATGAAGCGGTGAAACTCCTCCTGCTGCTGCGGCGAGACCTGCCGGCGGGTGAGTGTCTGCAGATAGAGTTTGAGCGAAGCAATCGGGCTTTTGAGCTCATGGGTCACGCTGTCGATGAAGTTGCTCTGCCGCTGGGAGAGCGCAATCGCTTTGACCGTCAGCAGCAGATAAACAATCACTCCCACCAGCACGGCGACCAGCAGCGTGACGCCCACAACGAGCATCGCCCAGTAGAAGGCGGCGTTTTCTGAGCTCAGCGCCGCGGCGATACTGACGAGCACCCAGCCCACGCTGAGCGCGAGAATCGAGCCGATCAGCAGGATTCCCAGCAGGATTGGCCAGCCGAGCGAGCGACGTGGTTCCACGATGCATCCCTCCTCGCAGCGACGGCAGAGGTTCTCGCTCCTCCACCCGCG
>AACY020537584.1_pt1 | contig 11332 bp, 14 predicted proteins | sample 267378 | NCBI WGS metagenome assembly AACY02 (sample SAMN02954345, study PRJNA13694) | marine metagenome | biome: aquatic; feature: ocean; material: water; isolation source: isolated as part of a large dataset composed predominantly from surface... | reverse complement strand
GGGGACATCTTCCGGGCTAACGTGGCCGATGGCACCGCCCTGGGCAAGGAAGCCCAGCGCTACATGGATGCGGGGGAGTACGTACCCGACACTGTCACCAACGCGATGGTCCGCGATCGACTCACTCACGACGACTGCCGCCCGGGTTTCCTGCTCGATGGGTATCCGCGCACCGTGGAACAGGTGGCCGAACTCGATGCGATGCTGCGCTCGGCGGGCCAAGCCCTCGACGTGGTCGTGGAGTTGACGGTGGAGATCGACGAGGTGGTCGGTCGGCTGGTGAAGCGTGCGGCCGAGCAGGGCCGCACCGACGATTCCGAGGACGTCATCCGGAGGCGCCTGGAGGTCTACGCCGAGCAGACGGCTCCCTTGCTCACCACCTACTCCGATCGAGGCCTGCTCGTCCAGGTCGATGGGATGGGAGTCGTCGAGGACGTCACCTCCCGCCTGCTGGCTGTCGTCGTCGTCGACTGATGTGCGGGTTACGCGATGTTCCGTAGGTCCGAATCGATCGAGATCAAGTCCGTCGACGAGATCGCCTTGATGCGCGAAGCCGGGCTCGTGGTGGCGAAGACCCTGGAGACGCTGCGCGAGCAGATCGCCCCCGGGATGACCACCGCCGATCTCGACTCCATCGCCCGGGAGAGCATCTCCGGCCACGGTGCCACTCCATCGTTCCTCGGCTACTACGGCTTCCCCGCCGTCATCTGCACATCTGTCAACGAGGAGGTCGTCCACGGGATCCCCGGCGACCGGGTGATCCGCGACGGCGACATCGTGTCGATCGACTGCGGTGCGATCGTGGAGGGCTGGCACGGCGATGCCGCGATCTCGATCCTCGTCGGTGAGGTCGATCCGCGGGTACGCGAACTCTCCGAGGTCACGAAGGCCGCTCTATGGGCGGGGCTGGCGCAAGCGCGCGAGGGACATCGACTCTCCGATATCGGCAACGCCATCGAGACATGCATCCGTGATGCCGGTGACTACGGCATCGTCGAGGAGTACGTGGGTCATGGGATCGGTTCTGCGATGCACATGCACCCGCCGGTACCGAACTACGGACGTCCCGGTCGTGGCCCGCGACTCGAACCGGGCATGGCACTGGCCATCGAACCGATGGCCACGCTCGGTCAGCCGACCGTTGCCGTACTAGCCGATGAGTGGACCGTGGTTACCGCCGACAACCTGCCCGCGGCGCATTGGGAACACACGGTGGCGATCACCGACGACGGCCCGTGGGTCACGACCTCCCTCGAGGGCACGCGTCTGTAGCGTTCGGGTGATGTCCACGCCGCAATTGATATTCAGCGGCGGAAGCGGTCGAAGCGGAACGACCGTGCTGGCCAAATTGCTGCGCACCCACCCCCAGGTCCGAGCGAGTAGGCCGTTGGAGATCCGGTGCTTGACCGACAGCGCCGGGCTGCTCGATGTCTGCCTAGGTCCGGGTCCCGATGCTCCCTTCGGGGTTCGGGCGTTGACTCGTTCGCGTCCGCTGCTGTTCGCCGAGTTCCGTCGCCGGTTACGCGGGCGCTGGTGGGAGCGCACCAATCGACTCGGGAAAGTCAGCGGGCTGCACCGCGGGATCACAACCGAGCAACGCGAGACGCTGTTGCGCGAACTGCAGCGTTCCGTGGGGCGGGATTCTCGGGAAGCAGGGCGTAGCTTCCTCGTCGAGCTCGCACGGATGCAAGGCCTGGATGCCGAGCGCTACTGGGTGGACACTTCGCCCCCCAACATCGCGCACGCCGATCGCATCCATCGATTGGTCCCGCAGGCGCTGTTCGTCCACATGGTGCGCGACGGGCGGGACACCATGGCCTCGGTGATGAACGAACCCTGGGGTCCCTCCGATCCGGAAGCGGCGGCAACGTGGTGGAGCGATCGGATGGTCGCGGCCCACCGAGCCTTGACCGACGTGCCACCGGATGCGGTGCTGACGATCTCCTTGGAGTCCTTGGTGGTGACCGAGCGCGGCGAGGAGTACCGCAGGTTGCTGGAGTTCTTGGACCTGCCCGACCGACCGAGGATGCGCCGGTACTTCGCCGAACAGATGCCCGCCGAGCGGGTGCGGCCCGGTTCCTGGCGCGAGCGGGTAGCCGATCCCGAGCAACTGGAGCGGGCCTACCGGGCGGCCGCCCAGCGGCTCGAGGCACTCGGCGTCCCCACCCACGAATTCGAACCCCCCACCCCCCATGCGAATCCCCCGGAATCCGGGGGAAGCGCTTCGCTTCCCCCCGAATCGGGGCGAAACTGAGCGTTTCGCCCGGATTCCGGGGGATTCGCATGGGGGTGGGCGGGGCCGTAGGTGCACCCCGGTGTGAGGGTTCGAAGGCTCGGGCGTAGACTTTCGGGGCTGATATCGGGCTTCCCCGTCCATCCGCGTGAACCGGCCGCGAAAGCGGCGCATTCTCGCGCGTGCGCAGGGTGCCCGGCGTCGGCCGAACCGCACAGGATCGGACGGTCCGATCCGCGCAGAAGGATGGCAATGGGCAAGAAGGACGGCGCGATCGAGCTCGAGGGCACGATCACCGAGTCACTTCCCAATGCCATGTTCCGCGTCGAATTGGACAACGGGCACCAAGTGCTCGCGCACATCAGCGGGAAGATGCGGATGCACTACATCCGGATCCTCCCCGACGATCGCGTCGTCGTGGAGTTGTCACCGTACGACCTCACGCGCGGGCGGATCGTCTACCGATACAAGTAACGGCTGCCTACGGGCGATGGAGAACGGAAACCGCACATGAAGGTGCAACCGAGCGTCAAGAAGATCTGCGACAGCTGCAGGCTGATTCGTCGCCACGGGCGCGTGATGGTCATCTGCTCCAACCCTCGCCACAAGCAGCGTCAGGGCTAGTCGGTCGCTGGCACGCCGCTAGCGCTGATCGACCCGCGGTGACCGGGAGAGACAACCCGAACACCACCCTCACGGGAGCACCCGACCCCCCACCTGCGAGGTGGGGACGACACCTCCGGCCACGGGGCCGGGGACCGGTCTTGGCGGACCGGAACGGTCTCCCACCGAAACCCCGTGCTGAGTGAAGATAGGACCGCCCCATGGCACGTTTGATCGGAGTGGATCTCCCGCGCGAGAAGCGCTTGGCGATCGCGCTCACCTACATCTACGGCGTTGGCCGTTCCCAGGCCGCGAAGGCCCTCGAGGCCACCGGCATCGATCCGAATATGAAGGCCAAGGATCTCACCGACGATCAGGTGCTCGCGTTGCGAGACTGGATCGAGGCCAACTTGAAGGTCGAGGGTGACCTGCGCCGCGAAGTCGCCGCCGACGTCCGCCGCAAGGTGGAGATCGGCTGCTACCAGGGCCTTCGGCACCGCAAGGGTCTGCCGGTTCACGGCCAGCGCACCCACACCAACGCCCGGACCCGCAAGGGACCGCGCAAGACCGTCGCCGGCAAGAAGAAGGCGTAGTCGGACCGCAACCGGCTCACTAACCAACCCCGATCGAACGTCCACGAACGTAGGAAGTAGGCAAAGGAATGCCCCCCAAGTCCGCCGGCGCGAAGAAGGTGCGCCGCAAGGAGAAGAAGAATGTCGCGCACGGTCATGCGCACATAAAGAGCACGTTCAACAACACCATCGTCTCGATCACCGACCCCACCGGTGCGGTGATCTCCTGGGCGTCGGCCGGTCAGGTCGGCTTCAAGGGCAGCCGCAAGTCCACGCCTTTCGCCGCACAGTTGGCCGCCGAGGCGGCGGCGCGGCGCGCGATGGAGCACGGCATGCGCAAGGTCGACGTCTTCGTCAAGGGTCCCGGCTCCGGCCGTGAGACCGCCATCCGCTCGCTGCAGGCCACCGGCCTGGAGGTGGGCTCGATCGCCGATGTCACCCCCGTGCCGCACAACGGCACCCGTCCCCCCAAGCGTCGCCGCGTCTGACCGCGCGCAGGAAAATAGGAGAAGCAACGATATGGCGCGTTATACCGACGCAGACTGCAAGCGCTGCCGCCGAGAGAAGATGAAGCTCTTCCTCAAGGGAAGCAAGTGCGAATCACCCAAGTGCCCGTTCGAGAAGCGGCCCTACCCGCCCGGGCAGCACGGCCGGGGGCGTAGCAAGGACAGCGAGTACTTGCTGCAGTTGCGCGAGAAGCAGAAGGCGGTGCGCATTTACGGAGTCCTCGAGAAGCAGTTCGGGAACTACTACGTAGAAGCCAACCGGCAGTCCGGCAAGACCGGCGACAACCTGCTGCGCATCCTGGAGTCCCGGCTCGACAACGTCGTCTTCCGCGCCGGATTCGCCAAGTCCCGCGATATGGCGCGTCAGTTGGTGGCGCACGGCCACTTCACGGTGAACGGCAAGAAGGTCGACATCCCCTCCTACCGGGTTTCCCCGAACGACATCATCGAGGTCAAGCAGTCGTCCAAGGAAATGACCCCGTTCGTCGTCGCACACGCCGAAATCGGCGAGAAGACGGTGCCCGCGTGGCTCGAGGTCGTGGCCTCGAAGATGCGCATCATCGTCCACTCGCTGCCCGAGCGCGAGGTCATCGACACCCCAGTCCAAGAGCAGCTCATCGTCGAGCTCTACTCCAAGTAAGCAACACCCCGGTTCGGCTGCGGGCCGGGGAGCGTTCAAATACGCGACTTCATATAGCGGTCGTCGCGGGAAGGAAGAACACAGTGCTCATCAGTCAACGTCCCATCCTCACCGAAGAGCCGATCAGCGAATTCCGTTCGCGTTTCGTGTTGGAGCCGCTGGAGCCGGGCTTCGGCTACACGCTCGGCAACTCGATGCGTCGCACCCTGCTGTCCTCGATTCCGGGCGCGGCCGTCACCAGCATCCGTATCGACGGTGTCCTGCACGAGTTCAGCACCATCGAGGGCGTCACGGAGGATGCCACCGAGATCATCTTGAACCTCAAGCAGATCGTGGTTTCCTCCGATCACGACGAGCCGGTCGTGATGTACCTGCGCAAGCAGGGCCCCGGCGTCGTCACCGCCGCCGACATCCAGCCGCCAGCCGGTGTCGAGGTGCACAACCCGGATCTGCAGATCGCGACGCTCAACGCCAAGGGCAAGCTCGAGATCGAACTGGTCGTCGAGCGTGGTCGCGGCTACGTGCCGGCGAGCATGAACAAGCAGCCCGGCCAGGAGATCGGCCGTATCCCGGTCGACTCGATCTACTCCCCGGTGATGAAGGTCAGCTACAAGGTCGAAGCGACCCGCGTGGAGCAGCGCACCGACTTCGACAAACTCGTCCTGGATGTTGAAACCAAGCCGAGCATCCGACCTCGTGATGCGGTCGCCTCGGCCGGCCACACGCTCGTCGAGCTCTTCGGGCTCGCCCGCGAACTCAATGTGGAAGCGGAGGGCATCGACATCGGTCCCTCGCCCACGGATGCGTTCGTGGCGGAGCAACTCGGAACCCCCATCGAGCAACTCGACATGACGGTCCGTTCCTACAACTGCCTCAAGCGCGAGGGCATCCACACTGTCGGGGAGCTCATCACGCGCAGCGAGGCCGACCTGCTGGATATCCGCAACTTCGGTCAGAAGTCCATCGACGAAGTGAAGGTCAAGCTCGCCAGTCTCGGCCTGGCGCTCAAGGACAGCCCGCCCGGGTTCGATCCGGGTGCAGCGGTCTACTTCGCCGACGACGAAGGCGACGAGGATTTCGGCGACTTCTCAGCGGAGGGTCCCGCAGGCACCCCTGCTAGCGAGGGCACCGACGGAGACGACTTCGCGTACGCCGAGGACGAGCAGCTCTAAATCGACGGTCGGATAGGCCACCGGCTAGAAAGCATCAAGGAGAGAAGATATGCCTACCCCAACTAAGGGTGCCCGCCTCGGCGGTGGTCCGGCGCACGAACGTCTCATGCTCGCGAATCTGGCGACCGCGCTCTTCGAGCACGGCAAGATCACGACCACCGAGGCGAAGGCCAAGCGGTTGCGTCCGCTCGCGGAGCGGCTGATCACCTTCGCCAAGCGCGGAGATCTGGCCGCACGGCGCAAGGTGATGACCGTGGTGCGCGACAAGACGGTGGTGCACATGCTGTTCACCGAGATCGGACCGCAGTACGCGGGCCGTCCCGGTGGCTACACCCGCATCACCAAGATCGGTCCCCGCAAGGGCGACAACGCGCCCATGGCCGTGATCGAACTCGTCGAGCCGATGGCCGAGCAGGTGGTGGCCGAGGCGACCGGAGCGGCCAAGCGCGCGGCCAAGGAGCGCGAGGAAGCAACGACCGAGGTGGTCGAGGAAACCGCCGTTGAGGAGACGGTCGCGGAGACCGTCGAAGACGCCGGTGAGGAAGTCAGCGAAGAGGTCAGCGACGAGATCGTCGAGGACACGGTCGAAGAAGTCGCTGAGGAGCAAGCAGCGGAGCAGGCCGACGAGCAGGCGAACGAAGAAGGCGCCGACGACGCCAAGTAACCCAGCCAACGACGAAGACGGGTGGTCGGATCATGAGCGATTCGACCACCCGTCTTCGTATGCAGGTCGCCTACGACGGCACCGACTTCGCCGGCTGGGCCCAGCAGCGCGACCAGCGAACGGTGCAAGGCGAACTACAACGCGTCCTTTCGCATCTGGTCGGTGAGCCGATCGTCCTCACTTGCGCCGGTCGTACGGATGCCGGTGTCCATGCCCGAGGCCAGGTGGTGCATCTGGACGTTTCGACGCTCGGTCAGCTCGGCGTCGACCGCATCAACCGTGCGCTCCCCGGTGATATCCGCGTCCTCGAATTAGCCGAAGTGACCGCCGATTTCGACGCCCGCTTCTCCGCGCTGTGGCGCCGGTACAGCTACACAGTGTGCGATGACCCGCGTGGTCCGGATCCACTTCTTCGCCGGTACGTACTCGATGTCGGCAGGGAACTCGATATCGAGGCGATGAATGCCGCCGCTGCGGCACTCGTCGGGGAACACGACTTCACGAGCTACTGCAAGCTCAAGGAACACGGCACGACGATCCGGGAGATCCTGGCCCTGGAGTGGGAACGCCGGATCGATGAACTGAGCGGCACCGCCACCGCCGTCATGCACGTCACCGCGGATGCCTTCTGCCACTCGATGGTGCGCAGCCTGGCCGGTGCCCTCATCCCCGTCGGGGAGCATCGAAAGCCGGTTGACTTTCCCCGGTCCGCGTTGGACCTGAAGGCACGTTCGGCTGGCGTGCCGGTGATGCCCGCGCATCCGCTGATCCTCGAAGAAGTCGGCTATCCGCCTCAGGGCCAGTGGGCCCAGCGCCAACAGCGGACTCGAACCGTGCGGGACCTACCCCCTCATAGGCCCCCCTCGCAGGCCCCGGGATCGAGCGCCCGGGAGGTCGGGTAACCTTTGCCCTTGCTGCCGACACCCCTGCGGTGCGCAGCCTGGTCGCCCGGAAGGCGCCCAGTACGGCTCCCTCACCGCGAGGGGGTGCAGAAACCGGTCCCAACGAGAGTAAAGGCGGCGTCCTGTGCGCACCTACAGTCCCAAAGCCGGCGAGGTAACTCGCGACTGGCATGTCATCGACGCGACCGACGTAGTCCTCGGTCGCCTCGCCTCGCACGTCGCCACACTCCTGCGCGGCAAGCACAAGCCCACCTTCGCCCCGCACGTGGACGGTGGTGACTTCGTCGTCGTCGTCAACGCGGACAAGGTCGCACTGACGGGCTCCAAGCGTGAGAAGAAGATCGACTACCGTCACTCGGGTTACCCGGGCGGCTTGAAGTCGATGTCCTACGAGGAACTCCTCGCGACCAACCCCGAGCGCGCCGTCGAGAAGGCCGTGAAGGGCATGCTCCCGCACAACAAGTTGGGCCGACAGCAGCTGAAGAAGTTGAAGGTCTACACCGGCAGCGATCACCCGCATGCCGCACAGAACCCGCAGCCCTACGAAATCACCCAGGTCGCGCAGTAGCCGCGCCGGTACTACGAGCATCGAAAGAAGAAGAGGAAACCGTGTCTGAGGCAACTGTCGACATCGAAGAGGTCGAGGAGACCGACGTCCCGTCCGAGTACACCAGCGAATCCCCCGCGAGCGCTCCCGTGGCGCGCGAGGTGACGACCGCGCCCGGTTCGGCGATCGGTCGCCGTAAGGAGGCCGTGGCCCGTGTCCGGTTGGTGCCGGGAACCGGCCAGTGGACGATCAACGGCCGTTCGTTGGATGAGTACTTCCCGAACAAGGTGCACCAGCAAGAGGTGAAGGAGCCGTTCGTCACGCTCGGTGCCGAGGGTCGCTTCGACGTCATCGCGCGTATCAACGGTGGCGGTGTCTCCGGGCAGGCCGGCGCCCTGCGGCTTGGCATCGCCCGTGCGCTCAGCGCGATCGACGAGGAGAACAACCGTTCGGCCTTGAAGAAGGAAGGCTTCCTGACCCGCGATCCGCGCGCCAAGGAACGCAAGAAGTACGGCCTGAAGAAGGCCCGCAAGGCTCCGCAGTACAGCAAGCGCTAAAACCGTGGGTCGGCTGTTCGGTACCGACGGGGTCCGGGGTCTTGCCAACCGGGACATCACCGCCGAACTCGCGGTCGATCTGGCGGTGGCTGCTGCCGGAGTCCTCGCCGAGGCCGGTGAGTTCGCCGGTCATCGGCCTACCGCGATCGTCGGCCGGGACACCCGTGCGAGCGGTGAATTCCTCGAAGCCGCTGTTGTCGCCGGGTTGGCTAGCGCCGGTGTGGACGTTCGCGTGGTCGGCGTCCTGCCCACCCCGGGTGTGGCGTGGCTCACCGCGCACACCGGCGCGGATCTCGGCGTGATGCTCTCTGCCTCCCACAACCCGATGCCCGACAACGGCATCAAGTTCTTCGCCCGCGGTGGGGTGAAATTGGCCGACCACATCGAGGACGCGATCGAAGCGCGGCTGGGAGCGGCGGGCCAGCGCCCGATCGGCGATGCCGTTGGTCGGGTGACCCGGGATGAGGATGCGGGCGGTGCCTACGTCGAGTACCTACTCGGCACTATCGACCAACGACTCGACGGACTACGCGTCGTGGTCGATTGCGCGAACGGGGCCGCCAGTTCAGTGGCGCCGGCGGCATTGCGTCTCGCCGGCGCCGAAGTGCAGGCGATCAACGATGTTCCCGACGGCTGGAACATCAACGCACAGTGCGGGTCCACCCACCTCGAGGGCCTGATCGACCAGGTCCGGCAATCCGGCGCCGATGTCGGATTCGCCCACGACGGTGATGCGGACAGGTGCTTGGCGGTCACCGCCGATGGTGCCGTTGTAGACGGCGACCACATCCTGGCGATCTTGGCCATGGCTTTGCGCGATCGTGGTCGGTTGACCCACGACACCGTCGTCACGACGGTGATGGCGAACATGGGTTTCAAACTCGCGATGCAAGGCGCGGGAATCGTCGTCGTCGAGACCGCAGTCGGTGACCGGTACGTCGTCGAGGAGATGGGCAGCGGCGGTTTCGTCCTAGGTGGTGAGCAAAGTGGCCACGTCGTCATGAGTGAGTTCGCCACGACCGGAGATGGAGTCCTCACCGCCCTGCAGGTTCTCGCGCAAGTAGCGAGGACGGGTCGTTCCCTCGGTGAACTTGCCGCCACTGTCGAGAAGTTGCCGCAAGTGCTGGTGAATGTGCAGGGGATCGATAAATCGGCGATCTCGTCCAATACGGCTGTCCAACAGGCCGTCGAGGAGGCGGAGCGTCAGCTGGCCGGACATGGTCGCGTGCTGTTGCGCCCGTCGGGAACCGAACCGGTAGTTCGGGTCATGGTCGAGGCTGCGACCCACGATGACGCCGAGCAACTCGCTCGCGCCATAGCCGACGTGGTGAGTGCCGAGCTAGCTCTCGACTAGTCCGATCGCTCATTCGCTGGCGCAAGGCGAGTGTCACCCAGCCGGCCAAGGCCATACCCGTGAGGTTTATCAGCAACTGCAGTGCGCTTCCGGTCACCTGGTTCCATTGCGCGAACACCAATCCGACGGCGACGTTCCCCGATGCGGGGATAGTGGTGACGGAGATGAAAACGCCGATGATGCCCGTGGACTGCGATGTCGTCAGCGCTAGTACGCCTGCTGCTGCCGCGATCACGGCCACGAGCAGGGACCAGACGTTGGGCGAGTAGATGAAGGACACCCCTGGCCGCGGGGCGCTGACATCGGCTTCCGTCACCAACCCGATAAGTCGCGCGATAGCGACGAAGCCGACCGTCACCGCTACCGAGAAGGAGAATCCGATGATCAGGGTGCGGGCGGCTTGATGCAGCAACGACCTGCGACCCCGCACTAGCGCGAGCCCCATCGCGATGACGGCCATGAACTCCGGACCCAGCACCATGGCACCGATCACCAGGATCGGGGAGTCGGTGATCACCGCGATCGCCGCGAGGAGGGTCGCCATCGTCATGAAGGCGAGGAAGGTGCCGGTGACCTTCGATTGGGCGTAGGCGCGCTCGATGACCTGCGGCCAGATCACGTTGTCGGCACCAGGAGAGGCTTGCTCGGCATGGAGCGCCCGGGCCGAGATCCAGGTGTCCGGCTCGATGATCTCGATCGAACCTTGCCGTTGGACATCGAGATCCATCAAGGCGGTGACCAGATCGTTGACGGCATCACGTTCGACCTGGGCTTCGAAGAGATCACCCGGTGGATCCGTGCTCGCCCCTGGCACGTGAACCAGGCCGCTGAGGCTGGGTGTTGCGCGCAGCAGGCGATCGCACTGGGCCGTCAGTTCCGACGAACAGATGACCCGCATCGTCAACACGGGCCTACTGTGTCATCTCCGGCGTAGTCTGGGGCCCATGTGCGGAATCGTCGGGTACGTAGGCGAGAAGCAGGCCCTCGAGGTGGTCGTCGCCGGTCTGCGCAGACTCGAGTACCGCGGGTACGACTCCGCCGGTGTCGCGGTGATCAGCGAGGGTCGACTCGAGATCCGCAAGAAGGCCGGCAAGCTCGCGAACCTGGAGACCCTGCTCGGCCAGGATCCGCTTCCGCAATCCACCACCGGTATCGGGCACACCCGCTGGGCTACCCACGGTGGTCCCACCGATCACAATGCCCATCCGCACGTGAGTGCCGACGGTCGGGTGGCTGTCATCCACAACGGCATCATCGAGAACTTCGCCGAGCTTCGCGAGGAATTGCAGTCCCGCGGCGTGGAATTGACATCGGAGACCGATACGGAAGTCGTCGCCCATTTGCTGGCCGAAGCGATGCCGGGTGCGGATTTGACGACGGCAATGCAAGCGGTCTGTCATCGACTCGAAGGTGCGTTCACCCTGGTTGCGATGGATCCGCGGGATCCCACCACCGTGGTCGGTGCTCGTCGGAGCTCACCGTTGGTCGTCGGCTTGGGTGAGGGGGAGAACTTCCTCGCCAGCGACGTCGCCGCGTTCGTCGAGCACACCCGGGATTCCTTGGAACTCGGCCAGGATCAGAT
>AACY020538341.1_pt1 | contig 11340 bp, 9 predicted proteins | sample 267378 | NCBI WGS metagenome assembly AACY02 (sample SAMN02954345, study PRJNA13694) | marine metagenome | biome: aquatic; feature: ocean; material: water; isolation source: isolated as part of a large dataset composed predominantly from surface... | reverse complement strand
GAAGTCGGTGACCATGCTCAGGGAGGCATAGGCGATTTCCGCTTCCCGTGCCAGTCGCGCCTCGGTGTGGTTGGTCATCCCGATCACATCGCAGCCCCAGTTGCGGTAGAGCTCGCTTTCCGCCCGGGTCGAGAACGCCGGCCCCTCCATGCACAGGTAGGTACCGCCCCGATGCAGATGGTGTCCGGCTGGCATCTCCGCTTCGGCGGCGTTGGCGAGCAGGGCGCTGAGGCGGGAGCAGAAGGGTTCCGCCAGGCTGACGTGGGCGACGCAACCCTCTCCGAAGAACGACTGGGGCCGCTGCATCGTTCGATCAATGAACTGGGAGGGCACCACCATGTCGCGGGGGCGCAGATGTTCCCGCAGAGAGCCCACCGCCGAGACGGAGACCAGCCAGCGCACGTTGAGGGAGCGCAGTGCCCAGATGTTGGCGCGATAGGGCACCTCACTCGGGAGCAGGTGATGGCCGCGCCCATGGCGGGCCAGGAACACCACATCCACGCCGTTGAGCCGACCGACCCGCAGGGGATCCGAGGGGCTGCCGAAGGGGGTGTCCACCACCACTTCTTCCACATCGGAAAGTCCGTCGATGGCATAGAGACCACTCCCACCGATCACTCCCACCCGGGCCGCATCGAGGGGCGCCGTCCCTGCCGAAGCGTTCATTGGCTGATGTTGTCGTCGACAACCATCATCGCCTGCTTAGGCTGACTGTTTGCGCAACCCACGCCTTGACGACTGTTCTGATGGAGACGGACGCCGGCCTGATCCGGCTGGAGATGTTCGATGCCGACGCTCCGAACACCGTGGCCAACTTCGTCAAACTGGCCCGCGACGGCTTTTACGACGGTCTTGCCTTCCATCGCGTCATCGATGGCTTCATGGCTCAGGGTGGCTGCCCCAACTCCCGTGAAGGTGCCAAAGGCATGCCCGGCACCGGTGGCCCTGGCTACACGATCGACTGTGAGATCAACAGCCGCAAGCACGTGCCCGGCGCTCTCTCGATGGCCCATGCCGGCAAGAACACCGGTGGCAGTCAGTTTTTCATCGTGCATGAGGCCCAGCCCCATCTCGATGGTGTCCACACCGTCTTCGGTCAGACCGGTGACATGGCCGTGGTGCTGGCTCTGAAGAACGGCTCCCGGATCACCAAGGTGAACGTCGAAGACTGAGCTGCAGCGCAGGTCAGCTCCACTGAATCAGGGCGACGTCGTTGCTGCAGAGCGGCAACGTGGTCGCCCCGTTCCGCTCAGGCGAGCTGGCCCGCAGCTCTTCCAGCGGCCGTTCCTCTCGCTCCAGGGTCTGGGGCGGGTGGTTCAGCTGGTCGGGCCTTGATGTGTGATACAGGCCGATCCGGCGCGTGATCGGCCACGACGCCATGGCGCTCAGCAAGCGCTTCAGTCGGCTGTCCAAAGGGTCCGCTTGGCTGGTCTGACCCTCATCCGCAGCTTCGGCGCTGGCCTCCGCCAGCCGCCAGGCGAACTGGGGGCGTTCCCACAGGGCCAGCAGTCGGGGCGACTGCACGGGCACCAGCACCAATCCTTCGATCGCGGCGGCCTCCGAGGCCATGGCCAGGGGCTGCGGCAGGGCGTCCGCGGGCAGGGTGCCGTCCCAGCAGATCACCGTGGAGGCTTCGTGGATCCAGTGGCCGAGCTTGTCCCGTTTCACGGCGAGATAGTCGGCGTTGTGATCACCGGGTTCGATCACCAGGGGCACCCGCTCCACCACCTCGAGTCCGTAACCATCGAGGCCGGCGATCTTGCGCGGATTGTTGGTGAGCAGGCGCAGGCGGTGAATGCCCAGGTCGCTGAGAATCTGGGCGCCGACGCCGTAGTTGCGCAGATCCGCTGGAAAACCCAGCTTCTCGTTCGCTTCCACCGTGTCGAGCCCGCCATCCTGAAGGCTGTAGGCCTTCAGCTTGTTGATCAGGCCGATCCCACGCCCTTCCTGACGCAGATACACCACCACGCCTTCGCCTTCGGCTTCGATGCGGGCCAGGGCCGATTCCAGCTGGGGCCTGCAGTCGCAACGCAGGGAGCCAAAGGCATCGCCGGTGAGGCATTCCGAGTGCATCCGCACCAACACCGGTTCCTGCAGCTGTTGCGGATCCCCTTTGATGATCGCCACATGTTCACTGCCATCGAGTTCGTTGCGATAGCCGATCGCCTGGAAGCTGCCGAACAGGCTTGGCAGGGTGGCCTGGGCCTGGCGTCGCACGAATCGCTCGTTGTTGAGGCGGTAGCGGATCAGGTCGGCAATGCTGATCAGGCGCAGGTTCCACTGGCGGGCGTAGTCGCGCAGTTCCGGCAGCCGCGCCATTGAGCCATCGGCGTTCTGGATTTCGCAGATCACGCCGGCGGGGATGAGGCCCGCCAACTGGGCCAGATCCACCGCGGCTTCGGTATGCCCCGCCCGTTTAAGCACCCCGCCCTGGCGTGCACGCAGAGGAAAGATGTGGCCGGGGCGGCGCAGATCGGCCGGGCGTGCATCCGGACGCAGGGCGACCTGAATGGTGCGTGAGCGGTCGTCGGCGGAAATGCCGGTGCTGACGCCATGCTCCGGGCCGGCATCGATGCTCACCGTGAAGGCGGTCTGATTGGCATCGGTGTTGCGATCCACCATCAAGGGCAGATCGAGGGCATCCAGGCGTTCCCCCTCCATGGCCAGGCAGATCAACCCCCGGGCATGGGTGGCCATGAAATTGATCTGATCCGGTGAGGCGAACTGGGCGGCACAGATCAGATCGCCTTCGTTCTCCCGACGTTCGTCATCGACAACAACGACACACTCTCCGTTGCGGATCGCCGCCAGGGCATCGGAAATCGAATCGAAGGAAATGGCTGTTGTTCGCGCTGTGGTCATTATCGACACCGTTACGATCAGCCGGCGTCCAGCCCGGCTCATGCAGAGCGTTCCCCCCGCCCTTCCCGACACGCCCGTTGGCAGGGTTGCTGTGATCGGGGCGTCCGGATACGGCGGTCTGCAGACGCTTCGCCTGCTGCAGAACCATCCTGGCCTGGTGGTCACCTTTCTCGGTGGTGAACGCAGTGCCGGCCAACGCTGGAGTGAACTGTGTGCCTTTCTGCCCCTGGCGGATGACCCGATCGTCGAAAAGCCCGATCCGGATCGGATCGCTGAGCAGGCAGATTTTGCGGTTCTGAGCCTTCCCAACGGACTGGCCAGTGACCTGGTGCCGGCGTTGCTGGAGCGAGGTGTGCGAGTGGTGGATCTCTCCGCTGACTACCGCTATCGCTCACTGGAGCAATGGAGTCAGGTGTATGTGCAGGAGGCATCCCAGCGCCAGCGGCAGGATGCCGATCTCTGCGAGCAGGCCGTGTATGGATTGCCGGAATGGAATGGACCGGCGATCGCCACAGCGCCGCTTGTGGCCGCTCCCGGTTGTTTCCCCACCGCCAGTCTGTTGCCCCTGCTTCCCTTCCTCAAGCAGGGCCTGATTGAAACCGAAGGGCTGATCATCGATGCCAAAACCGGGACCTCCGGTGGTGGTCGGGCCGCCAAGGAAAACCTGCTGCTCTCGGAGGCTTCGGAATCGATCGCGCCCTATGGCGTGATCGGCCATCGCCACACCTCCGAGATCGAACAGCTCGCCAGCCAGGCCGCCGGTTGTGGCATCCAGCTGCAGTTCACACCCCATTTGGTGCCGATGGTTCGCGGTTTGCTGGCCACCGTGTATGGCCGCCTGCGCGACCCCGGCCTCACCGCTGAAGACTGCACCACCGTGCTGGAGGCTTTTTATCGCCATCACCCCTTCATCCGGGTGCTTCCTGTGGGCACCTACCCCGCAACGAAGTGGGTGCGCCACACCAATCTCTCCCTGCTGTCGGTGCAGGTGGATCAGCGCAACAGCCGCCTGGTGCTGATGAGCGCTGTCGACAACCTGATCAAGGGGCAGGCCGGTCAGGGGGTGCAGTGCCTCAACCTGATGGCCGGTCTGCCCGTGGCCACCGGCTTGCCTCTGGCACCCTTCTACCCCTGAGCGCGCCATCGCTGCGCGGCGAGCGCCACAGCCCAGGGCAGGAGCCGATGTTCCTGCTCCCGGATCCGCGCCGCCAGCCGGGCCGGATCGTCGCCGGAAAGCACCGGGACGGCGGCCTGGGCCAACAGTGGACCGGAATCCACGTCTTCACAGACCAGGTGTGCGGAGCAGCCACTGATCGGTACACCGGCAGCCAGGGCCTGTCCCACCGCATCGAGGCCCCGGAAGCTGGGCAGCAGGGACGGATGCAGGTTGATCAGCCGTTGCGGGTAGGCCTCGATCAGCACCTTGGTGACGATGCGCATCCATCCAGCCATCACCACCGCTTCCACCGCATCGGCCTGGAAGCTGGCCACCAAGGCGCGATCGAGATCTTCTCGCGTTGCGAAGCGACGGTGATCGTGCAGCACCCAGGGAATGCCGAGCCGATCGGCCCGCGCCTGGGCGCCGCAATCGGCCTTGTTCACCACCAGGCGCAGCAGCTGGGCCTGGAGCAGCCCCTGGCTGCAAGCCTGGGCCAGGGCCTCGAGATTGGTTCCCTCGCCTGAGGCCATCACCCCGAGGCGCAAGGGCGGATCGAACTGGGGCCAGCTGTCGATCGCCGGCACCAGCAGAGAGGCTGAAGCCTGATCCCCGGGTTGCGCAGCCTGGCTAGGGTTCGAAAAAGCGGGCATTTGGTTCATGTCCCATCTCTCCATCCTGCCCACGGTGCTCACCGACCTCGAGGGTCTGGCGGCAGCGTTGGAGGCTGAGGGCTACAGCGTCAGCCGAAACGGCACAGTGGCCACGCTCGCCTCCGGCGTCCTGCCCGTTGATCTGGTGGCGTCTCGCCACGGTCGGCCCTGTTTTGCCTGGCGTCGCCCGGCGCCTGAGCAGCCCCTCGACCTTGTCACGGACCTGCAGCGCCAGGTGTGGAGTGCTGCGACCCAGCTGCGGCTGCGGAAGATCCTGCGGCGTTACGCCTTGATTCAGGCTTTGAACAGCGTCGACGCTCGCGCTGTCGTCAGCGTCGACTGAAGTTTTGTCTGCCGCTCCTGTCGTCACACTCCGGCTCGATCTGCGGGATGCCGCCTCCCAGACGCTGTGCGTTGAGCAGAGCTGGATCCCGCGTCATGACCAGGCCCAATGGCAACTGCCGATCTGGACGCCGGGTTCCTACACGGTGCGCGATCCGGTGCAGCACCTGCACTCCCTCAGCCTGCGCCAGGGCGATCAGGTTCTAATGCCGCAGCGCTGCTCCCCGTCGCGGTGGACCGCCACCGTTGAACCGGGCTTGCCGCTCCATCTGACCTATCAGCTGGAGGCGCGTCAGCTCACGGTGCGCACCTGTTACCTCGATCCCGACGTCGCCTCTCTCTGCCTCTCGGCGGTGGCGATGCTGGTGGAGGGGGAGCGCTGGAGCGAACACCGGCTGGAGCTGCAGTTGCCTGGCGAATGGCAAGCCCATGTGCCTTTGCCGCTGGCGTCGGGTTGCTATTGCGCGGTGGATTTCGATGCGTTGGTGGACAGCCCGGTGCATGCCGGTCCCTTTCCGGCCCAGACCTTCGAGGTGGAGGGGTGCCGTCATGAGCTGGTGCTGATCGGCGCCCCACCCCAGGGCTGGCCCACCACCCTTCTGGCCGACATCGAGGCCGTCTGCACCGCCACCTGTCGCCTCATGGCTGAGCCGCCGGCGGCTGGTGATCGCTATCAGCTGGTGATCCAGATGCTGGAGCAGGGTTATGGCGGTCTGGAACATGATCATGGCGCCGTGCTCCAGTTCTCCTGGTCGGCCCTGGCGTCCGAGAGCGGCTATCACGAGCTGCTTCAGCTGGTGGGGCATGAATATCTGCACCAGTGGAATGTGCGCCGCCTGCGCCCGAAGGAGTACGTGCCCTACGACCACGGCGCTGCGGTGCTCTCCGATGGCTTGTGGTTTGCCGAAGGCGTCACCAGTTACTACGACCTGGCCCTGCCCCTGCTGGCGGGCCGCTCCGATCGCGATCAGCTGCTGAAGGATCTGGGCAGGGATCTCTCCCGGGTGTTGCTCAGTCCGGGTCTGCAGGTGCAGAGCCTGGCGGACAGTTCCCGCGAGGCCTGGGTGCGCCTTTACAAACGAACCCCGGCCGCTGCCGACAGCCAGATCAGTTACTACCTGCTTGGCGCCGCCCTTGCCTTCTGCCTGGATGTGCACTTGCGTCAGGCGGAGTCCAGCCTGGCCCAGGTGTTGCGCGATCTCTGGTGCCGGTTCGGCCGGAGCGGCCGCGGTTACGGCCGTGCCGACATCCAGGCCCAGATCGCCCGGGTTTCCCCCCAGCTCGCCGCATCCCTGCCCGGCTGGTTGGACCACCGAGGCACCATGCCGATCGAGGCCAGCGTCCATGCCATCGGCCTGCGGCTGGAGCCCGTGCGCTCAGACCAGGACGACACCGGTCTGCAGCTTCGGCAAGACCGCGAGATGGTGGTGGTGGAACGGGTGCGTCGCCACAGCCCCGGCCATGGGGCCGGCCTGGTGCCGGGCGACGAAGTGGTGGCGGTGCGGGGTCGCCGGCTGCGCAGTCTCGAGCAGTGGCCGCAGCTTCTGCGCGGCGATGATGCGGTGCCGATCGTGCTGGCACGTCGCGGCGTGGTGGCCACAGCAACCCTCATCAAAGCGGAACCGCCCCTGGACCATTGGCAACTCCGTTGTGATCCTGAGGCGTCCCCCTCCGCCTGCGCACTCCGCGACGCATGGTTCCAGATCATCTGACCAGGTTGTGGAGTCGCTGGCGTGCCGGCTGGGGCGCTGAGGGCCGTGATCCCTGGCGTTGGTTGCCCGTGGTCGGTTCGGTCGTGGCGATTGGCCTGATGGGAGCCCTCTGGCTCAGCGCCGAGGACCCCAAGACCGGTGCGGAGCCACGTCGCCCCTCCCTGCTGGAGTTATTGGAGGAGGTGACGGAGCAGGGCCGGCCGGAGCAGGCGCAACCGGATCAACCCCCACCGAAGCAGCCGCGGGCCGTCGCCTGGTCATCGCCCCTGGCGCAACAATGCAGCGGCATCGACCCGAAGCTGCGCCAGCGCCTTCTGCAGGAACGCCGCCAGTTGCCTGATCGCCGTCAGAGAATCGCCATCGATCCGACCAACTTCGGTGACCGCTATCGCCGCGACCCCTGGGGCCGCAATCTCAATCCCAGCCCACGGGTGGTGGTGCTGCATGAAACCGTTTATTCACTCTCCTCCGCCCTCAACACCTTTCGCACCCCCCACCCCCGCGATGAAGATCAGGTGAGTTATCACACCCTGATCGGCCTCGATGGCACGGTGGTGGATGTGGTGGATCCGCTCAAGCGAGCCTTTGGCGCTGGATATTCCGCTTTTCTGGGGGAATGGGCGGCCACCAACCCGAACTTCCAGGGGTCGGTGAACAACTTCGCCCTGCATCTCAGCCTGGAAACGCCGGAGGACGGTCAGCACAACAACCCGGGCCACAGCGGTTACACCGAGGCGCAATACGACGCATTGGCCCTGGTGTTGCACGACTGGATCCGCAGCTTTGGCATCCCGCCCGCCGCGATCACCACCCACGAACATGTGGATCTGGGCGGCGAGCGGGCTGATCCACGCAGCTTCGACTGGTCGGCCCTGCAGCAGCGCCTCGCCGCACTCGGTGATCTCTGCGCCGGCTGAGCTGTTGAAGCAGCCTCAGATCAGGCCACCCAGGGGGGAACGTTGCTGCGAATAGATGAGGCCATGCAGGGCCGGATCCTGCATGTAGCGGAGGATTCGAGCTGGGTAGTCGAGCTTGCCGTTGTGGAGATAGGCCAGGGTGGCGATCGCTTTCGCTTCCATCGGCGAACGGCTGGCGATCAGGGGCGCACGGGTGGAAAAGCCGAGTTCGGCCTTGAGACGCGCCATTTTGCCGGCCAGCAGCGCCACATTCGATTCAGGATCGAGCAGCAACTCGCGGGCGGCGGCGATGTCGGCATCGCTCGGTTCCGGCGGCAGTTTGCCCTGATGGATCAGTTCGCTGATGCCCAGCTGGGCCGGGCCCAGGGTGCTCACCAGGCCGGAGTGAGCCACGAAGGGAAGCCCCTCGCCCGGTTTGGAGTGTTGGATCTCGTCGTAGAGGATGCCGCTGATCAGCATCGGATTGACCCGCAACCGGTTCGATTCGCGCAGGATCACCGGTTTCAGCTCCCTGAGGCGAAGGAGCGTGTTGGCGCGGAGCGGTTCGAGTTGATCGACGCCGCGGGTGAACAACTGGGCGAGAGGGGTCTGGGGGCCATGGACCCCGAAGCGCCGCTGCAGATAGGCCAGTTCTTCGGGCGAGAAGTCGGTGGGTTCCGCTTCCGGCTGCAGGGTCTGGGGCGTGGTCAGCCCATCATCGGCGGCAGCGATGGGCAGAGGTTGGGGCTGGCGTAGGGCCTGCAGGAGCTGAACCAGCACCACAAGGGCCACCAGGGGTGACCAGAGGAGTGGGCGGGCTAACCCTCGCCGTTGTGAACGCAACCGTTCCATGACCTGACGCTAGCTGGGGTGTCGCAGTTGATGGGCAGGCCGGCCGATCATGGATACCTTCAGCTGGTGAGCGTCAGCGTTTGACCAGCCATGAGCTTTCCGGATTTCAGTGCAAGCGATGCCCAGACCCAGTGGCAGCGCTTCTGTGATCTGCTCTGGTTTCACGATGATCTGGGGATGTGGCTCGATGTGAGTCGCATGCACGTGAACAGCGCCGACCTCGACGCCCTCGCTCCCCAGTTTGACCAGGCCTTCCAGGCGATGCAGGCCCTGGAGGGCGGTGCCATCGCCAATGCGGATGAACAGCGGCAGGTGGGCCACTACTGGCTGCGCCAACCCCAGCTGGCCCCCAGCCCAGAGGTTGCCGACCACATCAGCGCCGAGATCGACCAGATCGAGCAGTTCGGCAAGGCGGTGATCGCCGGTGAGATCAAGGCTCCCAATGGTGCGGCCTTCACCGATGTGCTCTGGATCGGCATCGGCGGCAGCGGCCTCGGTCCCCTGCTGATGATCCGGGCGCTGCAGAACCAAGGGGAAGGCCTGCCCTTTCACTTCTTCGACAACGTCGATCCCAACGGCATGAGCCGCGTGCTCGCTGGTCTGGGCGAGGCGATCAAGACCACGCTGGTGATCACGGTGAGCAAGTCCGGTGGCACGCCGGAGCCGCACCTGGGCATGGAGCAGGCCCGTCACCGCCTCGAGGCCTGTGGGGGTGATTGGCCAGGGCAGGCGGTGGCGATCACGATGAAGAACAGCCACCTCGATCAGCAAGCCCAGCAGGAGGGGTGGCTGCAGCGCTTCGACATGTTCGATTGGGTGGGGGGACGCACCAGCATCACCAGCGCCGTGGGCCTTGTGCCCGGCGCCCTGATCGGTGCCAACATTCGCGATTTCCTTGCCGGTGCCGCCCAGATGGATGAGGCGACCCGGCTCGCCGATCTGCGCCGCAATCCCTCCGCCCTGATGGCCGCCTCCTGGTTTGTGGCCGGTGAGGGCAAGGGCAAGCGCGACATGGTGGTGCTGCCTTACCGCGATCGGCTCGAGGTGTTCAGCCGCTACCTGCAGCAACTGGTGATGGAGTCACTGGGCAAGCGTCTCGATCGCAGCGGCGCCGAGGTGCATCAGGGCATTGCCGTGTATGGCAACAAAGGCTCCACCGATCAGCACGCCTACGTGCAGCAACTGCGGGACGGTGTCGACAATTTCTTCGTCACCTTCATCGAAGAGCTCACCGATGTTGACGACATCCCGGAAATCAACGGCGAACGCCCTGGCGATTTCCTCGATGGCTTCCTGCAGGGCACCCGCTCCGCCCTCACGGAGGGCGGTCGCCAGAGCATCAGCATCAGCATGCGCCATCTCGATGCTCGCCGCCTTGGTGCCCTGATCGCTCTGTTCGAGAGGGCGGTGGGCTTCTACGGCGAACTGGTGAACATCAATGCCTATCACCAACCGGGCGTGGAGGCCGGCAAAAAAGCGGCGGCCGCCATCCTCAAGTTGCAGGGTCAGGTGGAAGCCCTGCTCGCCGACGGTGTGAGCCGCTCCGCCGCGGATGTGCAGCAGGCGATCGGTGAGGGTCCCGTGGAGCCGATTTTCTGGATCCTGCGTCACCTCTGCGCCAACAAGCGTGGCTACATCGCCCAGGGCAGCTGGGACCAACCCGCCTCGCTGCGCTTCAGCAAGGCCTGAGCTCAGGGCACCAGATTCACCAGCTTCCCCGGCACCACAATCACCCGTCGGGGCGGCTGGCCCTCCAACCACTTCTGGGCCACATCACTGGCCAGGGCCAGTTGCTCCAGGGTGTCGCGATCAGCGTCGGCAGGCACGGTCACACTGCCCCGCACCTTGCCTTTCACCTGAATCACCAGCTCGATGCTGTCTTGCACCAGGGCTTCCGGATCGTGGCTGGGCCAGGGTTGCCGGTGCACGCTGCCGCGACCGCTGAGACGCTGCCAGAACTCCTCGGCCAGATGGGGAGCAAACGGCGCCAACAGGCGGATCAGCGCCGAGAGGGCCTCCTGGCGCACCGGTTCGGAGAGCTGCTCGAGGCTCCCTCCGAGGGCGTTGGCGAGCTTCATCAGCTCAGAGATCGCGGTGTTGAACTGCAGCTCGCCGCTCAGGTCCTCGTCGATGGCGGCGATGGCGCTGTGGACGGCCCGGCGGGCCTCGCGGTCTTCGCTGGTGAGCTCGGCAGGCAGGGGCAGGGGGGTGGCGAGTGCGACGCCGCAGCCGGCGGCCTGATCCACCAGGCGCCAGAGCCGCTGCAGAAAGCGGAACTGCCCTTCCACATCGGCGTCATCCCATTCCAGATCCTTTTCCGGCGGTGCCTTGAACAGGATGAACATCCGCGCCGTGTCGGCCCCGTAGCGATCGATCACCGCCGCTGGGTCGACGCCGTTGTGCTTCGACTTCGACATTTTTTCGAACAGGATCTCCAGACGGCTGCCGTCGTCCGGATCGCGGGGATCAGCGGGATCGCTCACCTGGGCACCGGGCACGTAGCGACCGGTGCTTGCGTTGCGATAGGTCACCCCCTGCACCATGCCCTGGGTGAGCAGCCGCTGGAACGGTTCGCGGATCGTGAGCAGACCGCGATCGTGCAGGGCCTTGGTGAAGAAGCGGGCATACAGCAGATGCAGGATCGCGTGTTCAATGCCGCCCACGTAGTGCTGCACCGGCAGCCAGCGCGCAATCGCTTCGGCGCTGAAGGGCTTCTCCTGATTGTGGGGATCGGCGAAGCGCAGGAAATACCAGGAGGAACACATGAAGGTGTCCATGGTGTCGGTTTCCCGCTGGGCGTCGGCACCGCAACAGGGACAGGCCACCGCTTTCCAGCTCTCCAGCTGGGCCAGGGGCGAACCGCCCCG
>AACY020239423.1_pt1 | contig 11344 bp, 17 predicted proteins | sample 267378 | NCBI WGS metagenome assembly AACY02 (sample SAMN02954345, study PRJNA13694) | marine metagenome | biome: aquatic; feature: ocean; material: water; isolation source: isolated as part of a large dataset composed predominantly from surface... | reverse complement strand
TCAAGCGATGAAACTAAATATATAACAATGTGCAACTACACGACCCGAAACAATGTTTGGTGATACAGCTATTGCTGTTCATCCAAAAGATGAAAGATATAAAGATTTAGTAGGTCAGAAAGTGTTAATTCCCATTGTTAATAGACAAATTCCTATTGTTAAAGACGAATATGCGGATCCAGAGCAGGGAAGTGGAGCTGTAAAAATTACCCCTGCACATGATTTTAATGATTTTGAAGTTGGCAAAAGAAATAATCTTGAAATGATTTCAATATTTGACTCGGATGGAAATTTAAATGAAAACACTCCTGATGAGTGGAGGGGTTTAAATAGATTTGAGGCCAGAAAAAGACTAGTAGGTCAACTACAAATTGAAAACTTTTTAGTTAAAATCGAAGATCATACTCATGTTGTTCCTTATGGCGACAGATCATATGAGGTCATTGAGCCTTTTTTAACCGATCAATGGTATGTAGATGCAAAGAAACTATCGGTAGCTGCCATTAAAAATGTTGAAGAAGGCAAGACAAAGTTCATTCCTGGTAATTGGACAAAAACATATTATGAGTGGATGAATAATATTCAGCCATGGTGCATTTCTAGGCAGCTTTGGTGGGGTCATAGAATTCCTGCGTGGTATACGAGTAATAATGAAATAATTGTAGCTTCTTCAGAGAGTGAAGCTATAAAAATTGCTAAAAAGAAATATAAAACTGAAACAATATCTCAGGATGAAGATGTTCTTGATACTTGGTTTTCTTCTGCTCTATGGCCCTTTACAACCTTGGGATGGCCAAATGAAGAAAATGATCTGTCCAAATTTTATCCTACAAATCTTTTAGTTACTGGTTTTGATATAATTTTTTTCTGGGTCGCGAGAATGATGATGATGGGGCTATATTTTCAGAAGAATATTCCTTTTTCAGAAATCTATATTCATGCATTGGTAAGAGATGAGAATGGACAAAAAATGTCCAAGTCAAAAGGAAATGTAGTTGATCCATTAAAGTTAATAGATAATTTTGGAGCAGACTCTCTTAGGTTTACACTTGCATCAATGGCATCTTATGGAAGAGATATAAAGTTATCTGAATCAAGAGTTGAGGGTTATAGAAATTTTGGAACTAAGTTATGGAATGCTGCAAGATTTTGTGAATTAAATGATTGTATTAAGGTAAATAATCAAAATATAAAAGAAATCTCAAACCCTGTAACTAGTTGGCTTATATCAGAAATGATTAAGACTGAAAAAAATATTGATACATTTCTTAACGAATATAAATTTAATGAAGCTGCAAATGAGATCTATCACTTTGTGTGGCATATTTTTTGTGATTGGTATTTGGAGCTTATTAAACCATTTTTTAATGACCCTAATCATGATGAACTGGATGAGTTAAGATACATTACCTCTATGTCATTAAATTTTATCTTAATTAAACTACACCCTTTTATGCCCTTTATAACTGAGGAACTATGGAAAAAAGTAACTAATAGCGAAGAAGCATTAATTTCAAGCAGTTGGATAATATCATTACCATCTTTAAATGACGTTTCTTTTGTCAAAAGTACTGAAACAATTATTGAAATTATTACTAGCGTTAGATCGATTAGATCAGAGTTGAATATCCCATCCAAAAAAGATCTTTTGTTGCAAGTATATAAAAAAGACTCAAGAAAAATAGATGAAATTAAAAATATTGATTTATTGTTAAATAAATTAATAAAAATAAGAAAAATTGATAAAGTGGCTGATTTTTCAGATCGCTCAGCGTCTTTTTCAGTATCAAATATTGACTTTGCCCTTGTTATTGACGATGACATAGATCTATCATCAGAAATAAAAAGAATTGAAAAAGAAGAAATTAAAATTATTAACGATATTGAGTTACTTAAGAAAAAGTTAAGTAATGATAGCTTTATTAAAAAAGCACCAAAAAATATCGTAAAAGAGAGCAATGATAGATTAGATGATCTTCTATCAGATCAGAAAAAACTAGGGGAATCTAAATTATTTATTAGTAAACTTATTTCTCATGGAAAATAATATTGAAATAAAAAAAAGACACTGCCCTTTATGTAAAGAACCTAAATATAATAATGAGTTATTTTATAACTCTGAACCCTGGAAGCTTGTTCAGTGTCAATGTTCCTTTGTTTATATGCCAGAGGTTCCAGTATACGAAAGAATGAAGAATGAATTTTCTTGGGAAAGAAATTTTGAAGAAGAAAAAAAAATAAGTCTTAAAAAAAAGATTAGAAGAAAAGTAAAAACGTTAATTAAAAGAGATAAATTAAAATTTCTTCTAAACCGTTATTGTGAGGAAGGAGATGTTTTGGATATTGGCTGTGGTTCTGGTGCTAAATTTGAAAATATTTCAGAGATTTATACTCCTTATGGAATAGATATTTCTGAGGAATCAGCCAATAAGGCTAATTTATCATTTAAAAAAAGAGGTGGAAAAGCTATTTGCGCTCCTTCTACAAAAGTTTTGGAAGAGTTTGGTAAAAATAAATTTTCTGGTGCAATTTTAAGATCTTACTTAGAACATGAACATGAGCCTTTTGAAGTCTTAAAGAATTTAAAATTTACTTTAAAAAATAATGCTTGTGTGATTATAAAGGTGCCAAATTACGATAGTATTAATAGAAAAATCAGAAGGGAAAAGTGGTGTGGTTTTCATTTTCCAGACCATGTAAATCATTTTACTCCAAAAACTTTACTTAAGATGGTAAAGGATACAAATTATGAGGTTATAAAGTTTAATTTTTTAGACTATCTACCAACTAGCGATAATATGTGGATGGTGGTAAAACCGGTTTAATATTATAAGGTTTAATTATGTCAGAAAAAAAGTTTGATAAAAATAAATTACCTAGTAGGCATGTAAGTGTCGGACCTGAAAGAGCCCCTCATAGGTCCTATTATTATGCGATGGGAATGACTGAGGATGATATTGAGAAACCTTTTGTTGGTGTTGTTTCTACATGGAACGAAGCCGCCCCTTGTAATATTGCTTTAATGCGACAAGCTCAATCAGTAAAAAAGGGTGTTCAAGATGCAGACGGAACACCAAGAGAATTTTGTACTATTACAGTTACTGATGGAATAGCTATGGGGCATCAGGGTATGAAATCATCTCTGGTTTCTAGAGAAGTTATAGCCGACTCAACCGAGCTTACTGTTCGAGGACATTCTTATGATGCACTCGTTGGTTTAGCTGGGTGTGATAAATCCTTACCTGGTTTAATGATGGCAATGTGTAGGCTTAATGTTCCAAGCGTATTTATGTATGGTGGTTCAATCTTGCCTGGAAGATACAAAGGTAATGACGTTACTGTTGTTGACGTATTTGAAGCAGTTGGTAAATACGCTGCAGGTGCATCAACAGAGGATGATTTAAAAGATCTTGAGCAGGTTGCATGCCCAAGTGCAGGTGCCTGTGGAGGGCAATTTACTGCTAATACAATGGCGTGTGTTTCTGAAGTAATGGGTCTAGCTCTTCCATATTCTTCTGGAGCTCCAGCACCTTATGAAGATCGTGATAAATATGCTTATGAGTCGGGTAAGCAGGTTATGAATTTAATTGAGAAGAATATTAGGCCAAGAGATATAGTTACAAAGAAATCACTTGAAAATGCAGCTACTATCGTTGCTGCTACTGGTGGTTCAACCAATGCAGGGCTACATTTGCCGGCAATTGCTCACGAATGCGGTATTAAGTTTTCTTTGGATGATGTTGTAGAAATTTTTAAAAGAACGCCCTACATAGCTGATTTAAAACCAGGTGGTCAATATGTTGCAAAAGATGTTTATGAGGCAGGTGGTGTACCTATTATTATCAAAACTCTTTTTGATGGAGGTTTTATTCATGGTGATTGTATGACGGTTACTGGAAAAACTCTTGAAGAAAATCTTGAAAAAGTTGAGTTTAATGAAAATCAAAAAGTTATTCGACCTTATAATAACCCATTAAGCCCAACAGGTGGAGTTGTTGGTTTAAAAGGTAATCTTGCTCCGGATGGGGCCATAGTAAAAGTTGCCGGATTAGAAAATACTTACTTTGAAGGATATGCAAGGTGTTTCGATTGTGAAGAAGACGCATTTGAGTGTGTTTCTAATGAGGATTATGAAATAGGAGAGGTGATAGTTATTCGTTATGAGGGGCCTAAGGGCGGACCGGGCATGAGAGAAATGCTATCAACTACTGCAGCACTATCCGGCCAAGGTGTTGGTGGAAAAGTTGCTTTAATTACTGATGGAAGATTTAGTGGAGGAACAAGAGGGCTATGTGTTGGCCATGTCGGACCTGAAGCTGCAACGGGCGGTCCAATTGCTTTAATTAAAGATGGCGATAAAATTACAATTGATGGTGAAAAGGGTATTATTAGTGTTGATTTATCTGAAAAGGAAATGGAAGAAAGAAGAAAAACTTGGAAGCCCAGAGGTACTGATTACAATAGTGGAACATTATGGAAATACTCTCAGACAGTAGGTTCTGCTCAAAATGGTGCAATAACTCATCCCGGGGCTGAAGAAGAAACCCATGTTTATGCTGACATATAAACTATGATAGATCTATAATTATTGGCACATGATCAGAGGGCTTTTCTTTGTCTCTCACTGACTTATCAATATAGACATTATTTGTTTTATCACTTGCTTGAGGCGATGTTAGAATATGATCAATTCTAATGCCTTTATTTCTTTGCCAAGCCCCTCTTTGATAATCCCAGAAAGTATAGTTTTCAGCATCTTGATTAAATTGTCGAAAAGAATCTATAAAACCTAATGATAAAATTTCCCTATACGCTTTTCTTGTTTCCATTTTAAAAAGAGCATCGTCTCTCCACTCTTCGGGATTATACGTATCAATATCTTCAGGGATTACATTAAAATCTCCAAGAACAATAAATATTTCTTCGTTAAGAAGAGTATCATGTAAATGATTTTTAAGATTATTCATCCAATCTAATTTGTAGTCATATTTTGGTCCTGGGGCAGGATTACCGTTTGGTAAATAAATATTTGAAATTCTTATCATTCCTATATCTGTAGAATGGACTGTTTCAATATATCTTGCTTGTTCATCATTATAATCAGGGATACCTTGAAAAGTCTCCTCAACTAAATATTTGGATAATGTAGCAACACCGTTATAGCTTTTTTGGCCATGAATTTTTACATTATAGCCTATTTCTTCAAACGGACTTAATGGAAAGTCTTTATCAACTACTTTTGTTTCTTGTAAGCACAAAATATCTGGTTTTTCAGACTTAAGCCAATCAAGAATATTACTAATTCTTGTTCTTACAGAGTTTACATTCCAGCTTGCAATTTTCACAATATTTACAATGAGAAGGATGTTCCGCAACCACATTCAGATGTTGCGTTAGGATTGTTTATTTCAAAAGATTGACCAATTAAATCATTTTTATAATCAATTACAGATCCTTGAATATAAGGAATTGAAACTTCATCAATTATTACTTTTGCTCCATGCTCCTCAATAATAATATCGCCTTGTTCAGAATTATTAACAAGGTCGAATTTATAAGAAAAACCAGCACATCCTCCACCAAGTACAGAAATTTTAAGCATTAAATCTTTTTTTTCTGAAATAATAATATTATTAATTTTATCGGCAGCTTTTTTACTTATTGATATATTATTTGTTTGTGTCATTAATTTCCAGGTAAATTACCTGCTCCTAAACGACCAAGATTCCCAAAGAGCTGCTGAAGAACTGTAAGCTCTCTTCCTCTGGTAGGTGTCGTTCTATCCACATATGATATAATCTTTCCTTCTTCTAATCCATAATATTTTAAATTATTAACTTTATTATCATCATCAAAAGATACTGCTAAAACTCTTCTGTCTGTTACCGTTGGATGATAAAATGCAACTGTTTCAGCTTTGCTATATATATAATACCAAGTCGAGGCATCAATTGCTGAAGTAGTTGAAGGTGATCCCAAAATATCCATGACATCGTTCGAAATAGTTTCGTTAACTTTTATTTGGTCTAAAAGTTTTTCATCAAAAACATAACCCCTATTTTCTACAATAGGTGAGCATGATGCCGATAGAAAAACCAGAGCAATAAATAAATATTTTTTAATTACATATTTCATTAAATAAAGTTACCATTTAATTATAATAAATTATAGGAATGATATTTTCTATTATATTTGTCAATCTTAGTGATTAAAATGTTTAAAAAAATAATTTCATATATAAAAAATCTTTATAGTCCCATCCCTGACTATTCATCACCTCATGGCATTTTATACAAAAGAATCCTTAATTCATCATATGAAAGGCGTTTTTATGAAAAAATAATGGTCCCAGATACGCTTGATGGAAGGTTTGATTTAATTATTCTTCATATTTTTATAATTATAAAAATTTTTAAAAATTCAAGCGAACAAAATAAAAATTTTACACAAAAATTATTTGATATATTTATGCTTGAAGTAGAATCATCATACAGAGAAATGGGAATTAGTGATCAATCATTTAGTAAAAAAATGAAAGTTGTTATCGAGTCTTTTTATGGAAGAACAAAGATGTATGATTTAAATTTTGATAATAAAAATGAATTTATAAATTGTCTTGTTCGTAATATTTGGTCTGAAGATGTTTCTAATGAAATTTTTGCTGGGGAGTTATATGATTTTGTTATTAAAAAAGTTAATAAATATAATAATAAATCAATAGGTGAAATTTTAGAACTTTCTGTTGATGGTTTTTAGATTTTTGAGGTCTTAGTTTGGGTAAAATAGTTTCAATAGATGCAATGGGTGGAGATCATGGTCTGGATGTAACAATTGATGGTGCTTGTTTGGCACTTAAAAATCAAAAAGAATTATCTGTAATTTTTTTTGGCGATGAAAATCTAATTAAAGAGAGGCTGAAAAATAAAAATTATCCAATTGATAAAGTAGAAGTTATCCACTGCAGCAAAGTAGTTGAGATGGATACCAAACCAATAGATGCAATAAGAAGGGTTGGTAAAGAGTCCTCTATGTGGGGTTGTATAAATGCTGTTTCAGAAGGTAAGGCTGATGTTGCAATATCTGCAGGAAACACTGGTGCATTAATGGGGTTGTCTACAATAATATTAAGAACAATTGATGGCATTGAAAGAGCTGCAATATCAAGTTTATGGCCAAATAAATATAGTTATTCTGTAGTTTTAGATTTAGGTGCAAACATAGAGGTAACCTCTGATCAATTAGTACAATTTGGTATTCTTGGGTATTCCTATGCAAAGAGTGTATTTGATAAAGATAATCCAACAATAGGCTTATTGAATATTGGTCATGAAGAGATGAAGGGAACAGAAATAATTCAAGAGGCATCTCTAAAAATGAAAGATCTTTTTCCAAAAGATTACATTGGTTACGTAGAGGGTGATAATCTATCTTTAGGTAAATCAGACGTAGTTATAACTGATGGTTTCACCGGAAACATTGCTTTGAAAACAGCTGAGGGGACCGCAAGATTAATTGGCCATTTTATAGCTGATGTTTTTGGTGGTTCTATAAGAGGTAAGTTAGGTTATTTAATCGGCAAAACTGCCTTCAGGGCTCTTAAAGATAAAATGGACCCCAGAGAATTAAATGGAGGCGTTTTTCTAGGTCTAAATGGATTAGTAGTTAAAAGCCATGGTGGAACAGATATTCTTGGGTTTTCAAAAGCAATTGAATTTAGTACAAAGCTATCTCAATCTAATATTTCAAGTGAAACTAAAAAACTTATAGCAAAGAAAAAAGATTATGAATCAAAAGACTAAATTATATCAATCGGTTGTTACAGGTATTGGCGCTTCGCTTCCAAAAAAAATTGTCACAAATAAAGATCTAACCAAAATAGTAGATACTACCGAAGAGTGGATAGTTGAAAGAACGGGAATTCAAGAGAGAAGAATTGCATCAGATAATGAAACTACATCATCCTTGGGAACTGAGGCAGCAAAAATTGCATTACAAGATGCACAGCTTAAAAATACAGATATTGACTTAATTATTTTAGCAACGGCAACACCAGATAATACTTTTCCTGCATCAGCAACTGTTATTCAATCATCATTGGGCATTGATAAGTGCTATGCTTATGATATGCAAGCAGTGTGCTCAGGATTTGTTTTTGCTTTAGAGGCAGCTGATAATGCAATTAAGGCTGGTAATGTTAAAAATGCGCTTGTTATTGGCTCTGAGACTTTCAGTAGAATTTTAGATTGGGATGATAGGGGAACATGTGTTTTATTCGGTGATGGTGCAGGCGCTGTCGTTTTGTCTTCGTCTGAAGGATCTGAGAGAGGTATTTTAAGTAATCATTTACACTCTGATGGCAGATATGGTGATTTATTGTATGTGGATGGTGGTCCATCGACATCAACTAATGTTGGTTATTTAAGAATGGACGGTCAGGGGGTTTTTAAGCATGCTGTTAAAAACATATCATCTGTAATTGAAGAAGCTTTAGATTATAATAATTTAAAGGTCGATGATATTGATTGGTTTGTACCTCATCAAGCGAATATAAGAATTCTTGAATCTGTTGCAAAAAAAGTTGGACTTAGTGAAGATAAAATAATAATTACAGTTCAAAAGCATGCAAATACATCTGCTGCTTCTATTCCTCTAGCATTATTTGATGCAGTTCAAGAGGGTAAGATTAAAAAGGGTGACTTAGTACTCCTAGAGGCCATGGGAGGTGGATTTAGCTGGGGTTCTACTTTAATTAGATGGTAGAAGTCCTTGATTTTTTTATTTAAAAAGAGTTTTATATAATATAGGGAATTTAGAAAATGAACAAAACTTTAACCAGGGCAGATTTAGCAGAAGCAATATATTCAAAAGTAGGAATTTCTAAAGTTGAGTCATCAGATATCGTAGATCAAATTTTTGAAGAAATGATCTTGGAGTTAATTGATGGGTAAAAGTGTTAAATTATCTTCTTTTGGAAGCTTTATGGTCAGGGATAAGAAGCAAAGAATTGGTCGTAACCCTAAAACAAAAGAGGAAGCAGTAATTGATGCAAGAAGAGTTGTGGTTTTTAGAGCTAGTAAAGAACTTAAAAACAAGGTCATCAATGAGTAAAAAAATAATAAATGATAAAAAAAAGTCCTGAGGCATATAGAACAATAGGTGAGGCTTCTAATGAAATAGGAGTTCCAACATATGTTTTACGTTTTTGGGAAACAAAATTTAAACAAGTTAAGCTTATCAAACGACCAGGTGGTAGAAGATTTTACAAACCTGAAGATATTAAACTTTTATTGAAAATTAAAAATTTCTTAAAAAATGATGGTTTAAGTATTAAGCAAGTAAATGAAAAGCTCAATTCAGAAATTGATAATATTAAGTCTAATAATTCTAATAATAATGAATACATAACTCCGGTATCTGAGGAAAAAACTACCTTTAAAAATAAGGATGAGGTTCTCAATAGGTTAAATAAAATTTTAGAAATCTTATCTAAATAAAAATTTATCTAGACAACTTTATTTCATAAGATAATATTTTATTTGGAATTTTTTAAGACTCGGGTGACGATTAAAAAATAATAAAAATAAAGAGGGGAATGTGAATAAAATTTTAGAAGCTGGATGGCATTTTGTTGAGGGTTTTTTGAGTGATAATAATATGGAAAATGATTCATACGGAGATGAAAACTTCGGTGCAGAATTTTCTGTAGATCATGTTTTAAATTCTGATCAAGAAAATAAATAATCTAGTTATTAATATAATTGCAAATTACTTCAAGCTCTTCAAAACCTATTGAGTCAAAATTAGGTGTTGAAAAACTACTTTCATCATATTTTTCTTTTACAATAATTTTTCCTTCAGACATTTTCTTACTGTAAATAATGATTTCAGACGCACTAGTTCTGAATCTACGGCAATCAGTTTGTTTGTATACTTTTTTTGATAAGAAGCTATCATCAATAACATTATTTTTTGTGGCTCTTTATAATCAGTAAGTATCCAATAATAAACATACCTATCATCTGAACTTGTGTTATTTAGATCAATAAAATGATATCCAGCCTCAGTTTCTCCATACATCGACCATTCAGCATTAGCTATTTTATTGGAAAATATTAAACACTGAAATAGCAATAAATAATAAAATTTTTTTCATAATTTAGTTTTAAATAATAAGCTTTTACTTGTCTATTAAGAGTTATTTTCTTTTAATCTTTGTTTGTATATTATTAGAGAATGGTAAAAAAAGATAATTTTTGGAAGTCTAAAAATTTAAAACAAATGACAAATGATGAATGGGAGTCGTTATGCGATGGCTGTGGAAAGTGCTGTCTTCATAAATTAGAGGATATTGATACAGAAGAGATTTCAGTTTCAAACGTTAGCTGCATGTATCTAGATCTTAAAACTTGCGGATGTATGGATTATGAGCACCGTCATAAAAATGTAAAAGACTGTATAAAGCTAACCCCAGAAACAGTTAATAAAATTAATTGGTTACCCGATACATGCTCATACAAACTTATACTAAATAATGAAGACTTACCAGATTGGCACCATTTAGTATCTGGAGATAAAAATACAATTCATGAAAGAGGTATGTCGGTAAAAAATTTCTCAATTAGTGAAAAAGATATAAGTGATGTAAATGAATATATTCTTGATTGGTTCAATAATAATGGTAGTCTTTTTTAATTTAAACTATACCTAAAGGGTGCTTTCATGACTTTAACTTTAAAAAAAATATTATTAACATTAATTTTTTTAACTCAAACAATGGGGAATGCAATGGCAGGCGATCTTTCTGCAAATGATAAATTTGAAATTATCGATGTAATGAATAACTATGCAAAAGGAATAGATACTAAAAACTATGATCTTTTTAGATCAATTTTTGATGACAATGTAGAGGTTAATATCATTTATGACTCAAGCTTTAGATCTGGCGAACCAGTTTCTTTTGATGGAATAGATTCTTGGGTTGAATATGTTGAAAATGCCATTAGCGAGTACAGGACTACACAACATATGCTCGGCAATCCATTGATAAAGTTTGAAAACGGTGTTGCAAAGGCAAGAACAGATCTTCAAGCTACACATTACTATAAAGACAAAGATAATGAGAAAACCACTCTATGGGGCTACTACGATACTCATATGGTTAACAAAGGTGGTTCGTGGAAAATAATTAAACATACTTTGACAAGTATTGGTTCAAATTAAAGATTCATTAAATTAATTCATATGAGCCAAATCCAAGACATTGCAGAAAAATTTTATACTAGTATTTCTAATGGAGAGATTGAGGTTATTGAAAGTTTGCTAAGTAGTGAGTTTGAATTAATTG
>AACY020524184.1_pt1 | contig 11356 bp, 11 predicted proteins | sample 267378 | NCBI WGS metagenome assembly AACY02 (sample SAMN02954345, study PRJNA13694) | marine metagenome | biome: aquatic; feature: ocean; material: water; isolation source: isolated as part of a large dataset composed predominantly from surface... | reverse complement strand
ATGGCATCCAGCGTGAAGCCGCAGCGCTCGGCAATGCGGATGGTCTCCGCCAACAGATCCCGGGGATAGAAGCGCGCGAGGCTGTCCAATGGACGCAGGTACTGCTCGCGGTTCTGGCGCTCGGCGGCGCCGTCCGCCACCGTGGCGCCCCTGCGGATGGCGGTCATCACATCCAGTAGGGCGCGGCGCTCGGCCACGTGCATCAGTGCCCCGCCCACCGCGGTCAGCGGCAGGCCGGTGCGCGTACCGAGCCGACGCAACCGCCTGAGCCTGCCCGCGTCGTCGCCGGTACGGTGCAGTACGACGCCGATCCAGCAGCGGTCGGCGAAGCGCGCCGCCAACCGGTGTCCCCATTCCTCATGGGCACCCGGCGGCGCATCGGGGTCCGGCAGCCAGAGGATCAGACAGCCATCGAGCCCGGCATCCAGGTCCGCGGCCAGCATCTGCCAGTGCCCCTTGGGCGCCCGCCGCCGGGCGCGGGAGATGAGTCGGGAGAGGTTGCGATAGCCCGCCAGGTCCGCCGCCAGCACCACCAGGCGCGGTCCATCTTGGCAGGCGAGCTCGCTGCCGATGAGGAGCTTCAGCCCCAGCGCCCGGGCTTCCTCGTGGGCGCGCACCACCCCCGCCAGCGAACAGAGATCCGTGATGGCCAGCGCCCGGTAGCCGAGCCGGACCGCAGTGCGCACGAGCTCCTGCGGACGCGAGGCCGCAGACAGAAAGCTAAAGCAGGTGCGACAGTAGAGCTCTGCGTAAGCCAGCCGCGGGGCAAGCACCATGGGCGGGGACGGATAACTGTCAATAATGACAGTCTAGCAGGTCGCAGCCAGGGGGTGGCGCAGGACGCCGCCCGCAACCCGGCGACGCGGGAGCCGTTGTCATGAATACGACGACAGTCGGCTGCGGATGCGAGGCGCAGGGCGGCACGCTGGAGCCACACCAGATGCCACCGCCGCTGACTCGACGGTGCCGGCGGGCGGCGCGTGGGACTGACGCTCGCGTCAGTACTCGCCGTCTTCGGAGGTGGGCGCCGGCAGATCGTCCCAGATCATGGGATCCTCCTCGCTTGCGGGCGGGTCGCCGTCGAACACGAGGCTGCGTCGACGCTGGAGATAGGCGTCCCGCACGAGGGTGTAGGGATCGATGGCCGCGGCGTCGATCAGATCCCCCGCGGCGAGCAGTTCTGCACGTCGGTCGATGACGCGCAGCGTCACGAAGCCCCAGTAGATTTCGTCTTTGCGCAGATTGAAGAAGGGATCGAGCACGATATCGCCCGCCAAGCCAAAGGTATCGCGAACGTTGCTTGGACCCAGGATGGGGAGCACGACGAAGGGGCCGGCCCCGAAGCCCCAATAACCCAGGGTCTGGCCAAAATCTTCCTTGTAGCTCGGCAGACCGACGTTGCTCGCGACGTCGAAGAAGCCGACGAAGCCCACCGTGGTGTTGATGAACACGCGGCCCACATCGCTGCCGGCTCGCGAGAGCTTGAACTGCAGCACATTATTCACCGCCGAGGTGGCATCGGCGACGTTGTTGAAGAAGTTGGTGATGCCCTCGTCGACGGGCTCCGGCGTAATGAACCGATAGCCTTCGGCGGCCGGCTTCAGAAAGGCGTTGTCAAAGTCGGTGTTGAACCTGAACACCGCACGATTGAACGGCTGCCAGGGATCCTGTGGATCGCGATACTCGGGCGGCAGCGACGCGCAGCCACCGACGAACAGCGACACCGTCAGCACGGTGGCGGCACAGTTAAGCCATCTGCGCATGCGCTCTGCCTCCCGGAGTTGGCCGACTCCCTGCGGCACGACGGCGCGGATATTAACACAGGGTCCATGGCAGATTCGGGATCGATCGCGCCTGGCGGGCGCTCGGGCGCCAAACCCACCGGCGCAGTCAGTGCAAACGCCGCACCTGGTAGTCTGCGGCGTGCAGGCCGGCCAGCAGGCCCTGATCACCTGGCAAGTGGAGCGCGCCGACGGCGATGAAGTGGCTCCGCTGCGCCGGCAATGCCCGGATACGTGCCAACATCCGCCGGTTACGGCTGTCGATGACGATCTCGCGCAGGCGGCGCTGTAACCGCGGCTCGAGCCCGGGCACACGGTCCTCGCTCAACGCGAGCAGCTCGTCCAGCGCGCCGCGGAGATAGGCGTCGATGAGTGCCTCGAACACCCGCTCGCGCTCGCCTTGGGCGGCAACCGCGGCGCCGAGCAGTGCGACCTGCTCATCGGCCTGCAATTGCTCGAAAACCGCGAGCTGCTCCGCCGTGGTCTCGAGACCGAATGTGGGCTTGGCATCGGCTTGTGCGCGCTGGTACAAGCGCCGATCGAGGAACACACCGGTGCGCGCCGGAGGCGTGCTGAGGATGGTCATCACGGCCCAGGGCTTCAGCTTGCGCGCCAGCGCATCGGGCAACCCGCGCGTGGTGAGCGCCTGCACGCAGCGCCGATACAGCGCAGGCGGCACCAGATCCGCGAGCACCGTATCACCGGGCAGTCGCATGGCCCGCGCGGCGGCGCGCACTGAAGCCGCATCCGGCACCACTTCCAGCACCAAGGCGTCGGCGGCGGCCAGGGCGTCGGCCACCGGCTCGGCGAGGCGCAATACGCGCGGGTCTTCGGTGTGAATGGTGGCGAACAGCCAGCTCGGTGTCTCGGCCGCAGGCGGTGTCAGCTCGAACAGCAGGCCCTCGGCATGCACCGCCGCCTCGTCACGGGCCTTGGCCGCGCCGACGACCGCCGCCACCGCCAGCAGCAGCGCCACCGCCAGCGCAAGCGGGCGCACGGGGCGGCGTGCGCTAGCTGCGACCGCGGTGTGCCATGTCAGTATCAGCGTTGCTATGGTGTCTCGCATCCGCATGGCGCTCAGGCCGCTGGACGCAAGTGCCGACGGCTGCGTCGCCGCAACAGGGCTTGGCGTCCTGTGCCTCGACTCCGTATCCTGGCTACATGGATCTGAACGCGCTAGTCCCGCCCGACCCGAACGACGAGCCCGATGGCCCGCCCGCCATCGCCGGACGCTTTCGTGGCTTCTTGCCGGTGGTGGTGGACGTCGAGACCGCGGGCTTCGACGCCCGGCGTCATGCACTGCTCGAGATCGCCGCCATCATCATTCGTATGGACGAGGCCGGTCGGCTCGTGCCGGGACAAACGCTGGCTTGTCATGTGCTGCCCTTCATCGGCGCCGACCTCGACCCGCGAGCCTTGGCGTTCAATAAAATCGACCCGCACCATCCGTTTCGGGATGCGGTGTCCGAGCGCGATGCACTCCGCCATGTTCTGGGCCCGATCCGCAAAGCCGTCGGCAGCCAGGGTTGCACAAGGGCCATACTGGTGGGGCATAACGCCCACTTCGATCTCGGGTTTCTCAAGGCGGCCGTGGAGCGCACGGGCTTCAAGCGCGACCCGTTTCACGCCTTCAGCGTGTTCGATACCGTCACGCTCGCGGGCGTCGCCTACGGTCAGACGGTGTTGGCGAAGGCGGCGCAAGCCGCCGGCCTCGGCTGGGACAACAGCGAGGCCCATTCGGCGGTGTACGATGCGCAAAAAACCGCTGCGCTGTTTTGCACCATCGTCAATGATTGGCGGATGCCGCGCGGCGGCGACGGCGACTGAGCCGCCGCCGTCGCAGGCGCACGCCTCACCGCGCCGCCGGCCGGCGATGCGGTGATGCCACGCAGCGCGCATGCTGCGCTCAGGCGGCGTTGTCGTTGCCCTCGGTCTTCGCCGCGGCCTGCTCCATCATGGTCTTGAGCTCGCCGCTCTCGAACATCTCGAGGGTGATGTCGCAGCCGCCGACCAGCTCGCCGTCGATGTAGATCTGCGGGAAGGTGGGCCAGTCCGCATAGCGCGGCAGATTCTCGAAGATCTCCGGATCCTGCAGCACGTTCACGTACGCGAAGGCCACACCCGTGCTGCCGAGTGCCTGCGCCGCACGCATGGAGAAGCCGCACTGGGGCATCTGCGGCGTCCCCTTCATGTAGATGACGATCGGGTTGTTCTTGACCTGTTGGTCGATGCGTTCGAGCACGTCCATCACAATACCTCGGCAGGAGCGTTGTTGGATGCGGGGGGAGGTGGGATTGCCGGAGCGCTTATCAAGCGATGCTCAGCCAGACCTCTCGCACGCGGCCCGAGCGCGGCGTCGCGCTGGCCCAGCGACGGGCGTGGTGGGACCGAGGGCGGTTGGCGCTGCGGCACCAGCGCACCCGGGTCCCGCCACCGGGCAGGTCGAACGGCCATGCCGCCGCCGGGGCCCGGCTGCGTGAGCCCACCATTCCCGAGCAATTTACTTGGTTTTGCCGGTGTCCGCAACGGCGGCGGCGACGCTCAAGCGGAGCGCGCGTCGACGTGACGCTGCAGCCAGTATTCCAGCAGGGCCAGATGCCAGAGCTTGCTGCCCTGGATGCGGGTGTGGTGTTGATCCGGCGCGGCGAGGAGCCGCGCCACATACTCGCGCCGATAGATGCCGCGCTGACGGCAATGCTGCGAGTCCAGGATGTCGCGCATGAACTCGAAAAACTCGCCGCGGACGTACTTCAGCGCCGGCATCGGGAAGTAGCCCTTGCGCCGGTCGATGACCGCATCCGGCAGCCGTCCGCGGGCGATGGCCTTGAGGGGCCACTTACCCGCGTCGCGCAGCTTGAGCGCCGGCGGACAGCGGGCGGCGACCTCCACCAGTTGGTGATCCAGGAACGGGACCCGTGCCTCCAGGCCCCACGCCATGGTCATGTTGTCCACGCGCTTGACCGGATCATCGACGATGAGCGTGGTGACATCGAGCCGCAGCGCGGCGTCGATCACTTCATCCGCCAGGGGCTCCGCCAGGCGCTCGGCGGCCCAGGCGCCGGTGTGGTCGGGACCGGCGTAGGGGTCGGTGACCAGCGCCAGGTATTCCTCGTGGTCGCGGTCGAAGTAGTGGCGGCGGAGCTTGTCGACCGGGCTGCCGTCGGCGTCGGCGGCGATGCGCGGATACCAAAAATAGCCGCCGAACACCTCGTCTGCGCCCTGCCCCGACTGCACCACCTTGATGTCCCGCGACACCTGCTCGGCCAGCAGATAGAAGGCGACGGCATCCTGGCCGAACATGGGCTCGGCCATGGCGTCCACCGCCTCCGGCAGCCGGCGGAGCACCTGGCTGTTGGGGACTCGGAACCGATGGTGTCGGGTGTCGTAGCGCGCGGCCACCGGGTCCGAATACTCGAACTCGCTGCCCGCCTCCTCCGGCGTGTCTTCGAAGCCGACGGAGAAGGTGTGCAGATCGCGTGCGCCCTGCTCCGCCAACAGCGCCACCAGCAGACTCGAATCTAGCCCACCGGAGAGCAGCACGCCCACCGGCACATCGGCGATCTCCAGGCGCTTTTGCACGGCGCGCCGCAGATGCTCCTGGATCAGCTCCACCCACTCCTGGTCGGATTGGGGCCAGCCGCCGCCCGCCGCCGGGCGCGTCGCGTCCAATTGCCAGTAGGCGCGCTCGCGACGCCGGCCGTCCGCGTCGATGCGCAGCCAATGCGCCGGCGCGAGCTTGCGCACACCGTTCAGGATGGTCCGCGGCGCGGGCACCACCGCGTGCAGCGTGAAGAGGTTGTGCAGGGCCACCGGATCGATGGACGTATCCACGCCGCCGGCGGCGAGCAGGGCTTGCGGGCTCGAGGCGAAGCGCATGCGCTCGCCGTCCTGGGTCCAGTACAGCGGCTTGATGCCAAAGCGGTCGCGGGCCAGGAACAGACACTGACGATTCGCATCCCAGACGGCGAAGGCGAACATGCCGTGCAGCCGGGCGACACAGTCTTCACCCCAGGCATGCCACGCCTTGAGGATGACCTCGGTGTCGCCGTCGGAGAAGAACTGGTAGCCCAGCCCGAGCAGCTCCCGGCGCAGCTCGGGGTAGTTGTAGATGCTGCCGTTGAATACCAGCGCGCAGCCCAGCCCCTGGTCCACCATGGGCTGGTTGGCCCGCACCGAGAGATCGATGATGGCGAGCCGACGATGGCCGAAGCCGAGCGGCCCGTCGCTGTAGCTACCACCATGATCCGGTCCGCGTCGCGTCAACGGCCCCAGCATGCGGCCGATGGCTGTCAGGTCTGCCGGCGCGCCGTCGAGGCGCAGTTCGCCGCAAATACCGCACATGGGGGTCTCCTGGGTCGATTGGGTGAGGCGCCGGCGGCTCGGGCGTCGAACCGCCGCGGCGACCCGCTAATCCGCAGCGCCGTAACCGCCGCCGCCGGCGGTCTCGATGCGGAGCCGGTCTCCGGGTGCCAGCTCCAGCGCCACCTTGCCCGGCAGCGGCCGGTCGTTGAGCCATTGGTCGCCGCGCGCGCCCGGGCGACCCCCCTTGAGCCCCCAGGGCGCATGCCGGCGACGCTCGCCGATGAAAGTCGCGTGGGCCGGCGCCAGGCATTCGAGCTCCCGGATCAGGCCGTCGCCGCCGGTGCGCCCGCCGGCGCCGCCGGAGCCGTTGCGGATGGCATAGCGCGTGACCCGCAGCGGAAAACGGGACTCGATGACCTCGATAGGCGTGTTCAGGGTGTTGGTCATGTGGGTTTGCACACCGGAAAGCCCGCCGCCGCCGGCGCCGGCGCCCATACCACCGCCGATGGTCTCGTAGTAGTCCCAGGGCGCGCCGTCGCGCATGCCACCCAGGGCCAGGTTATTCATGCTGCCGTGGCTCGCCGCCGGAATCCGGCCATGCCACTGCGCGTTCTCGGCCTGCGCCAGCGCGCCCAGCACCAGGTCCACGACGCGACTGCTGGTCTCCACGTTGCCGGCGGCCACCGCCGCCGGCCGCCGCGCATGCACCAGGCAGCCCGCCGGCGCATCCACGGTGATGGGCCGCAATGCCCCGGCACAGGCCGGGGTCTCGGGCGGCATCAGGCAGCGGAAGCAATAGAACACCGCAGCCGCCGCCACCGCGAGGGGGCAGTTGACGTTGCCCGCCACCTGGGACGCGGTGCCGGTGAAATCGCAACGCGCCTGGTCGGCGGCGATGGTGAGCGTCAGCCGGAGCGGGATGTCCACCCGTCCCTTGCCATCGTCGTCGAGCACGTCCTCGAAGCCATAGCAGCCATCCGGAATGGCGAGCACGGTTTGTCGCGCCAGGCGCTCGCCGTAGTCGTTCATGGTCCGCAGTCCGTCGCGGAAGGCCTCGAGGCCGGCGGCGGCCGCCAGCTCGGCAACCCGAGCCCTGCCGGCGCGGTTCGCCGCCATCTGCGCAAAGACATCGCCAAGAGCGTGGTCGGGGTTGCGCATGCGGGCGGTGATGGCGGACAGGACCGCGTCGTCGACGGCCCCGGCGCACACCAGCCGCTGCGGCGGGATGATCACGCCCTCCTCCTCCAGCCGCCCCGAGATGGGCATGGAGCCCGGCGTGCTCGCGCCGATGTCGGCGTGGTGGGCGCGGTTGGCGACGAAGCCGACGAGCGCCGGCGGTGTCGCGTCCCCGGCGGCGGGCACGAACACCGGCGCGATCACCGTCACGTCCGGCAGGTGGGTGCCGCCGAGGAAGGGATCGTTGACGATCACCATGTCGCCCTCGGCCCAGTCGAAGCGTGCGACCAGGTCCGCCATGGCATAGGCCATGCTGCCGAGGTGCACCGGGATATGCGCCGCCTGGGCGCACAGGGCGCCGCCGGCATCGAAGACGGCGCAGGAGAAATCGAGGCGGTCGCGGATGTTGGGTGACAGCGCCGCGTTACGCAGCACCGCCGCCATCTCGTCGCACACGGCGGTGAGGCGGCTGACGAACAGGCTGAGCTGGATGGGGTTCATGGCATACCGTCAACGCTGGGCTCTTGGTTACTGCAGGCGGTTATTGCCGGCGGTATCGTCACACACCGCCCGTGCCACGGCAAAGCCGCATGGGGCCGGGCACGGGGCCTGATGTGGGCGCGCCGACGACACCTTGAGAAACCCCATGGCGGGCACAAAATTGCCGCAGCGAATGCAGCCGCCGATCAAGCAGGCGAACGCCCCATCACGCAGCAATCAGGAGACGAACCATGGCCCATGAGCTCCCCGCCCTCCCCTACGAAAAGAACGCCCTGGAGCCCGTGATCTCCGCGGAGACCCTCGACTACCACTACGGCAAGCACCATCAGACCTACGTCAACAACCTGAACAATCTGATCCCGGGCACCGAGTTCGAGAGCCTCTCTCTTGAAGAGATCATCAAAAAGGCCTCGGGCGGTATCTTCAACAATGCTGCCCAGGTTTGGAACCATACCTTTTACTGGAACTGCCTGAGCCCGAACGGCGGTGGCGAGCCCACCGGCGCCCTCGCCGATGCCATCAAGGCCAAGTGGGGCTCGTTCGATGAGTTCAAGAAGGCATTCAACCAGTCTGCGGCCACCAACTTCGGCTCCGGCTGGACCTGGCTCGTGAAGACCGCGGACGGCGGCGTGGACATTCACAACACGTCCAATGCCGGCAACCCGATGACCGACGGGCTGACGCCGCTCCTCACTATCGATGTGTGGGAGCACGCATACTACATCGACTACCGCAACGCCCGGCCCAAGTACCTGGATGCCATCTGGGACAAGGTGCATTGGGACTTCGTCGGCGCAAACTACGCGGGCTGATCCGAGCAGGCGCCCCGCCCCAGGCCGCCGCCGACAACCGCCCGACGCCCGCGCGTCGGGCGGTTTTTTGGCCGCTACGGTGATGCGAGCTTGAGGCCGACGATGCCGACGACGATCAGTCCGACGAAGAACATGCGAGCCAGACTGGCGGGCTCCCCGAACAACAACAGCCCGAGGGCGAAGGTGCCGACCGCACCGATGCCCGTCCAGACCGCATAAGCGGTGCCCATGGGGATTGTGCGCTGTGCCAACAGCAGCAACGTGCCACTGGCGGCAATACAAGCCACGGAAAAGCCGAGCCAGCCCCAGCGGGCACCCGACTCCGCCATGCCGAGCTTGAGTCCCACGGGCCAGCCCCACTCGAACAGACCAGCGGCGATCAGGTAGATCCATGCCATCGACATGTCGCGACTTCCCAGAGATATCGATACACTCCGATCCCGCCTGTCCCGTGGTAAGTCGACCGGCTACGCCCAGCAGCTAACGCCGGGGCGGCATGTCGCACCGACTCCAAGGCCCCGTCGCGGCAGGGCCCTGGCACGGGTCCGGTAGTACCCCGGCAGGCTCCGACCGAATATCTGTATCATTAGGAACTCACCCTAACATTCAACCAACGCACTGACCTGCGCATCCGCGTGCTCAGTACTTGCGATCTCAGCGCCTCATGTCCACGCCAGCATCCTTCCTCAAGCATCTACTCGTCGCCTGTGTCTTCGTGTTGCCCGCTACCGCGGCGAAGGCGGACAAGTACGAGGCCACCGCCGACATCTTTCGCGAGGCCGGTGAAAGTGCGCGCTTCTTCGATACCAGCTATGCGTACGCCGTTTTTCCCGTTGTCGGCAAGGCGGGTATCGGTGTCGGTGGCGCCTTCGGCACGGGCATGGTCTACCTCACCGGCGATCCCAGGCCGGTCGGCAAGACCAGCGTCGCCCAGCTTAGCATCGGCTGGCAGCTCGGCGGCCAGGCTTATAGCATGATCGTCTTCCTGCAAGACCGGCGCGCCTTCGAGGAATTCACCAGCGGCGATTTCGAGTTCTCAGCCCAGGCCGAGGCGGTGGCGGTCACCGCGAGCGTTTCGGCGGCGGCGCGCACCACAGGCAGCTCCGTGAGTGCCGGCGGCAGTGAATACGACGCCGCCACCGCGGGTCGCTACTACAAGGGTATGGCGGTATTCACCGTCGCCAAGGGCGGGCTGATGTACGAAGCGAGCATTGCCGGCCAGAAATTCAGTTACAAGCCTCTTTGACCCTCGGCTATGTGGCGCGACCCGGTTGCCGGTCATTGGTCGTCGTCCAACCCTTGTCACCATGCTCGCAGTGATGGGCCAGGTGACAGGACAGGTGCCATTGAGAGCAGAGTGGTCGTCGACTCAGTGCTCGTAGTAGTAGGTTGCACAAAGGCCGTCGCTGTCGATGCTCGACGGCGGCACTCGTGCGGTGAAGACGGCCAGGCCAATCAACGATCGCCCGCCGTCACCAACGCGGTCTGCCTGATACAAGGCGGCGTATCGTGCGGGATGTGTCTGCACATTCCCACAAAGGGTATTGTCTTGCAGCAAGCCGCCGGGATCCTGTTCGAACCGCAGGATCTCCGCATGCTGGCGCTCGGTATCCCCGCCGTCCCACCCGCCGTCCCAATGGCCCAACACCTCCCCCTCCGATAACAGGCGCGTCTCGCGTCCGGTCGCGAACGTCACTGTCACCGTCTCGGGCCCATCGCGGGTAGCCGGGCCCGGCGTCAAGGTGATATCGCCGGTAACGGCTTGTGCAGTGCGGCTAAACGCATGCAAGACCCCCTGGGGTCGCCCCACGCCCTCTGCGCCAACAGTCTGGGTGCCGAGCAGGCCCGTGAGCACAACCAACAAGGATGGAACAAACTGCGGGGTCATCGTCTTTCCAGGTTACGCCATCGCCTGAGCAAGGGGGTCGCTCGAGCCCAACGGCATGAGATCGAGGAACTGTCACCTGAGGAGAGGCGTTCTGGTGAACATGAACTGGGGGGGGGGGGACGCGAACCGGGAGCTGGGAGCCGGCGGCATCGGATACGATGCCAAGCCTCGCGAGGCGGTGATCCATGACCGCCTCGACGCGGTTGATGTGGCGTCCCCACGGGGATTCGAACCCCGGTTGCCGCCGTGAAAGGGCGGTGTCCTAGGCCTCTAGACGATGGGGACCTGAACGTGGGTCGGACGAAAAAGCGGCCGGTCACCGTGGCGGCCGGCCGATGATTCGAGCCGCTTGGAGTTGGTGGAGCCAGGCGGGATCGAACCGCCGACCTCAACACTGCCAGTGTTGCGCTCTCCCAGCTGAGCTATGGCCCCAGTGAGCTGCGCAGTATAATCAGGACTTGCGCGGCTGTCTACCCGTGATGACGCCGCTTGCGGGCGTGGCAACTGCTGCGCGGCGCCACGGCCCGCGGCTTACTTGCGCCGGTGGATGCTGGCATCCATTTTATTGTCGCTGGAATTTCCTCGCCAAGAGCCGACTCGTCCCTTTCCAACCCATCGCTTTCCACTGGGAGAACCCTGCAGATGTTGAGAGTCTTGTTGTTCGTCGCGACCAACTTTGCGATCGTGACCGTGCTCTACATCGTGTTGAGCATCCTCGGCCTGTCGTCACGCACCGGCAGCGGGCTGCTGATCTTCGCCCTCGTGCTCGGCTTCGGCGGCTCCATGGTCTCGCTGCTCATGTCCAAGTGGCTCGCCAAGCGCTCCATGGGGGTGCAGATCATCGAGCAGCCGCAGACGCCGTTCGAGCAATGGCTGTTCGAGGTCGTGCGCAAGCA
>AACY020257856.1_pt1 | contig 11372 bp, 11 predicted proteins | sample 267378 | NCBI WGS metagenome assembly AACY02 (sample SAMN02954345, study PRJNA13694) | marine metagenome | biome: aquatic; feature: ocean; material: water; isolation source: isolated as part of a large dataset composed predominantly from surface... | reverse complement strand
CATAAAGAGATCCCTTACCAACTATTTGAACAGTTATAGGATATAAACCATTTCCACCCTCATTAAAGTATTCAATTAGTAGTGATTTGCCTTGAACAGCAATTTCTTTTGGAAGATAGCCCATCACAACAAATTTCTTTAAAGACGGACAATAGGACATTCCAGTTGTATATGATCTTCTACCTTTACTATCTACTGGTACTTCACCTGTTGCAGGATCAATAATTGGTGATATGCCAACAGGGTATCTTGTATTTCCAGAAACATTGAGATCATCTAATGTCATTGTGCATAAAATTGCACATGGATCTTCCTCTCTTTGAGAAAGGTGAGCTGCTTTCCCATGGAAATCAGCCTCTTTAACAAGAGGCCTTTGAATAGCTGCTTCAATGGCGGTATATTCTGTTTCAAGATCAGCGCCTTGAAGCCTAAAACTTTTCTCAAGTCTTCTGCTATTAGCATATGTTTCAATTCCAACTGGAACAACACCAACTTCAAGCAATGAATCATACAAAGCTAATCCATCATCTTTATCATTATTAAAGTAGATTTCCCATCCACTTTCCCCAACATATGAGATTCTAGCTGCCCAAACTTCAACCTTTTTTCCTCCTGACAAATTGAGTGTTAAGTTTTTTGCACTAACAAATGGGAAATTACTAATATCAATTTCATTAGGATCTATAAAATTTCCCAAAGCATTTGCAGCTTTTGGCCCCCACAAACCTAAAGTTGCAATATCGTGAGTTCTGATATTTATGTCTGCATCTAATCCATTATCGTCTCTGTAATTTCTTAAAGTAACCCAGTCACGATTTCCATCAGCACCACCTGTTACAACTCTATAACTATCAGCACCTAATCGTGAAATAGTAAGATCTGCATGGACTCCACCATCCTCATCTAGAAAGTTTGTATAAATAACTTTTCCTTCAGGCGTATTTCCACCAACTTTTGCTACTGACATATATTCAAGCATGCGTTCAGCATCTGGCCCTTTAATATCCATTATGGGGAAGTGAGATAAATTAATCATGCCGACAGAATCACTCATAGCAAGATGTTCTGCATTAGCGACATCATATGGAACATGCCTCGTATCCCATTCATTTTCTCTTAACGGCACTTCTTTAATAAAATTATCAAGTTTTTCTCTATTACTTGTGTATGCTAGAGCTCTTTCCCAGCCCGCAACTTCATTTTCAAAATGTCCACCTAATTCTTTTTCTCTTTCATAAAATGGACTCACAAACATTTCTCTTTGAGTAATATATGGCTCCCTGGGATGAACGGCAGGCGTATATATGGTTTGAGAATTTTCAAACGCCCGTGTTTTTACAAAATCTTTCTCTTTTTGATGAGGGTAGAATCTTGATATATCAAATGAGTGTATATCAACTTGTGTTTTACCGTGCACCATCGCTTCTGCACAAAGCCTAGCACAACCTGGCCCATCTTTTACCCATACAGCCTCACATAACCAAAATCCTCTAACTTCAGGGCTTTCTCCAATTAAAGAACCCGCATCTGCTGTAACAGAAAGTAATCCGTTAAATGAGCTTTTTTCATCCCAGCCCAACTCACTTAGGATTGGCGTTGTTTCAAAAGCTTTTTCTAGTGGTTCTGCAATTTCTTCAAGTTCTAGATACCTCATAGAATCAGACAACATAGTCTTATCTGGATTTCCAATATCTTCAGGATCAACTAGCCTAGGGTTTTTATCCTCGTAATAGCCCCATTCAAGCATGCCTCCATGGAATTTTCCTGTATCTCTAACATAAGCTGAATTACCTTGGTCTCTGAGAAGAGGATAAACTAGCATTTCTTCTGTATTTTGGATGTCTTCATATGGCCCAAAAAATAAGAGCGGATGTTCAACTGGCATTAATGGAACACGGACACCTGCCATATCACCCATTAAAGGCCCCCAAATTCCTGAAGCAATTACTACTTTTTTGGTTTTGATTGTTCCTCTATCAGTTTTGACAGCAACTATTTTTCCATCTTCTGTTTCAAACCCAGTAGCCGGCGTATTAGTATAAGTTTTTAGGGACCCTTTTTCTTTTGCACTCTCTACAGCAAAATTAACAACCTCTTGTGATCTTGGAACTACAAGGCCAGCATCCGGATCCCACATAGCACCTCGAATTGATTCTTCTTCAAGTAGTGGAAATTTTTCGACTGCCTCAGCTGCAGATATTAATCGAACATTTGTACCGAAAGCTTTTCCTGATGCAACTTTTCTTTTGAGTTCTTCCCAACGCTCATCATCATCTTTACGGCAGATTTCAAGACCACCTTTTTTTAAGAAAAATCCATTGTCCTCATAAAATTTCCTGCTAAAGGCAGTTGTCCAACATCCTAATTTGTCATGAGTAGTGTTATAAACAAAATCAGATGCATGAGCAGTCGAGGCAATATCTGAAGGTATTATTGTAGATTTTTCTAATCCCACAACATTTTTTTGGCCAAATTCAGCTAACCAATAGGCCAGCATTGAACCAACAATACCACCAACACCTACTATTACTATCTCTGCTTCTTCTGGAAAATTTGAACTTGGTTTATCTGACATAATATCGAAATTAAACTCTATTTCTTTTGCTTTGTAAATCAAAATATTTGATCATTTTTTTAGAAAAAAATGTCTAAAATTTTGATTAAATTTTAATCAAGAGCCTTAAATCCAGCAGCCTTTTCATAGTCCTCGTTATTAAAGAATTTATCCATTTGATCCATTAACCACTGACGATTTGAGGAGTCCGACATATCAAGATGTTTTTCATTAATTAAGGTTGTCTGATGTGACTTCCATAGCTCCCAAGCTTCTTCAGAAATAGTATTCATTATTTCTATTCCCTTAGGACCCGGCATTGGGGGCATACTTAATGCAGGCAACTCTTTTTTTAATTTTTTACATAAGACTGTTTTAGACATGATTATCTATTATATGCTTTATTGGTTTTGGTAGACCAAAGTTTTTAATATCACTTCTATTAATCCATTGATATTCCATATTGGTATTAACTTCAAAAGGTTTTTTATAATCAAAAATCTCTATTGTTATATTTAAATCTAAATGCGATAGAGCATGACTAAATTTTTTGACATTACTCTTTTGTGGTTTTTTAAATAAGGATTTTGACGAAGTCTTTTTACCTTCATAAGGTATCCATAAACTTTCCCAAAAACTTTTTGAATTCTTTTTAAATAAAAGGAATTCATCTTTTGAGTGAGCTAGAGTAAAAAATATTTCTTTACATGCTTTATCTTTTTTTACTTTTTTAACAATTTCAATTTCCTTAAAAGCAGTCTTGCAAGTTGAATTTACTGGGCATTCAAAACAAGAGGGTTTTTTTATGCTACAAACAGTTGCACCAATATCCATAATCCCTTGCGTGTATTCAAATATTTTCTTATTCGGTGTGTAAAATTCTGATAAATGCCAAAGCTTATTTAGTGATTTTTTGTTTGATAAATCTATCTCGTCATGTCGTGCTATTACTCTTTTAACATTTGCATCTAATATAGGAAAAGATTTTTTATAAGCAATAGATAATATTGCCCCTGCTGTTGATCTTCCTATTCCAGGAAGGCTCATAAGATCTTCAAATGAAGATGGGAACTCATTGCCATATTTTGCTTTAATAATTTCTTTTGCAGCATATATATTTTTTGCTCTTCTATAAAAACCAAGGCCAGTCCAAAGAGCCAAGATTTCTTGTTCTGTTGCCTTTGATAGTGAATCTAAGTTGGGAAACTTTGAAATGAATCTATTGAAATAGGGTATTACAGTTTTTACCTGTGTCTGTTGAAGCATAACTTCTGATATCCAAATTCTGTAAGGCGTAACTTTTTTTCTCCATGGAAGATTTTTTCGCCCAAATTCTTTATACCAGTCGTATATGGATGAAGAGAATTTGATTGATTTATTTTCCAATTTATTCAATAAGATTATTTCGGCTTAAGATACTTCCATCTTCATTAAAAACATAATGAATGGGAGCTCCAGTTGGGATTTCAAGTTTTACTATATCCTCGTCAGAAACCTTATCAAGAAACTTAATTAATGATCGAAGAGAGTTGCCATGAGCAGCCACTATGATATTAGCTCCTTCTAACAGAAGAGGACTAATCTCTTTTTTGTAATATGGTAAAACTCTTTCACCAGTTTCTTTTAAAGTTTCTCCACTTGGTGGCCCTTTATCATATGACCTTCTCCATATTTGAACTTGCTCATCTCCCCATTTCTTTCTGCATTCATCCTTATTTAAACCTTGAAGGTCACCATAAAATCTCTCGTTCAGTGCTTTATCTTTGAAAATTGGGATTTCTTCCTGATTAATTTGCGAAAGAATAATTGATCCTGTTAATTGAGCTCTGATTAGGGCTGACGTGAACATGTAATCAAAAGTAATATCAAGATTTCTTATTAATTTACCCGCATTTTCTGCTTCAGACTTACCTTTATTAGTGAGACCAGGATTTTCCCACCCAGTAAAAAGATTTTTTTCATTCCACTCACTTTGACCATGCCTTACAAGTATTAGATTTCTTTGTTTCATATTTTTTATTTAATCTCACTTATTTTAATAGATAATATCCATATGGAACTAATAAATTTTTTAATTGAGCATTATTTTTTAACGTTACCGCTTCTGATAACCATCTTTCTTTTAATTAACGCCTCATCAAAAAAGGGTGGAAAAAAGATATCACCACAGAGTTTAATTTCGCTTGCAAATAAAGATGAAGCATTTGTAGTTGATCTTAGAGATTCAGAGCAGTTTCAGAGTGGCCATATTACCGGTTCTATAAATATACCCTTTACTAACTTAAATAAAAGATCAAATGAGATTCCACAAAATAAAGAGTCTGTAATACTAGTTTGTGAAATGGGTAGCGTGTCTCCAAACGCAGGTGAAATTCTCATGAAAGAAGGATATAAAGATCTATTAATTCTTAAAGGAGGGATTAATGAATGGAGAATCCAAAATCTTCCTCTTGTTTAGATTCCATGATCTTTCATTTTTTTTGAAAGTGTATTTCGTCCCCATCCTAAAATCTGAGCAGCATCGTTTTTCTTTCCATTAGATCTTTCAAGGGCAGTCTTGATTAACATTTTCTCAATCTTGGTGATTGCTATGTCAGACAGTCCGGATTCAATATTCATTGATACATTATTAAGCCAGTTTTGTAATCCTTCTTCCCATGATGAGGCTGGTATATCTGTCATCTCATAGTCTTTTACTTCTGATGGGAGATCTTGTGCCTTTACATTTTGTGTTGGTGACATCAAAGTTAACCAATAACATACATTCTCAAGCTGCCTAACATTACCTGGCCAGTCATATTTTTCTAGAAGTTTTTTTGCATCATCTGAAAGGACTCTTAATTCTTCATCTAGCGAACTTGCATAATTTTTAAGAAAGAATTTAGACAAATCATCAATATCATCTTTTCTTTCTCTCAAAGCAGGAACTTCTATTTTAATAACATTCAATCGATAGAAAAGATCTTCTCTAAATTTCTTTTGAGAGACTAAGTTATTAAGATTTTGATGAGTTGCTGCAATTATTCTTACATCTACCTTGATAGGCGTATCACCCCCAACTCTATAAAATTCTTTATTTGATAGAACTCTTAATAGTCTTGTCTGAGAGTCTAGAGGCATGTCACCAATCTCATCAAGAAACAGAGTTCCACCATTCGCCTGCTCAAATCTTCCAATTCTTTTGTCAATTGCTCCAGTGAAAGAACCTTTTTCATGACCAAATAATTCAGATTCAACTAGCTCCTTAGGTATATCAGCCATATTTAAAGCTATAAAAGGCATATCATTTCTTGGACTGTTCTTATGCAACGATTTAGCAATCAGTTCCTTACCAGTACCTGATTCACCTTGAATCATTACTGTTGCAATGGTGTTTGATAGCTTTCCAATAGCCCTGAAAACATTCTGCATTGGTGCAGATTCGCCGATAATATCGAGACCTGGGTTTTTCTTTAGGCCTTTTGTTTTAGGTTTTTCTTCTAGGGCTCTTTTTATAATTTTGATGGTTTCATCTAAGTCAAATGGCTTGGTTATATATTCAAATGCACCACCACCAAATGCTTCAACAGCTGCCTGCATGTCAGCAAATGCGGTCATAACTATTACGGGGAGGCCGTCATAATTATTTTCAATATGTTTGAGAATATCATATCCAAGCATCCCAGGCATTTGTACATCTGTTATAACAAGATCAGGTTTTTCTTTCTCTAGTTCTTTTACAAGCTCTTCACCAGTTGAAAAAAGTTTAGTTGCAAAACCAGCACTCCCAAGGCTTTCTTCTAGGATTAATCTTATTGCTTGATCATCATCTGCGATCCATATTTTATGCAATTTTCGCCTCTCTGTTTATAAGGTTAAGCGGCATATTTACAGAGAAAACTGTCATTCCTTTAGCTGAGTTAAAGGATATTCCTCCTCCATGCATTCTAATTATATCTTGTGCAATGGTTAAGCCGAGACCAGATCCGTTTTCTTTTACTGAGACAGTAGGAAAAAATATTTGATCATGCATTTCTTCAGGAATGCCCATTCCATTATCAGTTATGTCAATGCAACATACCGTTGAGTGCAATATTCCGTTAATAGGATGACTGTATTTAATTCTAGATTTAATATGTATTTCAGGATCTTTGATGTTTTCTATTGCTTGTTGCGCATTTTTCACTAGATTTAATATAGCTTGAACAAAGAGATTTTCATCACCGTTAATTTCAGGAATGCTTGGATCATAGTCTCTGAAAAGTTTTAAATTGTCTTGTTTTTCTGCTTCAGCTAATGCATAAACCTTTTCTAGTGCTGAATGTATATTGAAGAATTCTAAGCTAGGTTTTGATGGAGGAGTTAAAATCTTTGTAACTATTTGGTTAAGTCTTTCTGTTTCATCAATTATTATTTTCAAAAATTTCTCTGAGTGAGAGTCTTTTAATTTTTGATTTAGAATTTGGGCGCTGCCTTTTATTCCTGCTAATGGGTTTTTTACTTCATGAGCCAATGTTCTCGCTAAGTTTGCAGCAATCTTTTGTGTAGAAAATGTTTTTGTAGAATCAATGATTTTGCTCAGATTGTCTGTGCACAATATTTCAAGGATAAGCACATCATATTCGTTGCTCCAAGTTACTGTCAGATCAATTATTCTCTTTGAATTAGCTGCGCTTGTCAGCTCAAACTCTCTTTTAGTTTTTGACCCATCACTATTTATGGCTTTAAAAAGAAAACTTGTTAACACTTTTTTTGTTTCATCAGAAAACTGATCAGTTATGATATTTTCAGAGCTTTTATTTAATACCCATCCTTTGTTGAGTGCAGAATCGTTTAACCATAATACATTAAGCTTTTTATCGAGAATGATTATCTCTGAAGAAAGCTGATTTAAGAAACCTAAATTTTGTTTATCTATATTCATAACAAACACGTGCCTTGTTTAAATAAAACAAGGCAACATGATTAACTAACAAAATAATTAGGAAAGAGTTCCTACTATATGGTGAATTATTCTGTATGGGTCTGCATTTGAAGCTGGTCTTCTATCTTCAAGATAACCGTTCCAGTCGTGCTCAACAGTGTAAACAGGAATTCTAATGCTAGCACCTCTATCACTTACGCCGTATGAAAATTTTTCAATACTTTGTGTTTCATGAAGACCTGTTAATCTCATATCATTGTCTGATCCATAAGATGCAATACCTTCTTCATGTACTTCACCAAGTTTGTCACACATACCTGTAAATAACTCTTCAGAGCCAGCGGTTCTCATTGCTTCGTTTGAAAAATTAGCATGCATTCCGGAGCCATTCCAATCTCCTGTTTTTGGCTTTGGATGGATATTTACTCCTACACCAAACTCTTCTGCAATTTTGTATAAAAGATACCTGCTAACCCACAGATCGTCAGCTGCTTTTATACCTTTTCCAAAACACTGATATTCCCATTGCCCTAGAGCCACCTCAGCATTTGTACCTGTAATATCAATACCGAGATCTAGACAAGCAAACAAATGAGCATCTGATATTTCTCTACCGACAACATTACTTGCTCCAACTCCACAATAGTATTCTCCTTGGGCTCTTGGTTCACCATCTTCCCAGCCAAGCGGTTCTCCAGTCTGTGCGTCGGTTAAGAAATACTCTTGTTCAAAACCGAACCACCATTCATCAGAAGCAACTTCTGCAGCAGCAGCTCTATAATTAGATGGATGAGTGGTGTGATCTGCTGCTTGAACTTCTGTCATTACAATGTCATGACCATTTGGATTTTCATATGTCTGCACTGGAATTAGCAGACAGTCAGAGCTTCCACCTTCAGCTTGTTGAGTTGAAGAGCCATCAAATGACCACTCAGGGGGTGTTTCATCTCTAGTAGCTTTTACTTTACTTCTCATTGATGATTCTGGTTTATAGCCATCAAGCCATATATATTCGTATGTTTTCATTAAATTCTCCTAAATATCTAATTTCATGCAAACTTTGTGCCAAAAAAAACTTAACTAAATGCACAACATTTGATTTAATTATGCATGAATTTTGTGCAAATGAAAGTTTTTTGCTCTTTTTTACTGCAAATACTTAATTTTCTATGAAATTAGCAATCTTTTTGAGTTTTTCACTGAAAGATGAATAAGAATGATCACCTCCAATGACTATATCTATATTTGAGCCTTTAAAATAAGCAACACTTTTCGAGTAATTAAGAGTTTCGTCGCCAGACTCAACTAAGACTAATGTATTTTCATGATTATTAAATTTTGAGTGTGAAATAGATCTAATAAACTTTATATCTTTCTTGGTTAATATAAATTTTTCCCCAGTCGAATAATTTTCGTTTTCTCCTAAATAAATATCAAATCCATCTAAGGGAGGGATTGCTGGATTGATTAAAATACTTTTAGTTTGTAATTTTTGAGAAAAATATAAAGCATAATATCCACCCAAGGACGATCCCATAAATGTATATGGCCCATCGCTATTGTTAATTAAAGATTCTATTTGATCAATTGCTTCTTCAAAGTTGTTACTAAGATCTGGCGTATGAATGGTTACTTTTCTAAAGTTTTTAGAAATGTATTTTTTAACTAATTTTGCCTTTGTTGAGTCTGAAGATGATGCAAATCCATGAAAATATATAATCGTACCAACCATCTATTAAAATTTTACGTTTGTGGATATACCAGATATGAATATACTCTCTAACCACTCAGTTAAGAATCTATTTTGCTGTAATTTTTCATCCTTAGACTGAGTCATTGAAACTTTCATGAAGAAAGGTAAAGCTTTTTCTCCTTGGTATGAAATTACCTCAACTAACTTAGCATCAATTGATACTTGTATCCTCAATATAAAGTTGCTGAGATCTGCTTGTCTGAAATTTTGCTTTGCTTCAATTATGAGCGTGTGCTTTGTTTTATGAATCACATTAAATGTAATAAGAAATGAACTTTTATCTGGATTAATTAAATTAAAGCGGTATCGCATTTCTGAAAAATTATTAAGAATTCTTTTTAGCCTAATAAAATTAGCCTCACATATTGTCTGCTGGTGCGCAGTTTTAGGAAGTGCATTTAACATCAATTGATTTTATATTCTTTATTAAAAGGAGTATATCTTTTACATGCTTCTAAATAATTTTTAATCTCTTCCTTTTCACGATTACAAAAGTCCAAGATTGCATTCCTAAAATCTTCCTTGAGAATAAAATGATATGAGTTAGTTTCTAATGGTTCAAAACCTCTTCTTATTTTATGCTCACCTTGAACACCTGGATCAAAATTTTTCAAACCATTCTTAATACAATATTCTATGCCTTGATAGTAACAACACTCGAAATGAAGAGAGTCAATATCATACTTTGCTCCCCAATGTCTCCCATACAGGCAGTCATTATTTTTAAAGCATAATGATCCAGCAATAATCTCTTTATCTAGATGAGCAAAAAAAATAACTGGTTCAAGAAATTCTTTACTATTGTTGATTAAATCAAAGAATTTCTTATTTAAATATGGTCTTTGAAGTCTTTGCTCGTATGTATTTTTATAGAACTTATAAAAAGTTTCCCAATCCTTCTCAGATAATGACTTAGCATCTTTGACAGTGAAGCTTATTCCATAATCAGAAATTTTTTTTCTTTCATTTTTTATATTTTTTCTTTGCCTCGATCTAAAAACTTTTAAGTAATCTTCAAAAGTTTCATAGTTTTTATTGTTCCATATGAACTTATATCCAGATCTTTCAATAAAACCATTATTATTTAATATCTTTGTTAATTTTTTATCAGGATATAAAACGTGCCATGACTCTATATTGCTTTTTTCCATAAAATCTTTTGTAAAATCAATAAAATCATCACTTTTTTCTTTGGCGATAATTTTTCTTGATTCGCATGGGGTAAAAGGTATTGCAGTTAAAAGCTTTGGATAATATTTTCTTCCAGTTCTATTAAGAGCGTATGACCATGAATGGTCAAAGACAAATTCACCCTGACTATTATCTTTTAAATATAAAGGCATAAAACCCTTTAATTTCTTATTATCTAATTCAATTAGATGTGAAGGTTTCCAACCGTTTAGCGCACATACTGAATTAGATTGCTCTAAAGCTTTTAGAAAGGGATATTTGATAAAAGGCGAATCATTTTTGTTTAATATATCATTAAAGTCACCCTCTTTAATTTCAGAAAAGTTTTCTATAAATTTTAATTGAGAGCCCATTAATTTTTTAATTAAGAATTATGATTTCCAGAGTAAATCCAATTACAGCAAGCATTCCAACCCAGTTATTTGCCTTAAAAGCTTCTAAAAATTTTTCATCATGTGTAAGTTTATTTTGATACATGAATATAAGAAAAAGCGCAATAAATACTAAGAAAAAGTAATACGAAAAAGAATTCATGATGGCAATAACAAGAATAGATATATAAAAAAGTAAGTGAAGTAATCTTGCAATTTTAATGGCGCTATCACCCCAAAGTATGGCGGTGGAGTTAACTCCAAGATTTCTATCATCTTCAATATCTTCAAGTGCATAGTAAGTATCAAAACTGATTATCCATGCAATCAGACCTAAATAAAGAATTATTATTGAAAGCGTAAGCGAGGAAGTAACTAATGAATAAGATATTAACGACCCTGATCCAAATGTTACTCCTAAAAAAAACTGTGGAGCCTTAAAAAATCTTTTTGTTAAAGGGTAAACAATTATAAATATAGCAAAGAAAATTCCTATTTTTATGGTAATTGGATTTGTAAGAAGCAATAAAGATATAGACATTAAGCCAAGAAATAGAAAAAAAACGCCATGCTTCGGATAGACTTAAGGCTCCAGTTGCT
>AACY020300921.1_pt1 | contig 11380 bp, 10 predicted proteins | sample 267378 | NCBI WGS metagenome assembly AACY02 (sample SAMN02954345, study PRJNA13694) | marine metagenome | biome: aquatic; feature: ocean; material: water; isolation source: isolated as part of a large dataset composed predominantly from surface... | reverse complement strand
CCCGCGAAGCAGCCGGCCCTCGTCCCTGTGGCGGCTTAGCAACGGTGGACCAGACGATGATCAAGGCCCTGTTCTCCAGCACGGCGTCGAGGCGCCGCAGCACGGTCATCGGCAGGATGACATCGCGGTACTTGCCGCGCACATAGAGGTCGCGCAGGACATCGTCGGCGATGCCCCAGATGTAGCCGACAATCCAGTTCCGTTGACCTGGTTGCATGGTGGTCCGTTATTGGATCTCTTCGATTGTCACCGTCGCGACCGGCTTCAGTGGGACGCAAAGGTGATAACGGGTTGCCTTGCGCTCGCCCGTGCGGCGCAGCACCTCCAACGCGACGAGATCGGCCAGATCGCGCGTTGCCGTTGCAGGCGTAGCACCGGTGATGCCGCGGTAGTTACCGGCGCTGAGCCCCCCGGTGAAGCCCTCGGGGCCGGCAGCGAACATCCGCAGCACGGCCTTTTCCTGGCGCGCATTGAGCTTGCCGCGCACGCGCTCGAGCAGTTGCGCCTTGCCGATGATGAACTCGACCTGCGCCAGGCCGCGCCGCTGCGCTTCGATCACCTTGGCCGCGAACCACAGGAGCCAGTCCGTGACCTCCAGGTCGCGGCTGGCCGCCTCCAGCGCCCCGTAATACTGCTTGCGGTGTTTGAGCAGGGTGCCCGCGACGGCAGTCAGCACCGGATCGGCCAACCCCTGAGTCATTCCCTGCGCCAGGGCCTTTTCCGCGATCGCCCGGCCGATCCTGCCGTTACCGTCCTCGAACGGGTGAATGCTCTCGAACCAAAGGTGCGCGAGTCCCGCCCGGGCGAGCGCCGGCAAGGGTCGCGATCCCATCGGCGGCTCGTATCGTCCAGGTGTCGAGAGGAGCCGATCACCATCCCGGCTCCCTCCGCGAACAGGGTCTCGGCCCGAGTGAGCCTGGTCTGATCCCAGGTGAATTCCGGCCAATCGGGGCGCTGCCAGTTCCAGGTCATGATTGATAACACGTACGTTTATCGCTCAATTTAACGTACTTTCACGAGCCATAAAAACCCCGGTATCGCTCACGCCCGGGCCTAGCCTGCGCCGGTTTCCGGGAAATTCCGAGCCATTCCGGGGATGATGGTGCACCCGCGCCATCCACACCCACCGGAGTGACCAGTTTCCTGCGCTGAACAGTCGATGAAGAAGCCGACCCACAAGTGGGCCTTTCGCTCGCGCTTTCGCGCCGACGCCTTCGGCTGGGAGGCTTCCAAGCTGGCTTCGCAGCGGCTCAAGGAGGCCCTCACCGAGATCAAGGCGGTGGCCCGCGTCGATCCGCTGGTCGCCGCCGACGGCGCCATCGTGCTGATGGAGCAGATCTGGCCTGCGCTGGCACACGTGGACAGTTCTTCCGGCGCGCTCGGCAACCTGGTCAACAAGACGGTGCACGAGCTGGTCGATCTCGTCGTCGCGGCGCCGGCGGACGAGAAGATTTCCAGGCATCGAATCCACGCTTCGCTTTGCAGGCCGCGGTCTCGGCCCTGCGCTGGATGGCCGCGGGAAGCTTCTACGAGCTTCGCGCCAGGGACGTCTGGCATGCCCGTCGACTAACCTTCCCCCAGCAGCCAGAGCACCTGATACGGGGCCAGCGTCAGCCGGGCATCGAGCTCGGCGCCGTCCGCCTGCCAGCCGCCGATGAGCTCGCGCCAGCGCAGGCGCCGCCAATGGCGGTGCAGCCGGCTCAGGGCGCAGCCGCCGGCGCGGTTGCGGACGTTGGCGAGCACCCACAGCCGCTGGCCCGTCGCCGGCACCTCACGGCGCACGCCGAACAGCCCCTCGGGCAGGTCCAGCACCCGCTGCGGGGCGTCCGGATGAAACGCCGGCTGGGCCGCGCGCAGCTGCAGGCGGCGCAGATACTCCGGCAGCACCAGCGCCGCCTGATGCCCCGAGCCGTCCGCGAGCATGGCCGCCAGCTCGTCCCAGGTCCACTTGCGGCGGTTGATGCTGCGCGCGCGCCCACTCGCCGCCACCGCCGCAAGATCGTTGTCGGCGCCGAGCAGGCTGTTGAAATAGATGCCGGGAATGCCCTGCAGACTCATGGCGATGGTCTGGGCGCACAGAAAGCGGCGAATGGAGGCCTCCCGGTCGCCGGGCACGCCGACGGCGTCGAAATAGGTGAGGTTCAGCTCGTAGGGCGCCGCCGAGCCGTCGGCGCGGCTGCGCCGGCTCACCAGGCCGCCGCGCGCCTCCATGGCCGCCACCAGGGCGTCCAGCTCCGCCGCCGGCACCAGCCCTTCCAGCGGGCGCAGGCCGATGCCGTCGTGGGAGGCGGTGAAGTTGAAGAAGGTGCAGCCCGCCGGCGGCGGCGCCAGGTCGGCGGCCCAGGCGGCGAGGTGGCGTGCGTCGCCGGTGTGCAGGGCGTGCAGCAGCAGCGGCGGCAGGCTGAACTGGTAGACCATGTGCGCTTCGTCGCCGGCGCCGAAGTAGCTGACGTTCTCGGCATGGGGCACATTGGTTTCGCTGAGCAGCAGCACACCCGGGGCGAGCATATCCAGGATGTCCCGCAGCAGCTTCACCAGCTCGTGGGTTTCGGGGAGGTGGATGCAGGGGGTGCCGATGCGCTTGAACAGGTAGGCGATGGCGTCCAGGCGGATGATCTCCGCGCCGTGGTGGACATAGCGCAGCAGGATGTCCAGGCACTCGAACAGGACATCCGGATTCCCGAAGTCCAGGTCCAGCTGGTCATGGCTGAAGGTGGCCCAGAGATGGCGCTCGCCGGCGGGAGTCTGCACGGCGCGCAACAGCGCCGTGGTGCGCGGGCGCACCACGGCGGCGAGGTCCGCGTCCGGGCTCACTTCGATGAAATAGTGCCGCTCCGGCGCCAGGCCGTTGCAGTAGGCGCGAAACCAGTGACTTTGCCCGGAGACGTGGTTGATGACCAGATCCACCGCCAGCCGATAATCGGCGGCCAGGGCCTCGATGTCTGCCCAGCCGCCGAGGGCCGGGTCCACCGCGCGGTAGTCGATGACGGCGAAGCCGTCATCGGAGCTGGACGGGAAGAATGGCAGCAGGTGCAGCCCGGACACCGCATCACCCACCCGCTGCGCCAGAAAACGCCGCAGGGTCGCCAACGGCGCCTCGCCGGCGCTGCGCACCATGTCGCCGTAGGCGATGAGCACGGCATCGCGCTGATCCCAGCCGCGGCAGCGGGTGGGCGGGGCGTCCGGCGCCAAGCAGTGGCTGCCGACGCCGTAACGCCCCACCAGCAGCTCCAGGCGCTGCAGCAGCTGCGGCACCTGCGCCTCGCCATAAAGTCGGCGGAGGCGGCCGCGGATGCGCTCGAACACGGCGCGGTCGACCACGCGCATGGCGCTACTCCGTCATGTTGCGGATGTTGTTGATCATGCTGCGCAGACTGTCGCGGAGCACACGGTAGCTGAAGAAGCGGCTCGCCACCTGGTAATTGTGCTCGGTGAGCGCGTGGCGGTAGTCGGCATCGTCGATGATGCGCCGGCATTCCTCCACCACGTCGCGGTCCACCACGCCGTCGATGGTGGGCAGCCGAAAGCCCTTGGGCTCGATATCGCGCTGGTAGACGGAGTAGCGGCCCACCACCAGCGGCTTGCGGAAGTAGATGGCTTCCAGCAGGGCGTTGCCGAAGCCCTCGTACAGGCTCGGGAAGGTGACGAAGTCCGCATGCGGGTACAGGTCCCGCAAGACGTAGACCTTTTGCCCCTCCTGGTTGAGCTGGCGGCGGTCGGCCATGCGCTCGCCGAAGAACTTCAGCGACACGCCCTCGTCGCGGGCGAGCTGCAGCAGCTGGCGGCCGTATTCCAGTCCTTCGTCGCCGCTGTCGTGGGAGACCACCAGGTGCGCGCGGGCGAGCTTGAGACGGCGGATGAGGTGGATGGCGTTCTCGATGCCCTTGCGTGGCACCACCCGCGTGGGCTGGAGAATCAGCAGGTCGTCATCCAGCAGGCCGAGGGCGTGGCGCACATCGGCGGCATAGGCATCCGGGGCGCCCGGCGGCTGCTCGAAGTCGAAGACATTGGGCACCAGGATGCTCGGCAGACCCTTGCGCCAGGCGATCTCCTCCCGGGCCGCCTGGTTGATGACCACGTGCTGCAGGTGCGGCACCCGCGGCGGGAAGGCCATCTCCAGGTAGTCGTCCACCGCCGAGATCTGAAAGCGCTGGCGCTCCCACATGAAATCGTGGTGGTGGGCGATGGCCGGCATGCCCGTCTCCAGCAGGAACTCCGTAATGGCCACCCCCAGGGGGACGTGCATGGGGATGGTGAGGGCGTTCTCGATGATCAGGATGTCCAGATCGAAGCGGGCGCGGAACTCGTAGAGCGTGGACTTCAGGTACTCGGCGAGGGCGCGGATGCGCCGGCTCGCCTCGGCGCTGCGGCGCGTGCGCCCCCAAAGCTGGCCGTTGACCCAGGCGTTTTCCGCATGGTCGAAGAAGGCCTCCGGCACGCACAGGCTGATGGCAGGGTCGCGGTCCAGCACACCCGCGTACCAGTAACTGACATGGCCGTTGAGCCAGAGCACTTCCGCCCACTTGGCGGCCTCCAGGGAGACGCCGTCGGTGCCGGCGAAGCGGGTGGAAACGAAGCCGATGTTTTCGGGTTGCTTCATGGCTACAACGATCAGGGCGCGGCCATTGCCGGGACAGGCGCGCAGTCGGGCGTACCAGCGCCTATAATGCCGCCGTGGCGTGGCGGCGGAAACCAGACACCGCGTCGAGCCCGTCGGCGCGGGCACCATCGGCTCGTGCCGGCCCGGCGGTGCCAACCACCACATGCGACGCGAGCGCATCCGGCCGCGTTGACTTGCAGCTGCCGTGCCGGCATCGTCGGCGCCGCGCCCAACGTGGGGCAGGACACGCCGGCGCGCCCAGCGAATCGGCGGCGACCCTCGCAAACCTAACCTGGCAATCCATCGGCCATGCGCGTCTGCATCGTCCACTATCACCTGCAGACGGGCGGCGTGACCCGCGTCATCGAGCACGCCGCCACGGCGCTGCGCAGCCGCGCGGTGCGGGTGGCGGTGCTCAGCGGCGAAGCGCCACAGGCGCCCCTGCCGGACGGGGTGGAGACCGTTGTGCTGCCCGGACTCGCGTATGAAGAGCGCCGGGCGCCGCAGTCGCCGGAGCAGCTCGCGGCCGCCATGGCGCAGGCGGCCCGGAGTGCCCTCGGCGGCGTGCCGGATGTCTGGCATGTGCACAACCACAGCCTCGGCAAGAACACCGCGCTGCCGGGTGCGCTGCTGCGCCTCGCCCGCAACGGCCAGCGGCTGTTGCTGCAGCCCCACGACTTCGCCGAGGACGGCCGCCCGCGGCTCTATGGGCGCTTGCGCCGACGGCTGGCCGACGGCGACGTCGGGCGCCTGTCCGCCCTGCTCTACCCGTTGGCGCCGCAGATCCATTATGCGGCCATCAACCGGCGCGACCGCGAATGCCTGCGCGCCGCCGGCGTGCCGGCCGCCCAGTTGCATGCCCTGGCGAACGCCGTAGCCCTGGACACGGCGCCCGATTCCGGGTCGCAGGACACCGCCGCTGCACAACAACGGCGCGGCGACGATCGCCGGCTCTGGCTCTATCCCACCCGCGCCATCCGCCGCAAGAACCTCGGCGAGCTGTTGCTGTGGGCCGCGCTGGCGGGGGCGGCTGACCGCTTCGCCATTACCCAGGCGCCACAGAATCCGCAGGAGCAGCCCGGCTACCGCCGGTGGGTGGCCCTGGCGGCGGAGCTGGGCTTACCCGTGACATTCGAGGCGGGTGCCGGCGGCCTGTCCTTCCCGGCATTGATGGCCGCAAGCCATGCGTTGGTGACCACCAGCATCGCCGAGGGCTTCGGACTGGCATTCCTGGAACCCTGGCTGCTGGGGCGCCCGCTGACGGGGCGCGATCTGCCGGAGATCACCGCGGACTTCAAAGCCACCGGCATACGCCTGCCGGGGCTCTATCAACAGGTGGCCGTGCCCCTGGACTGGCTGGATCTGCCGCGTCTGCGCGCCGCCTTCGCCAGCGCCGCCGCCGGGCGCGCCCAGGCCTTCGGACGCCCGCTGGCGGACAGCGCCGAGCGCGCCTGGGAGGACGCGGTCGCCGACGGGCGCATGGACTTCGGCCGCCTGGATGAGCCCGCACAGGCACAGGTCATCCGCCGGCTGCACGGCAGCCCCAGCGCGCGCAGCGAGCTCGGCCGGCCGCCGTTGGCGGCGCCCGCGGACGCCGGACTGATCGCCGCGAACCACGCGGTGATCGCCAGCCATTACTCGGTGCAGCGCTACGGCGAGCGTCTCGCCGCCATCTATGACGCCCTGGTCGCGGCACAGCCATCGGCCCGCATCGCCGCCGCGGACGGCGCCGCCCTGCTGGCGCGCTTCCTGGCGCCCGAGCGACTGTGGCTGCTGCGGGGCTGAGCGCACCGGCGCCGCGGGGAGACCGCATGGGCACAGAGAGTGACCGCCAGCTCATCGCCCGGGTGCGGGCGCTGACAACGCCGTTGACCCCCCTGCCCACGGCCGCCGAGGCACGGCTCGAGCCCCTCGGCGGCATTCGCGCCGTGCTCTTCGATGTCTACGGCACGCTGCTGATTTCGGGCTGCGGCGATATCGGTGTCAGCGCCACGCCCGCCACGGGCGACGCCTTCGCCACGGCCTGGCGGGCCGCCGGGCTTGCACCCGCCGCTTTGTCGGCGGGCTTCGACGGCGCCGCGGCGCTGACGGACGCCATCCGGGCGGATCATGCCGCCAGCCGCGCCCGGGGCGTCGAGCAGCCCGAAGTGGATATCGTCGTGATCTGGCGGCGGCTGCTGGCGGATCTCGGTATCAGCGCCGACGAACCCCGCCTGCGCCGGCTCGCGCTGGAGTACGAGCTTCGCACCAACCCGGTCTGGCCCATGCCGGGGCTCGCCACGATGTTGTCCACGCTCGCCGCGCGGGGCCTGGTGCTCGGCGTCGTCTCCAATGCCCAGTTCTACACGCCGCTGATACTGCAAGCATTTTTGGGGCAGCCTCTGGAGGCCCTCGGGCTCGATCCGCGTTGCTGCGCCTGGTCTTACGGGGCGGCGGTGGCGAAGCCGTCCACGGCCGTCTACGCCCCCGCCCTCGCCGGGCTCGAGCGCCGGCACGGCATTGCGCCGCCGGCGGTGCTCTATCTCGGCAACGACATGCGCAACGATATCCAGCCGGCGCAGGCGCTGGGCTGTCGCACGGCGCTGTTCGCCGGCGATGCCCGCTCCCTGCGCCTGCGCGAGGACGACCCCGACCTGCGGCGGGTGGTACCGGATCGCGTCATCACCGACCTGGGGCAGCTCACCTCGCACCTGTTGCCCGGAGCGCCGGCCTGAGCCTCAGCGCGCCGAGGCGGCGCTGCCTGGGCTCCAGGTGTAGACAGCGGTGACCGCATAATTCCAGACGGCGCCGACGATGATGCCGGCGGTGGCGGAAATGACCCACCACAGCCCCCCGGACGGCGCCGCATGGAACAGATAGGTGGCGATGCCGACATTGGCCACCGCCCCCACCGAGCAGGCGAGCGTGAACGACAGCCAGCCGCGCAGCAGGCCCCAGCCGCGCAGGCGGCGGTCGCGGTAGGTGAAGAGGTTGTTCAGGAAGAAGTTGAAGGTCATGGCCACCAGGGTGGCGGCGGTTTGCCCCGCCACGAAGCTCGCCTCCAGTCCCCGAAACAGCGCCCAGAGCACGCCCATGTGCACGAAAACGCCCAGCCCGCCGATGAACGCAAAGGGAATGAAGCGCGTCGGCACGTAGCGCCCCAGGGTCTTGTCCAGCAACATCAGGATGTATTCCGTGGCCACCATGGCATCCAGCTTGCTGCTGCCGGCGATACGCACGCCGAAGGTGTAGGGCAGCTCCTTGAAGCGCAGGGGCCGCTTGGCGCTGATGAAGATATCCAGCAGGATCTTGAAGCCGATACCGGAGAGATCCCGCACCACCTCATCGATGAGGGCGCGCCGGAGCATGAAGAAGCCGCTCATCGGGTCCTTCAGGTCCGCCTTCAGCACCAGCTGTGACAGCCGGGCGGCCACACGGCTCGCGAGCTGGCGGTCTTCCGACCAGGTGCCAAGACTGCCGCCGGCGACATGCCGGCTGCCGACGACGATATCGAGCGCCTGCGCTTGCAGGGTGCGGAGCATGTCGGGCAACAGGTCCGCATCATGCTGGAGGTCCGCATCCATGACGGCCACATAGGGCGCGCTGGTGGCGAGCATGCCCTCGATGCAGGCACCTGCGAGCCCCCGGCGACCGATGCGCTGCACCAGGCGCACGCGGGCATCCCGCGCCGCCAGCGCGCGCACCACGGTGGCGGTGCCGTCGGGCGAGTCGTCGTCGACGAAGACCACTTCCCAGGCAATGCCCGCCAAGGCGGAGGCCAGACGGGAGACCACCAGTGGGATGTTCGCCGACTCGTTGAACGTCGGCACCACGACGGCGAGCTGTGCGCCGCCACTCATGACCCTGCCCGCTCCGCCAGGAAGTCCCGCAACCGCGACACGGCGGTCTGCAGGCGCGCCATGGGCTCTGTGTAGGCGAACCGCAGCATGTTGGCACCGGCGCCTGCGCCGAAGTCCGAGCCCGGGGTCACGGCAACACCCGCGCCCGCCAGGGCGGCTTCGGCGAACGCCAGTGCGTCGGTGGCGCCCGCCGGCAGGGCCGTGAACAGATAAAACGCGCCCTCGGGCACCGCCGGCAACGCAAAGCCCGCCGGCGGCAGTGCCTGCCGTAAAAAGTCGCGGCGCTGCCGCAACGCCTCACGGCGCTGCTCGAAAACCGTGAGCGCCGCGGGCTGCAGGGCCGCGAGCGCCACGTGCTGACCCAGGGTCGGCGCCGCCAGATAGAGATTCTGTGCCAGCCGCTCCGCCACCCCCGACCATCCGGGCGGCACCACCAGCCAGCCCACGCGCCATCCGGTGAGACCGAAGTACTTCGAAAAGCTGTTGACGACGAAGATCCCGTCATCACCGCAGGCCAGCGCGGTGATGTCGGCCGCGTCATAGACGAGGCCCTGGTAGGTTTCGTCCACGATGAGGGCCGCCATGCGCTCGCGCACGGCCGCATACAGTGCCCCCAGGGAGGCGGGCCCGATGACGGCGCCGGTGGGGTTGCCCGGGGTGGTGAGCATCAGCGCGCGGGTGCCGGGGCGCCACTGCGCCGCCAGCGCCGTCGCCGAGGCGCACCAGCCATCGCCGGCATCCAGCGCCAGCGCATGCACCTGCGCGCCGGTGATCGCGGCGATGTGACGGTGACACGGATACCCGGGCTCGGTGACCATGACGCCATCCCCGCGCTCGAGCACCGCCGCCAGTGCGAGCTGCAGCGCCCCGGAGCCGCCGGGGGTCACGATGACCCGCGCCGGGTCGAGGTCGATGGCGTAGCGATGGCCGTAGTGGTCCGCGATGGCCCGCCGCAGCGCCGGCAGCCCGGGACTTGGCGTGTAGCCCATGGACGCACCCGCCAGGGCGCGGTGCGCCGCCTCCAGCAGCGGCTCCGGCATCGGGAACCGCGGCTCGCCCACCTCGAGATGAATGATATCCCGGCCCGCGGCCTCGAGCGCCTGTGCGCGCTCGAGGATGCGCATGACTTGAAAGGGCGCAATCGCCCGGGCGCGGGCGGCGGGCTCGAGCATACCGGTCTCGGTGTCAGGAACCTGCAGCCGCGCAGCGATGCAGTGCCCGCAGCACCGCGAGATCCACACAACCCGCATCCCGCAGCGCGGCCGCCATGGGATCGGCGCAGCCCCCGCCCAGCACGCGCGGCGGCGGCGCGTCCGGCTCACCCAGGCCATCCACCACCAGCGCGGCGTCGCCGAGGTCTTGATCCTGGGTGTAGGAGCTCACGGTCACCAGCAGCGCATCGAGGCCCGCACCCAGCGCTGAGCGCACGCCATTGTCGGAATCCTCCACCGCGACGCAGGCCGTTGCGGGTAGCTCAAGCTGCGCCAGCGCGAGGCTGAAGATATCCGGCGCCGGCTTCTTCGCCGGGACCACATCACCCGCGGCCACGACCTCGAACCAGTGCTCCAGCGCCGGGTAATGGCCGGGCACGGCCACCGCCGAGAGCAGGGCAGAGACATTCGCCGGCGTGGTGGTGGTGGCGATGGCCAGTCGGATGCCGGCGTCCATGGCCTCCCGCAGCAGGCGCAGCACACCCGGCCTGAGCCCGATGCCACCGGCGCGCATCATCTGCGTGTAGTGCGCCGTCTTGCGCTGGTGCAGGCCGCGAATGAAGTCATCCAGGGGCTCCGGCGGCACGAAATCAGGCCGATGCTCGGCGAGATAGGTGCGGATGCGCTCTTTACCGCCGGTGACCCGCAGCAACTCGCCGTAGAGCGGCACCGACCACTCCCAGTCGAGTCCGGCGTCGGCGAAGGCGGCGTTGAAGGCGACGCGATGACCGTCGCGCTCGGTGTCGGCGAGGGTACCGTCGACGTCGAAAATGATGGCTTCGAGCTGGGGCATGCCGGCGGCCTCGGTGCTGCTATGGTCATCAGGGCGCGGAGACTAGCACAGCGCTCGCCGTTGCTGGTGCTCGGAGCAGGCGCAAAGCCCGGCGCCGACGCGCATTGCCCAGTTGCCGAGGGTTGCGCTCTCTGGTAGAACCGCGGATTCAGCGCTGCTCGAGCACCGTGTTCCACGGACTCTGAAGCACAAGACCCGGCGGGCCGAGCAGCAAAGACGAGCCACTTTGTCTGCGGGAGCACATCCATGGCCGAGGCGAGCACACGAGGCGCAAAGGCGTTCGGTTTCGAGCCCTATGAGGCCGGCAAGGACGAGGAGTACATGAGCCCTGAGCAGGAAGCGCACTTCCGCAAGCTGCTCATGGAATGGAAGTGCCAACTGATGGAGGAAGTGGACCGTACCGTGCATCACATGCAGGACGAGGCGACCAACTTCCCCGACCCCAACGACCGCGCCACCCAGGAATCCGAGTTCAGCCTGGAGCTGCGCACGCGCGATCGCGAGCGCAAGCTCATCAAGAAGATCGATGAGGCCCTGGAACGCCTGGACGAGCACGAATACGGCTACTGTGAGGCCTGCGGCGTGGAAATCGGCATCCGCCGCCTCGAGGCCCGGCCGACGGCCACCCTGTGCATCGATTGCAAGACCCTGGACGAGATTCGTGAAAAGCAGCGCGGCTGACGCGCGGCCGACGCACCGCGGGCGTGGCACATCCGCCGGAGCCGCGCCCGCTCACGGTTGACCGCCCCGACCCCTGGGGCGCGGCGATGCGGACGCTTCGCCCCCTCCCCCACCGGCCCGCTCCACTTCGGCTCTCTGGTGGCCGCCGTCGGCAGCTTCGCCGACGCGCGCGCCGCGGGCGGTGCCTGGCTGGTGCGCATGGAAGACCTGGACCGCCCCCGGGTGGTGCCCGGCGCCGCCGACGCCATTCTGCGGG
>AACY020301825.1_pt1 | contig 11384 bp, 10 predicted proteins | sample 267378 | NCBI WGS metagenome assembly AACY02 (sample SAMN02954345, study PRJNA13694) | marine metagenome | biome: aquatic; feature: ocean; material: water; isolation source: isolated as part of a large dataset composed predominantly from surface... | reverse complement strand
AGCCGATGAAGGCCCCGAACTTGCCCGTCTTGAGCGACAGACGCCCCTCGGTGCAATGCGGGCAGAGCCGCGGGTCGCCGCCCTCGGGCTTCGGCGGAAACAGGTGAGGCGAGAGCGCCTCGTCGATCTTCTCCAGCACCTCGGAGATGCGGAGGTCCTTGGTCTCGTCGACGGCGGCGGAGAACTCGCGCCAGAAGCGACGCAGCAGCTCCTTCCAGTCGGCGCGCCCGCCGGAGACCTCGTCGAGCTCCTCCTCCAGCCCGGCCGTGAAGTCGTACTCGACGTAGCGACGGAAGTAATTCTCGAGGAAGGCGGTGACGAGGCGGCCCTTGTCTTCGGGGATCAGGCGGTTCTTGTCCTTCCGGACGTATTCGCGCGACTGGATGGTGTCGATGATCGAGGCGTAGGTGGAGGGGCGGCCGATGCCGAGCTCCTCCATCTTCTTGACCAGCGTCGCCTCGGTGTAGCGCGGCGGCGGCTGGGTGAAGCTCTGCGCGCCGAGCGCGGCGACCTCGGCCGCGACATGGGCCGGTCCGGTCGCGCTCGGCGGACGCTCGCCCTCGGCGACGCGCTTCTCAAGCCGGTCGCGCTCGGCGACGAGCGCGGAGGCGTCGAAGGGCGGCAGCGTCGCCGGCTCGCCCTCGCGGATCTCGGGCAGGCGCGCGGAATCCTCGTCGCCCTCGTCGTCGCGGCCCTCCTCGTAGACCTTCAGGAAGCCCTCGAACTTCACGACCTGGCCCGTGGCGCGCAGGCCCGTCAGCCCGTCGGCGGACTTCAGTTCGACCGTCGTCCGCTCCAGCCGCGCCGCCGCCATCTGGCTCGCGACGGCGCGCTTCCAGATCAGGGCGTAGAGGCGCTGCTGGTCGCTTTCGAGGCTCTTCGCGGCGTCCGGGCCCCGTCCCATGTCGGTCGGGCGGATGCACTCATGCGCCTCCTGCGCGTTCTTGGCCTTGGTCTTGTAGACCCGCGGCTTCTCGGGGAGGAACGCCTGCCCGTAGCGGTCCGCGATCGCGCTCCGCGCCGCCTGGACCGCCTCGGGCGCCATGTCGAGCCCGTCTGTCCGCATGTAGGTGATCCAGCCCGCCTCGTAGAGGCGCTGGGCGGTGGACATCGTCTGCTTCGCGCCGAAGCCGAGCTTGCGCGACGCCTCCTGCTGGAGCGTCGAGGTCATGAAGGGCGGCGACGGGTTGCGGGTCGCCGGCTTCGCCTCGACCGAGGCGACGGTCAGATCGGCGGCGGCGACCGCCGCCACCGCGCGCTCCGCCGCGTCGCGGTCGGGCAGGTCGTAGCGGTCGAGCTTCCGGCCCTCGTGGAGCGTCAGCCGCGCCTCGAACCGGTCGCCGCGCGGCGTCTCGGCCTCGGCGCGGACGGTCCAGTATTCGCGCGGGCGAAAGGCCTCGATCTCCATCTCGCGCTCGACGATCAGGCGCAGAGCGACGGACTGCACACGGCCCGCGGACTTCGCGCCCGGCAGCTTGCGCCAGAGCACCGGCGAGAGGTTGAACCCGACGAGATAGTCCAGCGCGCGCCGGGCGAGGTACGCCTCGACCAGCTCCATGTCGATGTTGCGCGGCGCCTTCATCGCCTCGCCGACCGCGGATTTGGTGATGGCGTTGAAGACGACGCGTTGGACGGCGGCGTCCTTCTTCAGCGCGCGGCGCTTGCGCAGCGCCTCGAGCAGGTGCCACGAGATCGCCTCGCCCTCGCGGTCTGGGTCGGTGGCGAGAATCAGCGCGCCGTCCTCCTTCACCGCCTCCGCGATCGCGCGGACGTGCTTCTGGGACTTGGAGTCGACCTCCCACTCCATCTCGAAATCCGAGTCAGGCCTGACGGATCCGTCCTTCGGGGGCAGGTCGCGGACGTGGCCGTAGGAGGCGAGCACGGTGTAGTCGGAGCCGAGATACTTGTTGATCGTCTTGGCCTTGGCCGGGGACTCGACAACGACGACGGGCATGAAAGGGCGCTCCAACAGGCGGCGTGCGGCCGTGGCGGCGGAACATGGGCGGGGGTCGTCGGGCTGTCAACGCGGGCCCCGACCGTCGTGGTCGCCGAAACGCGGTGTTTTGCGGCGCCGCGGTATAGGACGTTGACCGGACGGGTGGGGCTTTGTCAGGTGAGGAGGGAGCGGGATACGACCGATCCGACAGGAAGGAAGCCGATGTCCGAAGACCGGTCCGAAGAGGCGGTGATCGAGAAAATCGTCGCTTTCGCCACGCATCTGAGCGACCCGGCCGCCGAGGGCGACGCTGCGGTCGACGCCGCGAAGGAGCGTGGGTGGCTCGATGGAGAGGGGCGTCCGACCGACACCGGGCGAGACCTCGCGAAGGCGATCGACGACCAGCGCGCGACCCGGAGCGCGATCAGGAACCTCTGATCGCGCGACGGCTTCCAATCGGGAACTCTGGTCGGAGTGGCAGGATTCGAACCTACGACCCCCGCCTCCCGAAGACGGTGCTCTACCAGGCTGAGCTACACTCCGATCTGTGACGCGGCGTATAGCGGGCGCGTCCGGGCGGCGCAAGCGGGGGCCGCCCAGGACAGCGCGGCGGTTTGACGAAGGAGCGCGGGCGCATGGCGCTAGGCGTTGCGACGGTCACGCTAGTCGCCCCGGACTACGCGCCCGCGATCGCCTTCTATGTGGGCGCGCTCGGCTTCGAACTGGTCGAGGACACGCCCCTCGGCGGCGGCAAACGATGGGTCGTCGTCGCGCCGCCGGGCGGCTTCGGAGCGCGCCTCTTGATCGCGCGCGCAGATGGGCCATCGCAGCAGGCGGCGATCGGCGCGCAGACAGGCGGGCGCGTGTTCCTGTTTCTCGAAACGGACGATTTCGACCGCGACCACGCGGCGATGACCGCCGCCGGCGTCGTTTTCGAGGAGACCCCTCGCGACGAGCCCTATGGCCGGGTCGCCGTGTTCCGTGATCCGTTCGGCAACCGCTGGGACTTGATCGAGCCCGCCTCCCCCGGCTCGGGCGCGAGGCCGTAGGGCGCGACCAGCCGCCAGACGTGACCGGGGATCATGCGGCGCATGAAGCCGGGGTGCGCGCGGCGCAAATGCAGCACCGTCTCGGCGGCTTTCATCTCGATCCGCGCGCGGGCGAATTCGAGGCCGCGCGGCCCGACGCGCGGCTGGAGCCAGGCGACCAGCGGGCGCAGGAAATCCGGCACGCCGCGCAGCGGCAGACCGCCCGCGGCGCGTTCGGTGTTCGCGACGAAGCCCTTCACCGCGCCGGCGCGCCGGCCCTTCGAGCCGGGCGCCTCGGCCTCGAGCTCGTCGCCGAGAAGATCGATCAGCGCTTCGCCGCGCGCGTTGCGCACGATCAGCCACTGGCGGCCCTCGCCGCCCATGTAGCCGACGGTCACGTCGGCGAGCGTGTTCGCGTAGTCCACGCAGGTGCGGCAGGTCAGCGGGAAGAAGTCCGGCGGCAGCTTCGAGATCGGCAGCTTCAGGAAGGGGATCGTGCGGGTTGGGCGGCCGTCGTCGTAGCGCAGCTCGACGCGGTAGTCGGCGCGGAACTCCAGATAGGAGATCGTCTCCGGCTTCTCGTCGAGCAGGTCGAGGAAGCGGTGGAAGTTCTCGGTGGTGGTGTTGTCGGAGCAGGGCGTCCCGATTACGTAAAGCCGCTCCAGCCCAAACTCGGCCTCGAGCGCGCGCAGCGCGTGCACCTGGCAGGGGATGCCGATGACCGCGAGGCGCCGAAAGCCGCGCGCCGCCGCCGGCTCGAGCAGCGCGAGCAGCGGCGCGTAGCCCATCCGCATGCCCCGGCACGCGGCCATGCCCTCGGGTTCGGTGACGATCACGGGCCGCGGGCGCCAGCGGTCCTCGGGGTCGGGACCGACCGCGAGCACCGCGTCGACTTCGCCCTCCTCCAGCAGCCGCGCGCCGATCCGGGTCGCGATCCCGGTCCATTGCGCGCCGGGAAGCGGCGCGCGCAGGCGCGCCCGCAGCATCCGCCGGAAGGGGCCGAAATGAAGCTCGTCGGGGCGCTCGGGGTCCCGCGCGCGGCCGTGAACGCGCGCCTCGGCGGCGGGATAGTCGGGCGCGATGAACTGGCAGGCGCGCCCGCAGAGCGTCGGGTCGGCCATCCGCGAGACGCCGCAATCGGTGCACAGCGTCCGCCCGCCGGGATCGGGGCGCAGCGGCGGCGCGACGACGGCGGGCGAGAGATCTTTAGGCATGGCGAACCCCGGGGCCGGTCTTCGCGACCCTGCGCCAGCCGCGGCCGCAGCGGAAAGGCGGGCCGTCGCCGCAGGGCGGGGGGCTCGCCCGGCGGCCCCGATGCGCGCTACATGCGAACCGCCGGCGCTCCGCCGGAGAGGTCCCCATGCGCGCGATGCTCTTGCAGGGGGCGGCGGCCCGGCTGGGCGATCTCCGCCTCGCGCTCTCCGAACGCGACTACCGGCGCTATGCGCTGGGGCATTTCGCGGCGACCATCGCGTTCTGGATGCAGCGCATCGCCGTCGGCTGGGTCGTCTGGGAGCAGACCGGCTCGGCGACATGGCTCGGCGTGATCGCCTTCGCCGAGCTGTTCCCCTCCATCCTCGCGAGCTTCGCGGGGGGCGAACTGGCCGACCGCACCTCAGGGCCACGGGTCATGTTCGCGGGGCAACTCGGGGTGACGTCGGTCGCGGGCGCGCTGTTCTGGCTCCAGATCTCCGGCGGGCTCGACGCGCGGGCGGTGGCCCTCTGCATGGTCGCGCTCGGCGTGGTCGCGGGCGCCATGCTGCCCGCGCGCCTGTCGATGCCGCAGGAGCTGGTGCGCCCGGAGCTTCTGCCGAGCGCGCTCGCGGTCAACGCGACCGGTTTCAACCTGTCGCGCATGGTCGGGCCGGCGCTCGCCGCGCCGCTGCTCGCCCTGATGGGGGCGGGGGCGGTGTTCTTCGTCTGCCTCGCGGCGGGGCTCGCTTTCCTCGTCATGCTCGCGCCGATCGCCTGGGCGCGGGGCGGTCGGGGGCCGGGGCTTCGCGTTCCGACGCGCGCGGTGTTCGAGGATCTGCGGCGCGAGCGGCTGACGCTCTCGGTGATCCTTCTGCAATTCGCGCAAGGCGCCCTCATCCGCCCGGCGAGCGACCTTTTCCCCGCTTTCGCCGACCGCGCCTTCGGGGCCGGTGAGGCGGGCCTCGCCGCGCTCAACGCCGCGCTCGGGGCTGGCGCCGTGCTCGGCGCGCTGGCGCTCTCGAAACCCCGGGAGGACGCGGCTGCGCTGCGCTTCATCCTGCTGGCGAGCGCCGCGCTCTGCGCATCGCTGCTGGCTTTCGCCTTCACCGGCGCGCTCGGCTGGGCGCTGCTTGTCCTCGTGATCCATGGCGGCGCGCTGACCGGAACCAACATCGGCGCGCTGACATACGTCCAGTCCCACACGCCTGCGGACCGGCGCGGGCGGGTGCTCGCGCTCTACGGCGTCGTCTTCCGGGTGGCGCCGGCGCTCGGCGCGCTCGTGTTCGGCGTCGTGGCCGATCTGGCGGGGCTGAGGGCCACGACCGCCGCTTTTGCGCTGTCGGGGCTCGGCGTGTCGCTGCTTTGGTGGCGGGAGATCCGCCCCGGCGGGCGGACGCGCCCGGCCGCGGCCTGATCCGGCGTCAGCCGAGCAGCGCCGCAATCTCGCGCGAGAGCGCCGCGATCTCCTCGGCCGCCTTGCCGCCGCGAGGGAGCTCCGTGACCCCGCGGCCTTCGAGGAAGGCGTTCGGGAAGGCCACGCGGTTGCCGACGCGGGTCTCGAAGAACTCGGCCCCCGCCTCCTCGAGCAGCGCGGCCGTCTCCGCCACCGGCCCGCCCCGGGCCGAGACGCGGTTCAGCACGACCCTCGCGAGCGCGCCTTCGCGCAGCGCCATGTTGAGCGTCGCGCGGCTCGCCCAGGCGTCGGGCGGCGAGGGCTGCGCGGGCGCGACCACCAGATCGGCCGACCGCATGACCGCGCGCAGCAGGACGTCCGCGGCCCCGGGACAGTCGACCAGCACGAGGTCGGACTCGCCAGCGGCCCTGCGGATGTCGCCTGAGGCGCGCCACTCGGAGCTTTCCCAGAAACCGAAGTCGAGCGCGCCGCCACGCGCCCGGGCGCGCGCATCGATCCAGCCGGCGAGGCTGCGCTGGGGGTCGAGGTCGATCAGTCCGACGCGCCGCCCGCCGGCGGCGAGAGCGACGGCGCACTGGGTGAGCAGGGTGGTCTTTCCGGAGCCGCCCTTTTGCTGGGCGAACGCGGCGATGCGGGCCATGGGCGGCGCGGTCCTTTTGGTTTTTAGGGAATGCTATAAGCTTCGTGGCGGCGCATCAAACGCGCTTCGTCACGTGGCGCCCGCGACGAGACCTGTGCGCAATTTGCTTGACGCACACGCCTAGTGGTCGGGCCGACGCGGGGAAGGCCGCTTAGGGGCCGGACAGGACGTGGGGGGCGCTGAGCGGCGCCGCTGCTTGAGGAGGATTGCGCGAACGCCCCAGGTGGTCGCTTTGAAACGCTGAGGCCTGCGCGGTTTATGGCGCAAGCGACTGTGAATGTTCCGCTTCCCACGACCGTCGCAACGCGACCGCCCCCGGGATGGGGCGTTCGCGCGATCCGGGCTGGTCGCCCGGATCGCCGGTGCCGCTGAGCGGATAACGAACGACCGCTCCGTCCTGCAAGGCCGACGAACCTTCGTCTCGGGTCGACAACGGCCCCGTCCGGTGCGGTGCGGCGCAAGTGGCGGGCGTGTCGGGCAGGGCGTGTCCGGGGCTCGCGCACAGGCCCCCGCGAAGCCCGTCGTCGCCCCCGCCCCGGCAGTCCCGGCAGCGCCCGCGCTTGCCGCGCGCGCCGCTCCGCGCCATCTGCCGCGGCAGTCCAGCGACAGGAGACAGCGATGCGCGCGGTGGTCTGCACCGGTTACGGCGACGCGGCCGACGTCCTCGCCACGCCCGACGACCTGCCGCCGCCGGAGCCCGGCCCCGGCGAGGTCGTGGTCCGCGTGCGCGCCGCGAGCGTCAACCCGATCGACGCGCGCAAGCGCCGCGGTTACGGCCGCGCGCTGTTCGAGCGCGGACGCTCGCCGCTGTTCCCCTGGATCCTCGGCGGCGACCTCGCCGGCGTGGTCGAGGCGGCCGGGCCAGGCGCGACGCGGTTCGAGCGCGGCGACGCCGTGATCGGCGCGCCCGGGCCGTTCGCCGGCGGGACCCATGCGGAGCGGGTAGCGATCCGCGCCCGCGACCTCGCGCCGGCCCCGGCGGGCCTCTCGTTCGTCGAGTCGGCGGCCATTCCCTATTCCGGTCTGACGGCGTGGTCGGCGCTGACCCGCGCGGCCGGGCTGCGCCCGGGCGACGGCCGGGGCCGCCGGGCGCTCGTGAACGGGGCGTCGGGCGGCGTCGGGCATCTCGCCGTGCAGATCCTCGCCGCCTGGGGCTGGCGGGTCGCCGCGACCTGCTCCGCCGACGCCGTCGAAATGGTGGCGGGCCTCGGCGCGGAGGAGGTGGTCGACCACCGCGCCGAGAACTTCGCGGACAGGCTCTCTGGGCTGGATCTCGTGCTCGACGCGGTCGGGGAGGGCGTCGCGGGCATGGAGGCGCGCGCGCTCTCGGTCGTCTCGCGGCGCGGCCGGTACGCGACGCTCGTCCACCCCCTCGCGGGACTGCTCGACCGCCACGGCGTCGTGCCGGGGGGCGCCGCGGCGGCGGCGCTCTTCGCCGCGCGGACGCTCCGGGCGGCCCCACGCCGCTACGGCTGGGCGCTGTTCAAGCCGGACGGCGAGGCGCTTTCGGAACTCTCGCGCCTCGCCGAATCCGGTGCCCTTACGCCGGTGATCGATCGCGTGACGCCGGCGACGCGCGCCGCCGAAGCCCATGAGGCTATCGAGCGCGGCGGCGTGCGCGGCAAGGTCGTCCTCGCCTTCGACGACGCCGCGGCGCTTCGTCCGGGCTGAGCGCCGCGGCCCCGTCTTCACGCGGCCTTCATCCCGCGCCGGGCACCATGACGACGTCCTCGAACGGGGAGTAGTCCCTCCGATGCGTCTCAAGTCGTTTCGCCCCGCGCTCGCCGCCGCGGTTCTCCTGTTCGCCGCGCCGGCCGCCGCCGAGCGCCACGCGGCGCGGATCTCCGCCGTGGCGGGCGAGCTTTACGCCGTCGAGGGGCACGAGGTCCTGCTGCATCTGCCGCGCTGCGCGCCCGCGCTGCGCGGCGCCGAGGCGGAGATCGATCTCGCCGCGCGCGCCGTCTGGCTCGCCGGGGCGTCCCACGCCTGCGCCATCCACCGGATGCTGCGCCCGGTGACGCCCGCGGCCGGGCGCTACGATCTGACCGTCGCGCCGGCCGGCCCTTCGGTTCTCGCGACGCCCGTCGACGGTTGGGTCTTCGTCGTGGAGGGGTGCGACGGGCTTCCGGAGCGCGCCGCCGCGCGGCTCGTCATAGACGGCGCCGGCGACCGTCTGCTCGTGGAGGCGCCGGACCATCCCGCGGCGTCGATCACGGGCCGGGTGACCTGCCCGGTGCGCCGCGTCCTCACCGAACTGCGCTTCTGAGCCGCGCCCCCGCCGCGACCAACCAAACGTTAATCACGGAAACGTGATCGTCTCCCTAGCTTCGCAGGAGGGGAGAGGCGGACATGGAAAACGGCGCGGCGATGCGGATCTGGCTGATCGCCTCGATCGTCTGGTGTCTCTGCATCACCATCGCGCTCGATCCGTTCGACGTGGTCGAGCCGCTCGCGGAGGCCGCGGCGGCGGATCGGCCGCCCGGACCGGCCGATTTCTACGCGCCGCCCGAGGAGGCGCGCGCCCGCGCGGTCGCATGGCAGGCGCGCGAGGCGTCGCTCTGGCTGAAGGAGCGCGAAGCGGCCGGCCTGCGCGCCTACGGCGTAGTCGCGGCGGCGCCGCCAGTCGCCGCGCTGCTGATCCTCTACATGATCGGGCTCGGAGGCGCGGCGAAACGCACAGAGCGGGCGGTCGCGCGGCGCGTCACCCACGAGGAGCGAGTCCGCAACTACGGTCTGGAGGTCCGCCGCATCCGCAAGACGATCGTGGAACCCCGCTCCCGCTCGGGCTGGGGAGACCGCTCCTGAACAGCGTCGTCTTCAGACGCGCGCGCGCAGACCGGGTCCCGGCTCGTCGCCCGACGACCGCGCGCGACCGAGCGCGATCTGCGCGGCCCGCCGGATCTTTCCGAGTCGCCTGCTCAGGCGGCGGTTCCGCCGCGCGGAGCCGAGGAGCGCGACCAGCAGAACGGCGGTTATCAAGGGATGCACGACGGCGACGAAGCCCAGCGCCAGCGTTTCAAGCTCCAGCCCAATCCAGTGGGCGACTGTCTCGGCGACGCCGAGCGCATGCTCATTCACAGCATCCATGATGCGAACCCTACACAGACCCGACTTCACTGAATAAGCACTCCTACGAAATCCCGGCGATTCTGCGGCGCGCGCAGGCGTGCGCCGTCGCGATCGACTGCGAGGGGCGATGAACGTGACTGAGACGGTTCCGAGCGGCGAGACGGCGGGCGGCCTGCCCGCGGCGACGCCGCGGGCGGCCTACGGCGCCACGCTGGGCGCGGCTGGGCTCGGGCTGCTGGCGTGCCTCGGGGCGGGGCTCGCGCGGAGCGACGGCGCGGAGCCGTGGATCGCGAATGCGCTCGGGCTCGGTCTCTCGGCGGCGGGACTGTGGATGCGAGGCGTGCGACCGCTGGACCTTCTTCGCGCCGTCCGCGCGATCGGCGCGCGCGGCGCCGACGCGCTTGAGCGTGAGACGGGGCTCGCCGCGGTCGCGATCTCTCTCGGCGGTCTGCACGCCCTTGCCTGGCTGCCGCTCGGCCTGCGCCTCTGGCCGCTCGGCCTCGTCGCGGGGCTCGCGGCCGCGGCGTCCGTCCTGTTCCACGGGCTGGCCTACGCCCGTCGCGAGGACGCGCCGCGCTGGTCCGGAGCGCCGACGCCGCTGCTGTTTCTCACGCTCGCCGGCTGCGGCGGGCTGCTCGGCCTCTCCGCCGTCGAAAACGTGCTCGGGTTTCCGCCGAGCCTCGTCGTCTGGAAGGCGGCGCTCGCGATCATCGGCCTCGGCCTCGCCGCGCAGCTCTGGACGGCGCAGGCGGCGGAGGCGGTCAAGGCGGCCTCCGAGGCGGGACGGCTCGAAGGGCCGCTGCTTGACGGTCCGGCGCATGAGGCGACGCGGCGCGCTGCGCGTCCCCTCGGCGCCGCGGCGCTCGGCCTCGGCCTCGGCGTTCCCATCCTTTGCGCCGTCGCGGCGGACTTCCTGCCGGGCGGCTTCTGGATGCCGGTCGCCCTGGGCGCCCATCTCGCCGGCGCCTGCGTTCATCGCCGGCTGTTCCTCGCGCAGGCCGAGCGCGCGCGCCCCGAGTCGCTTCAGTAGGCGCCGCGGGAGTCCAGCAGCGCGAGGGGCGTCCGCGCGAGGATGCGTAGGTCGAGGGCGAGCGACCAGTTCTCGATGTACCAGAGGTCGTGCTCGAAGCGCTTCCGCAGCTTCTCGGGGTCGTCCACCTCCCCGCGCCAGCCGTTGATCTGCGCCCAGCCGGTGACGCCGGGCGGAACGCGGTGCCGCCCCGAATAGCCGTCGACGATCTCCGCGAACAGCTCCTCCCGGCTCGACTTCGCCGTCAACGCATGCGGCCGCGGGCCCACCAGCGAGAGCTGCCCGGCGAGCACGTTGAAGAGCTGCGGCAACTCGTCGACGGAGGTGCGCCGAATGAAGCGGCCGACCCGGGTCACCCGGGGATCGTCCTTCGTCACGATTCCGCGCCCGAGCGGATCGCATGTCTCCGCCCGCATCGATCGGAACTTCAGCACCTCGATCGGGCGATGATTGTAGCCGTGGCGCGGCTGGCGGAAGAACACGGGGCCCGGGCTGTCGAGCCGGATCGCCAGGGCGGTCGCCGCCATCACCGGCGACAGCGCGATCAGCGCGCCGGCGGCGCCGACGACGTCCACCGCGCGCTTGGCGCGCCGACGCCAGTCCGAGAGCGGACGGTCGGACACGCCGATCAGGCGGGCGCCCTCGCCGGGAAAGGCGAAGTCCTCGCTATAGGCCGAGAGGCGGACGTCGACCGGCAGCACCCAGAGCCGGCGCAGGATCGAGAGGATCCGCTTCTCCGCCGAAAGCGGGAGCGTCACGATCAGCATGTCGATCCGCGCGACGCGCGCGAAGGCCACGAGCTCTCCGATCGAGCCCAGCTTCCGCACGCCGGCCACCAGCGGCGGCGAGCGGTGGTCGCCGCGATCGTCGAACATGCCGACGATGCGGATGTCGTTCTCCGGGTTCGCGGCGAGGCCCTCGATGAGCTTCTCGGCGTTGCCGCCGCCGCCGACGATCACGGCCTGCCGCTCGGCGGCCCCGCCTTCCGCGAGCCAGCGCCAGACCCGCGCCGCGCCGAGCCGGAGGGCTAGGGCCGCGGCGGCCCCCGCGAACGCCGCGGGCGCCGCCGCCGC
>AACY020551314.1_pt1 | contig 11402 bp, 12 predicted proteins | sample 267378 | NCBI WGS metagenome assembly AACY02 (sample SAMN02954345, study PRJNA13694) | marine metagenome | biome: aquatic; feature: ocean; material: water; isolation source: isolated as part of a large dataset composed predominantly from surface... | reverse complement strand
GCGGTGATCGACGAGCGCTCGCTGGTCAACGGGCTGGTGGCCCTGCTCGCCTCCGGCGGCAGCACCAACCACAGCATCCATATGGTGGCGCTGGCCCGCGCCGCCGGCCTGCACCTGACCTGGGATGACATCAGCGATCTCTCCGACGTGGTGCCGCTGTTGGTACGCATGTACCCGAACGGCCCGGCCGACGTCAACGCCTTCGAACAGGCAGGTAGCGTGCCCGGCCTGATGCGCCGGTTGGCCGAAGAGGGGCTGATCCACCTGGACGCCACCCCGGTGTTTGGCGAGATGCAGGATTACCTCAGCCGCCCGGCACTGGTGGATGGCCAGCTGGTATGGCAGTCGGTGGGTGAGAGCGGCGATGCGAGCGTATTGTCCCCCTCCGGTAGCCGGTTCCAGGCCACTGGCGGCACCAAGCTGCTGGCCGGCAATCTGGGCCGCGCCGTGGTCAAGGTCTCCGCCGTGGCCCCCGAGTATCGCGTCATCGAGGCGCCGGCACGGGTCTTCTCCTCCCAGCATGCGGTGGAGGCGGCCTACAAGGCGGGCGATCTCAATCAGGACGCCGTCATCGTGGTGCGCCACAATGGCCCGGCTGCCAACGGTATGCCGGAGCTGCACAAGCTGATGCCGGTGCTCGGCAACCTGCAGAAGGCGGGTTACAAGGTGGCGCTGGTCACCGACGGCCGTCTCTCCGGCGCCTCCGGCAAGATCCCGGCCGCCATCCACGTCACCCCGGAAGCGCTGCACGGCGGGGCCATCGGCCTGCTTGCCGATGGCGACCTGCTGCGGGTGGACGCGGTAAACGGCAACCTCGACTGCCTGACCGATTTGAGTGGCCGTACCCAGGCCGAGATCGACCTCACCCTAGAACAAGAGGGGTGGGGCCGTGAACTGTTCAGCGTGATGCGTCGCGCGGTATCGAGCGCCGAGTGCGGCGCCACCATCTTTGATTAAGAGCTGACTAAGGAAGAGCTATGCAGAACTGGAAAGTGACCCCGGCCGAGGTGTTTGCCGCCTCCCCGCTGGTACCTGTGATGGTTATCAACGAGCTGGAGCAGGCCCTGCCGATGGCCAAGGCGCTGCTGGACGGCGGCATCTCGGTGTTCGAGATCACCCTGCGCACCCCGGTCGCACTGGAGGCCATCGCCCTCATCGCCAAGGCGATGCCGGATGCCATGGTCGGTGCCGGCACCGTGCTCAACTGCGCGCAGTTTGATGCAGCTGTCGCCGCCGGTGCCCGCTTCGTCATCTCCCCGGGGATGACCCCGGCCCTGCTGGCCCACGCGGCCAAGAGCACGGCACCGCTGATCCCTGGCGTGGCCACCCCGTCCGAGGTGATGCAGGCGCTGGAAGCCGGTTACGACCACCTCAAATTCTTCCCGGCCGAAGCGAACGGCGGCACCAAGGCGCTGGCCGCCATCGCGGCGCCGTTGCCCCAGGTGAAGTTCTGCCCGACCGGCGGTATCGGCCCGAAAAACGTGGCCGACTACCTGGCGCTCAAGTGCGTGGCCACCGTCGGCGGCTCCTGGATGCTGCCGGCAGAGGCTGTCAAGAGCGGCAACTGGGAAGAGGTGACCCGCCTCTCCCGCGAAGCCGTCGCCCTGGTCGCATCCTGATTTGACGCCGGCGTGAGCCGGACCTTCCGTTTGCCAAGCAAGCAGGCCACCCTAGGGTGGCCTGCTCTGTTCTGGCTGCCTGGTGGGGATCTGGCCCTCAGCCCAGGCTGTCCCCCTCGTACAGGGAGAAGCCCATGTCGAGCCGGGTGTCGGCCAGCGGCTGGCCGTTGAGGCGGGCCAGCAGCATGGTGGCGGCCGCACGGCCGATCTCCTTGCGCGGCGTGACGATACTGGCCAGCTTGGGGGTCATGGCGTGGCCGATGTCGAGGGCGTTGCTGCCGGCGATGGCGATCTGCTGGGGCACGGGTATCCACTTGGCCTGACACTGCAGCAGGGCGCCCACCGCCAGGTCATCGTTGGTGCAGAACAGGCCGTCCAGATCGGGATAGCGCACCAGTGCCTGCTCCAGCAGCTGGCCGCCGAGGGTGAAGCTGGAGGATTGCTCGGTCAGCAGGTGCTGGCCGCTCAGGCCGAAATCCTGCATCGCCTGGTAGTAGCCTTCCATCCGCAGCTGGGTGCGCACGTCGAGCCGCGCGCCGAGGTAGACCAGCTTGCGTCGGCCCCGGCGCAGCATCTCTGTTACCATGGCCCGGGCGGCCGCCCGGTGATCCATGCCGACCACCATGTCGATGGGGCTCTGCGGCAGATCCATGGTCTCCACCACCGGGATGCCGGCGGTGGCGATCATCTTGCGGGTGCGCTCGGTGTGCTGGCTGTCGGAGAGGATCAGCCCATCCACGTGATATGAGAGCAGGGAGGCGACCTGCTCCTCTTCCCGCTCCGGGCTGTAGCCGTAGTGGGCCAGCAGGGTCTGGTAGCCGGCGGGCCGGGTCACCGACTCGATGCCGTGCACCACGGCGGAGAAGACCTGGTTGGAGAGGGAGGGGATCAGGATGCCGATCGCCTTGCTGGTGGCGTTGGAGAGAATGTCCGGCGCCCGGTTGGGGATGTAGCCGAGCTCCTCTACCGCGGCGGCGATCCGCTCGCGGGTGCCCTCGGCCACGGCTTGCGGGTCGCGCAGGTAGCGGCTGACGGTCATCTTGGTGACCCCGGTCAGGTCGGCTATGTCCTGCAGGGTGGGGCGGCGCTTGCGGGTGTCGTTCATCTCGGGATCCGGCAGAAATGTTACACGTAACATTACCGTTTTTGTTTAACAAAGTCAGCATATGACGCCATCAACAGGGGGAGTCGCGGGATGATCAAGGACAAGTGCTTCGAGGGTGTGCGCTTCGAGCAGCAAGACCTGGAGGGGGAGCAGTTCCAGGGTTGCCGTTTCATCGGCTGCAACTTCTCTTGGCTCGAGCTGGCCGAATGCCGCTTCGTCGACTGCAGCTTCTATGACCGGGAGAGCGAGCAGAGCTGTTTGCTGCAGGGTTGCGATCTGCGCGAGGCGAGTTTTCTGCGCTGCGATCTCACCATGGCCGATTGCAGTCGCAGCCAATGTCTGGGGCTGGAGCTGCGCGACTGTCAGGCGCTGGGGATCAACTTCTCCCGCGCCAGCTTTGCCAACCAGATCACCGTCAAGAGCTACTTTTGCGAGGCGCATCTGACCGGCAACAACTTCAGTTACGCCAATTTCGAAGGGTGCCTGCTGGAGCAATGCGAATTGAGCGGCAATCGCTGGCAGGGGGCCAACCTGTTCGGCGCCTCGCTGGCGGGCTCCGATCTCAGCGGATCCGAGTTTGGCCAAATAGACTGGGCCAGCGTCAACCTGCAGGGTTGTGACCTGCGCCAGTGCGATCTGCCGGGGCTGGATCTGCGGCGGGTCAATCTGGACGGGGTGCAGATCAACGAAGATCAGCAGCAGGCCTTGCTGGAGCAGATCGGGCTGATCGTCTTCCCCTGAGCTGGCAGGAAAAGAGGTAAGTTTTCGTCATCTGCCGTCATGCCCGCTGCCGGCGGCGATCAAAAAAGCCTGCATGATGCAGGCTTTTCTGGATGGCAGGGTTGGTGGTGATCAGCGCTTGGCCAGCCACTTGGTGGGGTTGATAGCCTCGCCCTGATAGCGGATCTCGAAGTAGAGGCCGGGCCTGTCCTGGCCGCCACTGTCGCCGACCAGCGCCACCGGTTCACCCTGTTCCACGTTCTGGCCCACCTGGCGCAGCAGCGACTGGTTGTGACCGTAGAGACTCATGTAGCCGCGGCCGTGATCGATCACCAGCAGCATGCCGAAGCCATCGAGCCAGTCGGCGTAGACCACTTGGCCCGGGGCCACCGCCTTGACCTGGGTGCCTTCACTGGCGCCGATCAGGGTGCCTTTCCACTTCAATTCGGCGGTGCGCGGCGAGCCGTAGGCGATGAGGATGGGGCCCTGCACCGGCCAGCGCAGGCTGCCGTTGGTCTTGAGCCCGCTGTAATAGCCGGCGCTGCTGATCCCCGAGCCTCGCTCGGGTTTGCTGCTGGCCACTTCCTCGGCCGGCTGCTGTTGCTGGGCAGCCTTGTTTTGCTGGGCGGCGAGCCGCTGTTGTTCGGCACGGCGCTGCTCTGCCAGCTTGCGCTGCCGCTCCTGCTCCGCCTTCAGCTTGGCGAGGCGTTCCCGCTCGGCCCGTTCGCGGCGTTCCTGCTCTTCTCGCTGGCGGCGCAGCTCTTCCAGCCGGGCTTTCAGGGTTTTTTCCGCCTTGACCAGTTTGCTCAGCTTCTGTTCGTCATCCTGTACCGATTGCTGCAGCTGGTTGCGCACCTTGGCGCGGCTCTGCTGGCTGGCCAGCAGGCTCTGGTGATGTTGCTGCTGTTCGCTCAGCAGGCTTTGCAGCCGGCTCTCGGTCTCTTTGGTGGCCTGCTGGTTTTTGGCCAGCTTGGTGCGGGTGGCACGCAGCGCCTCGATGGCTTCGATGCGGGCCTTGTTGAGGTAGTCGTAGTAGTCGAGGGAGCGGCTCAGTTTGGCCGGATCCTGCTGATTGAGCAGCAGTTTGAGGTAATCGTGGTTGCCGGCGGTGAAGGCGCTCTCGGCCTGCTTGGCCAGCAACTGCTTCTGATGGCTGGCCTGCTGTTCCAGATCCAGCTTGTCCTGCTGCAGCCCCACCAGTTTCTGCTGGTTCTCTCTGAGCTGCTGCTTGGTCTGCTCGAGCTTGGCGGCGGCGGCCGAGATGGCCTGCTCGTCAGCCTTGAGCTGGGTGTTGAGCTTGGCAAGCTCCTGCTTGCTGAGCTTGATGGTCTGCTGTTGTTCCTTGATCTGGGACTGCATGGCACCGAGCTGCTGGTTGGCAGCCCGGGCCGTGGCCGGCCCGAACGACAGACAAAAAAACAGCGCGCCGGCCAACAGGCCGACGCGACTGGTTTTGGTTGAAATAACTTCGCATCCCCGCATGGGGAAGGATTATTTCAGAATCATCAGGGGCTTGCCAGTCATTTCCGGCGGTACCGGCAGACCCATCAGGGTCAGCATGGTGGGGGCCAGATCGGACAATTTGCCGCCTTCAGCCACTTCGGCCTTGCGACCGAAATAGATGAGCGGAACCGGCAGATTGGTGTGGGCGGTGTGCGCCTGACCGGTCTCTTCGTCCATCATCTTCTCGGCGTTGCCGTGGTCGGCGGTGATCAGGCACTCGCCACCCACTTCGGCCAGGGCGTCAGTGACGCGACCGATGCAGTGGTCGACTGCTTCACAGGCCTTGACCGCGGCGTCGAACACGCCGGTGTGGCCGACCATGTCGCCGTTCGGGTAGTTGCAGATGATGACGTCGTACTTGCCGCTCTTGATGGCGCCGACCAGCTTGTCGGTCAGCTCTTCGGAGCTCATCTCCGGCTGCAGGTCGTAGGTGGCCACTTTCGGGCTGGCGACGATTTCGCGATCTTCGCCAGTGAAGCAGGCCTCTTCGCCACCGTTGAAGAAGAAGGTGACGTGGGCGTACTTCTCGGTTTCGGAGATGCGCAGCTGGGTCTTGCCCTGCTTGGCCAGCCATTCACCCAGGGTGTTGACCAGCGCGGTCGGCGGGTAGGCACAGGCGGTTTTGATGTCGGCCGCGTACTCGGTCAGCATTACGAAGTTCAGCGCCGGGGTGGCGGTGCGGGCGAAGCCGGTGAAGTCGCTGTCAACGAAGGCGCGGGTGATCTCGCGGGCACGGTCGGCACGGAAGTTCATGAAGATCAGCGCATCGCCATCCTGCATGGGGGCGGCGGCACCGATGCGGGTGGCTTTGACGAATTCGTCGTTCTCGTCGCGAGCGTAGGCGGCGGCCAGGGCTTCGCTGGCGCTGTCGGCGGTGAACTCGCCCTTGCCCTGGGTCATCAGGTCATAGGCTTGCTGCACGCGATCCCAGCGGTTGTCGCGGTCCATGGCGTAGTAACGGCCGATCATGGAGGCGAAGCGACCCTTGCCCAGACGGGCGAACAGGGCATCGAACTGCTCGATGGAGGACTGGGCGGAGCGCGGCGGCACGTCACGGCCATCCAGGAAGGCGTGGAAGTAGATCTGCTCGGCGCCACGCTTGGCGGCCATTTCGATCATGCCCATGATGTGCTCTTCGTGGCTGTGCACGCCACCCGGGGACATCAGGCCCATGATGTGTACGGCCTTGCCCTTGGTCACGGCAGCATCGACCGCCTTGGCCAGCTCGAGGTTCTGGAAGAAGTCGCCGTCCTGAATGTCTTTGGAGATGCGGGTCAGTTCCTGATAGACGATGCGACCGGCGCCGATGTTGACGTGGCCCACTTCGGAGTTCCCCATCTGACCATCCGGCAGACCCACGTCCAGGCCGGAGCCGGAGATCAGGGTGCTGGTGTAGTCACGGGCGAGACGGTCGAGGTTGGGAGTCTTGGCGGCAGCGACGGCGTTGTGCTCTTGCTTGGTGCTGTAGCCCCAACCGTCCATGATGACCAGAACCAAAGGTTTCTTAGCTGTTGACATAAGGCTATGTCCTCTCGGATAGGAATGAATTGCGGGAAGTGAAACTAGCGTAATATTACTACATCTGCCGAAATAGTCACCTGATAGCCAAGCCCCGTCCGGCGGGGGCCGCACGCTGTTGCCGAGCTGTTTCTTCTTTGTCGCCGGCTTGTCGCACCACTCGACGAATCCTCGCCGCAGCGGGCTGAATGCCACTTTTTATGCCGCCGCTTTCCCCCGTCCCCGTCTGGTGGGAGCCCGCTCCCGCTTTGCCGCCAAGATGGCTGATCTTGGCTGGGTCCCCATGTATACTCGGGCACTTGTCTTGGTCCCTGGATAGTAGAAGATGCAAGAGTATTTGGATTTTGCGGCCCGCAACCCGCTGCTGACCGCAGCCTGGTTCGGCCTGGCAGGCACCCTGGTTTACACCACGGTGCGTGCTCGTTTTTCTCCGGTGAAGTCGGTGAACAACCACACCGCAACCCTGCTGATCAACCGTGAAAACGCCACCGTGGTGGACATTCGCAGTCAGGAAGAGTTTGCCAAGGGCCATCTGGCCGGTGCCCAGCACCTGCCGCTCAGCCAGATCCAGAGCAATAATCTGGGCCCGGTTGAAAAGCATAAAGATGCCCCCATCATAGTGGTGTGCGAGTCGGGGATGACCGCTGGTGGCGCGGGTCGCCAATTGAGCAAAGCCGGCTTCAAGCAGGTGTATGTGCTCAACGGTGGCATGGCCCAGTGGCGTGCAGAGAATCTGCCGGTGACCAAAAAACGCTGATTTAAGGGCCTGCGCCCACCTATTTTCATAAAAAGGAATCAAACAAAATGGCTGAAGAGATCAACAACCAGGAAGTACAACCGGAATTCCACATCCAGCGCGTCTACACCAAGGACGTCTCCTTCGAAGCGCCGAATACCCCGCACATCTTCCAGAAAGAGTGGCAGCCGGACGTCAAGCTGGACATGGACACCAAGACCAACATCCTGGCCGACAGTGTCTATGAAGTGGTACTGACCCTGACCGTGACCTGCAAGCTGGAAACCGAAACGGCCTTCCTGTGTGAAGTTCAGCAAGCCGGTATCTTCACCATCGGCAACCTGCCGGAGCCGCAACTGGCTCACTGCCTGGCTGCCTTCTGCCCGAACATCCTGTTCCCGTATGCCCGCGAAGCGGTGTCCAACCTGGTGAGCAAGGGTTCCTTCCCGCAGCTGAACCTGGCACCGGTCAACTTCGATGCCCTGTTTGCCCAGCACATGGCGCAGGCACAGGCCCAGCAGGCGACTGCGGAAGCCTGATAATGGCCGACCAGATCGCTATCTCGGTCTTGGGGGCGGGGTCTTATGGCTCCGCCCTTGCCATTTCTCTGGCGCGCAACGGTCATCCGACCCTGCTGTGGGGTCACGACCCCGCCCATGTCGCCGAGCTGGAACAAGACCGCTGCAACAAGGCTTTTCTGCCGGATGTCCCTTTTCCTGCCGATCTGCAGCTGACCGCCGATCTGCAACAGGCGGTACAAGCCGCCCCCGTGCTGCTGCTGGTGGTGCCAAGCCATGTGTTCGGCCAGGTACTGGCCCAGGTCAAACCCTTCCTGCGCCCGGATACCCGTATCGCCTGGGCAACCAAGGGGCTAGAGCCGGACAGCGGCCGTCTGCTGCAAGACGTGGCGCGCGAGGTGCTGGGTGACGAGATGCCGCTGGCGGTGATCTCCGGCCCCACCTTCGCCAAGGAGCTGGCCGCCGGTCTGCCGACGGCTATCTCGGTGGCGTCGACCCACGACGACTTCGCCGACGATCTCTCCCTGCTGCTGCACTGCGGCCGTTCGTTCCGGGTCTATACCAATCCGGACTTCATCGGTCTGCAACTGGGCGGGGCGGTCAAGAACGTCATCGCCATCGGTGCCGGTCTCTCCGACGGGCTGGGTTTTGGCGCCAACGCCAGGACCGCGCTCATCACCCGGGGCTTGGTAGAGATGCAGCGCCTGGGCGCCGCGCTCGGGGCCGACGCCAAGACCTTCATGGGGATGGCCGGGCTCGGGGATCTGGTGCTGACCTGTACCGACAACCAGTCGCGCAACCGTCGCTTCGGGCTGGCCCTCGGGGCCGGTAAGGATGTGAACACCGCCATGACCGAGATCGGCCAGGTGGTGGAAGGCTATCGCAACACCAAGGAGGTGCATCTGCTGGCGGCCCGCTGTGGCGTCGAGATGCCCATCTGCGAGCAGATCTTCAAGGTGCTGTACGAAGGCAAGAATCCGAAAGAAGCGGCCATCGCTTTGCTGTCGCGAGACAAGAAGGACGAGTGATCCGCCCGCTGCAGAATGCAAAAGGCCCCGCCAACTGGCGGGGCCTTTTCTTTGCGGCAAGGGCAGCAAATCAGTAGTAGGAGTGATCGCCGCGCTGGTGCTCGGTGGCATCCTTGACGCCGTTGAGCTCGCCCGGGAATTTCTCCAGCAGCTGCTTCTCGATCCCCTCTTTCAGGGTGTAGTCGACCATGGAGCAACCGTTGCAACCACCGCCAAACTGCAGGATGGCCAGCTTGTCCTCGGTCAGCTCGACCAGGGTGACCTTGCCGCCGTGACCGGCCAGCATGGGGTTCACCTCGGACATCAACACGTACTCGATACGGTCGATCAGCGGGGCGTCGTCGGCCACTTTGCGCATCTTGGCGTTCGGGGCTTTCAGGGTGAGCTGGGAGCCCATCTGATCGGTGACGAAATCGATGGTGGCATCCACCAGGAAGGGGGCGCTCAGGGGATCGACCAGGCAGTCGAAGCCGCTGAAGGGCAGGTGTTGATCTTCCGGATCGACCGCGTCGGGTGGGCAATATGATACGCCGCACTCGGCATTCTGGGTTCCCGGATTGACCACAAACACCCGGATATTGGTGCCATCAGGCTGTTTTTCCAGCAGTTTACGGAAATGGGCCTGGGCGGTGTCGGAAATGCTGATCATCACTATCCTCATAAACCTGAGTGTACGACTAGGGTATTCATGATAACTCTCTTGGCAAGGCTTGGGTAGCATGCCGATGGTTACTTGAGATGCTTGAGGGTACGACAGACGGCCCACACTTCCACCTTTGTGACTCCGCTCTCATGGAGCAAGCGGGTGAGATGGCCGGCGGTCGCGCCCGTGGTGACCACATCATCGAGCAGCGCTACGTGCTGGTAGGCGTGGGGCCTGATCTGGAAGGCGCCGCGCAGATTGCGTCGCCGCTGGCCGGCACTGAGCTTGGTTTGCTGCGGGGTTGCCCTGACCCGGCGCAGCAGGGTGTTGTTGCAAGGAATGCCGGTCAGCTCGCTGAGAGCGAGGGCTATCTCTTCCGCCTGATTGAAGCCGCGCCACCATTGGCGCCACCAGTGCAGCGGCACTGGAATGATGGCCTCTGGCGGCTCGCTTAGATCCAGATGGTCTGCCAGCAGCCGGGCGAGCAGCGGGGCCAGCAGGATCTGGCCGGAATACTTCAGCCAGGGGATCAGCATGGGGTAGGGTGGCCGGTAGTCACCGATGACCTGCAGCCGCTCCCATGGCGGCGGCCTGCGCTGGCAGCGACCGCAGATCGGCAGGCGTTCATCATGCAATGCTGGCAAGGGAGCGGCACACAAGCGGCAGGTATGCTCAGCCTGCTGCAGGGCCTGCCGGCACCAGCTGCACAGCAAGGGGTCAACATCGCAAGGCTGCTGGCAGAGCAGGCAGTTGCCCTGCCAGTCGGCATGGCGGCCGAGGATCGGACTTGCTTTGGCGAGCAACCGCTTTAACATGCTGACCCCAACAGAGTGAACAGGATCTGAGTCTAGATGAGCGTGTCGGTTGAGCGGTTTGGTCAGGGGCCCGATCTGGTGTTGTTGCACGGATGGGGAATGAATGGCGCGGTCTGGCATGGCATTGTGCCGGCCCTGGCGTCTCGCTATCGCGTCCATCTGGTGGATCTGCCCGGCTTTGGCAACAGTCCGCTGGCGGGCGGAATAGAGTACAGTCTGCCCTGGCTGGCTGAACAGGTTGAAACCATCCTGCCGGAGCAGTGCCATTTGCTGGGGTGGTCCCTCGGTGGTCTGGTGGCAAGCCAGTTGGCCTTGAGCCATCCCGAGCGACTGCACTCTCTCATCACGGTGGCCAGCTCCCCCTGTTTCATGGCCCGCGGCGACTGGCCGGGGATCGCCCCCAAGGTACTGACCGGTTTCAACCAGATGCTGGCGGGGGACTTCAAGCAGACCATCGAACGCTTCCTGGCGATCCAGGCCATGGGTAGCGAACACGCCAGGGATGACATCCGTCAGTTGCGCCACTGGCTGGCGGAGCGGCCGGCTCCCCAGCTGGCCGCGCTGGAGGCCGGACTCGGTTTGCTGGCCGAGGTTGATCTGCGCGATGAACTGATATCATTGAGCCTGCCTTGGCTGCGGGTCTACGGTAGGCTGGATTCGCTGGTGCCCAAGGCGTCCATCCCTCTACTGGACGAGCGTTACCCAGGCAGCCGCAGTGTTGTGCTAGAAAAGGCCTCACATGCACCCTTTATTTCCCATCCACAACAGTTCATTGAAATCATTGAACATTTTGTAGGTTGAAAAATAGCCAATTTGCTTCATTAATCCTCTGGCGTGGCGGATAATTAATCCAGTGTCAGAGGAGAGTTGTCATGCGTATAGATTCAGCATTGAACAGCGGTGTGCAAGGTTTTCAGCGTGCGGAGCAGATCGCCGACAAGGCGTCCAGCCAGATCGCCAGGCTCAATACCCCGAGCGGTGACAAGGTTCAGCTGCCCGACGAGCTGGTGAACCTCAAGAGTGCCGAGGTGCAGGCCGGTGCCTCTGCCAAGGTGATCCAGACCGCCAGCGACATGATGGGAACCCTGATCGACATCCGGGTGTGACATGAACATCAATGTCAGTCTGCCGACCATCATTCCCAACCAGCTGCAACCGCAGACGGAATCGGCACGCACTGACAATCGTCGCGCAGCA
>AACY020561117.1_pt1 | contig 11405 bp, 9 predicted proteins | sample 267378 | NCBI WGS metagenome assembly AACY02 (sample SAMN02954345, study PRJNA13694) | marine metagenome | biome: aquatic; feature: ocean; material: water; isolation source: isolated as part of a large dataset composed predominantly from surface... | reverse complement strand
GATATTACCTTGGTAGGGAGCCATCCGTTCTACAAGCCTGCTGTTACCTTTAGCATCAATAATTCAGATGTGGTAACGGCTGTTTCCAAAGATTTGCGCAGCGATACCTTTAACTTGTTTGATGTGCACAAAGAAATTCATGTAGTGCCTAATTTTATCAACATCTCGCGTTATGACAATATTCGCGTGAATTGCGAGCGCGGAACCGTTGCGACTGCAGATGAGGTCATACTTACGCATGTAAGTAATTTTAGACCTGTAAAACGTGTGTTAGACGTCATTGAAACGTTTGCAAAGGTACGGGAACATATGCCTGCCAAACTATTGATGGTGGGCGATGGTCCAGACCGCTTAGCTGCTGAAAACCGCTGCCGTGAGTTGGATGTTTGGGAGGATGTTATTTTTTATGGAAAGACAAACGAGGTAAGTAAGATTTTATGTTTCTCTGACCTGTTGTTATTGCCCTCGCAAACCGAAAGTTTTGGATTGGCTGCTTTGGAGGCCATGGCCGCTGCCACGCCTGTTATTTCCACCAACACCGGTGGACTGCCGGAAGTAAATATTCACGGAGAAACAGGTTATCTAACTGCTGTTGGCGATGTGGATGCCATGGCAAAACACGCTGTAGCACTCTTGTCTGATAAGGAAAAACTAACCTTGTTTAAGCACCAAGCTTATGCGTATGCATGTCGTTTTGACGTCCACCAAATTGTTCCAGCATACGAAGAAATGTACCAAAAAGCGTTAGCGTAAATTACATGCGAAACACGCCAAAGGCATCACTGCCTTCAATGTTGTGGTTGTAGACGGTAGCCAAACACAGGCTTAGGTGCTTGCGTGTATCTCGTGGATCAATTACGCCGTCGTCCCAAAGTTCTGAAGTAGCATGCCATACACTTGCCTTTTGCTTGGCATCTTGATACATGGCATCTTTGGCATGCTTCAATGCTTTTTCATCCACTTTTTTGTTAAGCGATGCTGCAGACTGACGTCTCACAATTTCCATTACACCTGCTAATTGTTCTGCTCCCATTACACCAGATTGCACGTTGGGGTAGGAAAACAAAAAACGGGGTTGAAACGAGCGACCGCACATGGCGTAGTTTCCAGCGCCATAGGAATTGCCAATCAGCAAGCTGATGTGTGGTACGGTGCTGCCAGAAACGGCATGTATCAGTTGCGCACCACTGTTAATCATGCCTTTTTGCTCATATTGTTTGCCCACCATAAAACCGGTGGTATTGTGAACAAACAATAGCGGGGTGTTGGATTTGTTTGCCAGCTGTATAAACTGCGTGGCTTTTTGTGCCGACTCGGCAAAAATAACACCGTTGTTGGCAATGATGCCTACGGGGTAGCCATTGATGTTGGCCCAACAGCACACCATGGTAATGCCGTAGTTGGTTTTAAACTCGGTAAACTCAGAATTATCCACAATGCGGATCAATACTTCTCTGATGTCTATGGCTTTTTTGAGGTTGGCAGGTACGATACCCAACAGTTCATCTGCACTGTATCGCGGTGGCACAACGGGCTTGTGTGGTGCTGCGTAGGGTTTTGCGGGTTTCAAGGTTTTGACCACGTCTCTTGCAATGCTGATGGCATCTTGCTCATCCTCGGCTAAAAAATCTGCAACTCCCGAAATACGGCTATGCATATTGGCGCCACCAAGTTCTTCATCCTTGGCAATCTCGTTGGTAGCCATTTTCACTAGGGGAGGTCCTGCTAAAAATACTTTTGCAGTATCTTTTTGCATGATGGTATAGTCCGACATACCGGGGACATAGGCACCGCCAGCTGTGGCATTACCAAAAACAACCGATATGGTTGGAATTCCCAATTTGGAACGTCTGGACATTTCTCTAAACGAAGCACCGTAGTTGTTGAAGACACGGTCTTGATCGGGCAGGTTGGCACCACCACTTTCTACCAAATTGATCGTGGGTAATTTGTTTTCTAATGCGATTTCACCCAAGCGCAACACCTTTAGACTGGTTGCATGGTCTACGGCACCGCCTTTGCGAGTACCCAAGTTTGCATTGATTAAACACAGGCGTTTGTTTACATAGCCAATTCCAGCAACGGTCGTACCGCCCGGACCAAAACCTCCTTCGTGTGTAAGACCTGCCAACGGCATCAACTCCAAAAACGGACTGTCTTTGTCTAACAGTAAGGCAATGCGCTCACGCGCCAAAAACTTTCCTCGCTTCCGCGCACGTGCAATGGAAGCTTCCGTGCCTTGTGTTTGGCTGTTTTTTAGCTGTTGGTGCAATTCCCCTACAAGCTTTTCCATCTCGGCGTAGTTTTGCTTGTAACTCGCTTTGCTTGTTTTTATGGCAGATTTAAATGGTCTCATGTAGTATAAATCCCTGTAAAAGTACAAACTTGCTTTAAAATCAACTGCTATTATATATTGTTTTAAATTTATTGTGATGAAAAAAGCATTTTAATTTTTAATTATTGCGCTGTTCTTAGCTTGTGTTAAGACAAAACACTACGACAAACCTGCTCCCCTGTATGTGCTGGATGGCGTTGTGGTAAGCACCATAGACACCATATCTCCTGCTTCGATAGCAAGTATTAGTGTAATCAAAGATGAAAAAGCAATTGCCAAATACGGGCAAAAAGGAAAACACGGTGTTATTGAAATCACTACAAAAGATGAATGAACAACAAACCATAGCCGAACTCGTAGAAACACTTCAAACACGTCTTGAAAAGAGACAGTTTAAAGATGCGGTACATAAGATTAAATTGATGACGACCCTTGAAACTGTACAGCGTATGTTAAACGGTCAGTAGCATAAAATCAATATATTTGGATCATGGAAAACCTAATCCAATACTTTGAAAATATTCCCTCGCTGCACCGCAGCATCATATTGGTTGGAGGTATAACCCTTTTTTGGTTGATTGAAGGGCTCGTGCCCACGAGAAAATTAGCCTACAAAAAATGGCGTCATGCGTTGCCTAATTTCTTTTTTACGGCAACTTCGGTTTTGGTGAATTTCTTTTTGGCTTTTTTACTGTTGAATACCGCCGATTGGACGCAGGCTAACGGATTTGGTTTGTTGCATATTTTCGCATTGCCCCTCTGGCTCTATGTGGTTTTGGGAGTGCTGCTCTTAGATTTTATTGGGGCCTATTTGGCACATTTGGTCGAGCACAAAATAAAGCCGCTGTGGATGGTGCATTTGGTGCATCATTCCGATCATCATGTAGATACCACGACGGCAAACCGCCACCACCCCCTTGAAAGTTTGGTTCGTTTTTCATTTACACTAGTGGCTGTTTTTATATTAGGTACCCCCATTGGTGTGGTTATGTTGTATCAATCATTATCGGTGGTTTTAAGCCAGTTCAATCACGCCAATATCAATTTGCCTACCCGACTAGACCAATGGCTCAGCTATGTGCTGGTCACGCCGCATATGCACAAGGTGCACCACCATCATGTGTTGCCCTATACGGATAGCAACTTCGGTAATATTTTTGCGATTTGGGATCGCTTGTTCGGCACCTACAAGAATTTAGATGCAGCACGTATCATTTACGGCGTAGATGTTTTTCCTAATGAGGATGAAAACAGCAGGGTTGGAAGTTTGCTATCCCAACCTTTTCAACCGTATCGAAAACCCACCACACAAGCCCAATAGTATTTTCTACCTTGGTATTAACCCTAACCTCATGAAAAAAATACCCCTAGTGCTTTGTTTTGCCTTATTGATGCTGTCTTTTACATGTACAAATGACGACGTTAACGTAATCAATACAGACTGCCTTACCGATCCAACTCCCGATACCGTTTGCACGATGGATTATACGCCTGTTTGCGGGTGTGACGAAGTGACCTACAGCAACGCTTGTGTTGCTGGTGCGGCAGGGGTACTGACCTGGACAGATGGGGCTTGCAAATAATCCCCAAATGGGTATTTGTGTTAGCTGATTGTTAAGCTTGCCTTGTTCCGATACATTGCGTTTATTTTTTTGTAAATTTGAACCAATTAAACAAAGCAAAATGAAACACATACTATTAATTTTTACAGCAGCCCTTTTTCTAGGTTCTTGCACACAAAATCCAAACCCAACTTTTGATGCAAATGTCGAACTGGCCAAAACATGGTTTAGTACGTTTGAAGCAGAGGATATGGAAGCATTATCTGCGATGTACGCTGATGAAGTTGAACATCAAGGTGCATTCTACGGCACGGAGCTGATGACCACCAAAGACGAAGTGCTCGCTTACATCGGCGGATGGCACGCAGCCATGGACGATATTAGCTATACACCAGAAAACTTTTTACCTGGTGTTGATCCAGAAACCAACCTTCCCAACGGAAGTGTACGTACCTACGGTACTTGGCGCGCAACAAGTGTTGCCTCAGGCAAAAGCTTTGCTGCGAAGTTCTATCACTATATGACTTTTGATGAAAACGGACTTATCATCAACGGTGGTGATTATGGCGATGCCATGGGTATTATGATGGCGGTTGCTCCAGACGCGGAGTAATCCAAGTTACCTTACTAAAAACACCTCCCGTTTTATATGTACAACGCGAGGTGTTTTTTATGTGTACTACACGGTTCAACACCAACTTATTAAAAATTAAGTAACTTGTAACGCAATTCTTCATTGCTATGAAATTTCTAAACACCTATTATCCTATTATTTTGGCTTTTTTAAGCTTTGTCTATTCCGTATACCTTTGGTTTACAGGAAACGAGCTAGAGGGCATCTATGTAGGACTTTGGCCCATTACCATTTTGGGATTTGCCATTGCCATCAGACAAAGACGCAAAGATGACAAATAGCATCATGTTTTTTGTCGGATTGGGTATTGTTTTGGTGTACACGTTCTTTTTAATTGGAATCATTTCCAAGCAAAACAAGGCTGTCAAAAAGCAAACCCCACTCGAGGTAGATGTTCTTGACATGGACGGCATGGGCAACCAGGGAAGAGTGCCTACAAAAGCAGCAAAAAACAGGGCGTAGGTCTGTCCGTGCCGTTTTTTCAGTTTAACTAAACACAAAAAATATAACGCTAACAGTATGTGCGTGGTAGCACTAGAACCCCAACAATAACGAAAAGCGTTTAAGCGGGTTTCGAAGGAAGCTGCGTTGGCTGAAGGCCGTGCGGCAATGTGCAAAAAAAGCATCATAGGCACGCATGATGGCATGTACGTGGTCAAACTTTAGTTGTACCATATAAAACAGCGTTAGCGTGGTATCAAAAGCGGCACGCACTGCATAGACCCACAGCAAGGACGCTAACGGCAATGTTTTGGTATATGTAAGCAAGGAGTTACGTATGTTGTAGTAGAGCTTTCTTGGGTTGTCTTGCGCCAGACTAGAAGCACCCTTATGATACACTTCGCTGTTGCCAATAGCCCAAACCTGATGACCCTTAGCTTGTGCACGAAGGCATAAATCTATTTCTTCAAAGTGCATAAAAAAGGAAGCATCAAAACCGCCCAAGGCATCAAAGACCGATTTGCGCACCACCAAGCAAGCGCCGCTTGCCCAGGTCACTTGCGCATTGGTGTCGTATTGTCCGCTGTCTTTTTCGCATTTCCTGCCCACACGACCTCGGCAGTAGGGGAGCCCCATGATGTCTAAATAACCGCCTGCGGCACCGGCATACTCAAAATGGTCTGGCTTTGCCAAATCCTTGATTTTGGGTTGTACCATGGCCACTTCAGGATGGGTTTCCAAAAAAGCACTAATGGGCAATAGCCAATCAGAAGTTGTCTTAATGTCTGAATTCAACAAACAAACCACATCGGCATCTATTTGTTGCAATCCCTTGTTGTAGCCACCGGCATAGCCTGTGTTTTCAGCCAGCGCTATGGGTGTGACAGTAGGAAAAGCTTCCGCAAGCACTGCCAACGAATCATCGGTTGAGGCGTTGTCAATTACATAGACCTTGGCGTTTTCACTGTGCTCCAATACGGAAGGCAAAAATTGCTGTAGCAATGCTGCTCCGTTGTAATTCAATATGGCAATGGCTGTTGTCATAAAGCAAGTCCTTTTAGGGGAAAGTCGGGCATAAAGTGATAAGCCTGTTTGTCATAGTCAATCTGGCAATAAATATGTTGCAGTCCGTTGGTGACCATTAGGTAGTTGGCGTTTAGTGCCAATTGGTAGCGGGCAATTTGGTCAAAGGTTGCTTGGGTGATGGGTATCTCGGGTGCTTTACATTCCACCAAGAGCGCAATGGAAGCATTGGTGCCTGCCACAACCACATCAAAGCGTTTTTGTTGGCCCATGACCTCAAATTGTTTTTCAATGCTCAAGCGGGTTTTGCTGATGCCTTTGTCCATCAAATCTTGAATGACGTGTTGACGTACCCATTCCTCTGGGGTAAGCAATACAAACTTTTTTCGGATCGGATCCAATATAAAGCGTTTGTTTTCGCTACTTTTGGTAGTGAAGCTAAAAGTCGGAAATGCCAAGGCTTGCATGACCACAAAAGTGCTAAATTATTTTTCAATTGGATGCATACGCAAGCACGAAGCGTGCTATTTTAGATCGAAATTTTACACCTATCTACTTTTTGATGGGTGACGAGCCCTTTTTTATTGATCAATTGAGTCAGTTGCTTATCGATACCGTATTGCCCGAAGAACAGCGCGATTTTAACCAAACCATACTATACGGAAAAGACACCAGCATCGAAGAAATTGTATCGGTTTGCAAGCGTTTTCCCATGATGGCCGACCACCAATTGGTTGTAGTACGTGAGGCGCACGAACTCAGTCGTAGTATTGAAAAACTGGAGGTCTATGCTGCACAGCCGCAAACCACCACGGTTTTGGTGATTTGTTATAAAAACAAAAAATTAGACAAGCGCAAAAAGCTCCATAAGGCCATTGCCAAGAACGGAACCGTTGTAGAAACCAAAAAACTCTATGACGACAAACTTCCCGCTTGGATAACGCAGCGCGTGCGCGATCAACAGCGTAAGATTGACTTTAAGGCCGCTGCGGTTTTAGCAGAGAGTGTGGGTGCTGATTTGGGTGCGCTCTACAACCAGATCAACAAACTTTGCTTGGTTGTTCCAGCAGGGGAGTCCATCAGTGCAGACCATGTGGAGCAGCATGTGGGTATCAGCAAAGAATACAACAACTTTGAATTGCGTAAAGCACTTGGGAATGGTCATACGGCCAAAGCTTATACCATTGCACATTATTTTGGGCGTCATCCACGGCAACATCCGTTATTGGGCACCATCAGGAGTTTGCACAACTATTTTATGCAATTGCTCACCTACCACGGCTTGCCTTCCAAAAACCCTGATGCGGTTGCTAAAGCATTGGGCATTCATCCGTTTTTTGTACGTGAAATTGAGCAGGCTGCCAGGCTTTATCCCTTAAAATCAATAGTACCCATTTTGGGAAGTATCAAAAAAGCTGATTTGGCCGTTAAGGGCGTTGATGCGGTTCCTACTTCGGAGGGAGAAGTGCTGCAAGAGTTGTTAAGTCATATTGCTTAGTTCTCGATACAATTTTCTATCGAAAATCACCTGCCTGCGGTAGGCTCGAACAGATGGGCTATTACCAACAGCTGTTAACTATTAACTACTCCCTGTTGCCCAATAACAAACAACGCTTCTAAATCGGAGGAAACTGATTTGGTTTTGCCTCGTGCATGATGGCATAAGCGGCTTCTACGATATCTTCTTTTGATGGTTTTGAGAAGTAATCTCCGTCGGTACCATAAGCCGGGCGGTGCTCTTTGGCAGTAAGTAGGCTCGGTTGGCTGTCCAAATGCGTATAAATATCTTGCTTTTCCAATAACTGACTTAGGATATAAGCCGTTCCACCACCTGGAACATCTTCATCTACAATCAGCAGTCGGCTTGTTTTTTCTACACTTGCGCCAATGATATTGGTGGAATCAAACGGGATTAGGGATTGCACATCTATCACATCTGCAGTAATGCCCATTAGTACCAAGGCCTCGGCAGCTTCTTCAACAAGCCTAAGGGTAGACCCATAGGAAACCAGCGTTATATCGTTACCCGTGCGAAGCTGTTCTGCAATGCCAAGGGGAACAGTAAAATCGCCCAGGTTTTCAGGTTGTTTTTCTTTTAGGCGGTAGCCGTTTAGCGGTTCAATCACTAGTGCTGGATCTTGTCCTTGTAGCAGAGTGTTATACATACCACTTGCTTGTGTAAGGTTTCGGGGTACCAAAACAAACATACCACGGAGTAAACTAACCAACCCGCCCATGGGGGAGCCCGAATGCCAGATACCTTCTAAGCGGTGTCCTCTAGTACGGATAATCAGCGGTGCACGTTGTTTGCCACGTGTGCGGTAGTGGAGCGTTGCTAAGTCATCGCTCATAAGTTGCAGTGCATAGAGCACATAGTCTAAATATTGTATTTCAGCAATGGGTCGTAGTCCACGGAATGCCATGCCAATGCCCTCCCCAATGATGGTAGCTTCACGAATGCCACGGTCCGCAACACGATCTTCTCCATAGATTGCCTGAAGTCCCTCCAAACCTTGGTTAACATCACCAATTTTCCCACTGTCTTCACCAAAAACCAAGAGTTTAGGGTGTTGTTCTAGTAGGGCTTTAAAATTGTCTCGCAATACCACACGACCATCAACAAGGCTTGCGTCCGCGCTGTACTTGGCAGGAATGCTTGGGACATTCAAAGCGGAATTGTCGTATTCATTGTAAAGCTTATCGCTGTACAGGGTTTGTGTGTTTTGCTGTTTTTCTTGCCACCATGCTTGCAATGCCTTTCGGCTGGGTGTAGGATTGCTACGTGTTTGCCACAGGAGCTCACGAACAGCTGCATATATGAGTTTGCGGTAAGGCAGATTTTTTTTAGAGAGTACAACAGCTAATGATGCTAGTGTATCAGATTCTGGTGCGTTTGCAATAAGTGCTTCTGCCAACTGCTGGGCTTCTTGCCGTTCTTCATCAATAGGGGCTAAATAGGCCTTCCAAGCAGCTGTTTTGGCTTCTTTGGCGGCTGTTGTGGCCTTTTCTTCGATGGCAGCAAGTTCATCCTCGGGTGCAATTTTCTTTTCTAATATCCAGTTTTTGAATGTTAGGTTACAGTCGTGTTCTTTTTCCCATTGCAAGCGCGTTTCCGATTTGTAGCGCTCGTGCGAACCAGACGTAGAGTGTCCGAGGGGTTGGGTGAGTTCTTGTACGTGTATCAACACGGGAACGTGCGCACTTCGCGCCAATTCACTCGCACGGGTATAGGCTTCAATTAGGGCAGGGTAGTTCCACCCTTCAACCTCAATAATTTCAATACCAGCCTTGTCGTTTGTGCGTTGCATGCCGCGCATGGCTTCTGAAATACTCTCCTTAACGGTTTGAAATGCGTTGTCAACCGAAATGCCATAGCCGTCGTCCCAGACACTAATGACCATGGGTACTTGCAATACACCGGCTGCATTAAGGGTTTCAAAAAACAAACCTTCGCTTGTACTGGCATTTCCAATTGTACCCCAAGCGATTTCATTCCCTTTGTCAGAAAGCTTTTCGTCTTTCATGGATGCTACTTTCCGAAACAGCTTTGAAGCATGTGCTAAGCCCAACAGTCGTGGCATTTGTGCTGCTGTGCACGAAACATCTGAAAAAGCGTTTTTTCTCTCCACCAACGGCAGCAGATTGCCTTCGGTGTCGAGGGTATCGGTATTAAAGTGCCCCACCATTTGTCTTCCAGAGGACATGGGTTCTGCTATATGGTCGGTGTGCCCATAAACACTTGCAAATATGTGTTTGGGTTTTAATCCCCCGATAGACATCATAAAGGTTTGATCGCGGTAATATCCCGATCTGTGGTCTCCGTTTTTAAAGACCTTTGCCATGGCTATCTGTGCGAGTTCTTTACCGTCGCCAAAAATCCCAAACTTCCCTTTACCAGAAAGCACTTCTTTTCTGCCCAAGATGCTTACCTGTCGGCTGAGTGCCGCAATGTAGTAGTCGTTGAGTACGTCCGACTTAAAATCGCTGAAGGTACCTTTGTATGAAGCGAGATTGACTGTTTTCATAAAGTTTGGCAAATTTACGAAAAATAGGAGTAGGGTTAATCTGCTAAAACCAACTTCTTGAAAATAGCTTGGCTAGTGAGGCAGGGCGTAAGGACAGCTGAAAACGTATGTTTTTGGGATAGGCGTTGTTTGTGAACACAGTACCGTTTGAATTGTAGATGGGAAAATGCACTTCGAAAAAGTCTGGAACCAGATTAAACGTGATGCCCGTGCCCCAATGTGTTTCAGCATTCTGATGCATGCTTTTAACCCAGCCGATTTCTGCATAGCCTTCAACCCATCGCCAAATGGTCGTTGCCGACTGTGCCGTCATCAGCCACTGGTTGGCGCTTGTGAGGTTGCCTGTAGTGCGCAATGCCCCTTCCGCTTTGATGTATTGCTGACTGAAAAAACCCTCGGCTTCCGAACGCCCATAGAGGTCATATTGAAATAAATAATCATTGACTCGCGATACATTAAAATCGTAATAGTTGTCGTTTGCGTTGTTGGACAAGAAAGTTCCGGCAAATACCCGCATGGTCCACCTTCGGTTGGGTGCGTAATAGGTAATGTATTCAGCATTAAGACTCAACTTTTTAAAATTACTGGCCACTTGTGCTTCGGCTTTATACGAGAAGTTGTCCAAAGCCGTGCCTTTTCGGGATTGAAAACTAGCCAAACTTACGCCATAACCCCGTCGTTCGTCCGACTCGGGTAAATCATCTAAGCGTACCGATACGTGTCGTATTTGTAAGGATGAACGTTGTTTGTTTTGAATTCCCTTTGGGCGGTAATAGAAAATTAGCGAAGGAGTAAAGACCGTATAACGCAATTGAGGTGCATAGTGATATGATGAGCCGACCAGGTTAATTCGGGTCAAATAATGGCTGCTGTTTTCCTTATAAAAATCTGCTATCAAAAAGCCAAGTCCGCTTATTTGTTTTCGTTTGACGCCATACTGTGGGCTAAATTTAAAGCGAAACGTATTGGCTAATATGCTACTGTTTGCTATGGAAATACCGCCTAACAATCCGTCGTAATAATTATAGGCAAACTCAGGTCTGTAGAGCAATAGTGCGGTGCCGCTCTCTGCGATATCTTGCAAGAATCGCAATTTTAAATTGTTGCGAAACAGGCCATTGCCAAGCTGGTAGGTGTTGTTGTTCAATTGGCGCTCTGGGATGTAGTGGTTTTTATTTATGGTCAGCGACGATATCTCAGCGTTTTTATAGTCTTGCTCATAGGGCAAATCATTGCTTAAAATCCATGCTGTTTGCTGGGTGCCGTTGGTCAAGATTTTTTTGATTGGAATCGCAACTTTTGAATTGGTGCTGTTGATATGAATCCGTGAAATTTCGGCGTTTATTTTTTTTTCCTTGAGTTTTAAGTCGACGTTATTATCCAAA
>AACY020554728.1_pt1 | contig 11410 bp, 10 predicted proteins | sample 267378 | NCBI WGS metagenome assembly AACY02 (sample SAMN02954345, study PRJNA13694) | marine metagenome | biome: aquatic; feature: ocean; material: water; isolation source: isolated as part of a large dataset composed predominantly from surface... | reverse complement strand
TGTCTGTTGAAGGAACTCGGCAAATTTACCCCGTAACTTCGGGAGAAGGGGTACCCCGGTAGGGTTTATAGCCCGAGGGGGTGACACAAAATTGTCCCAGGCGACTGTTTAACAAAAACACAGGTCTCTGCAAACTCCTAAGAGGAGGTATAGGGGCTGACGCCTGCCCGGTGCCGGAAGGTCAAGAGGAGCGGTTAGCCGCAAGGCAAAGCTGCAAATTTAAGCCCCGGTGAACGGCGGCCGTAACTATAACGGTCCTAAGGTAGCGAAATTCCTTGTCGGGTAAGTTCCGACCTGCACGAATGGCGTAACGATCTGGGAACTGTCTCCAACAGACGCTCAGCGAACTTGTAGCACCGGTGAAGATGCCGGTTACCCGCACTTAGACGAAAAGACCCCGTGCACCTTTACTACACCTTGATATTGAGGTTGGCATTGAACCGTGCAGGATAGGTGGGAGACTTTGATACCGGATCGTTAGGTTCGGTGGAGTCGTCGGTGAGATACCACCCTGTGCAATGCTGATCTCTAACTCGCGTCCCTCATCGGGATGGAAGACAATGTCAGGCGGGTAGTTTGACTGGGGCGGTCGCCTCCCAAAGAGTAACGGAGGCGTACAAAGGTTCCCTCAGGTTGTTTGGAAATCAACCGCAGAGCGCAATAGTATAAGGGAGCTTGACTGCGAGACATACAAGTCGAGCAGGTACGAAAGTAGGTTATAGTGATCCGGTGGTCCCGTATGGAAGGGCCATCGCTCAACGGATAAAAGGTACGCCGGGGATAACAGGCTGATCTTGCCCAAGAGTTCATATCGACGGCAAGGTTTGGCACCTCGATGTCGACTCATCGCATCCTGGGGCTGAAGCAGGTCCCAAGGGTTCGGCTGTTCGCCGATCAATAGCGGTACGTGAGTTGGGTTCAGAACGTCGCGAGACAGTTCGGTCTCTATCTAGTGTGGGCGTAGGAAATTTGAGAGGACCTGTCCTTAGTACGAGAGGACCGGGATGGACGAACCTCTGGTGTTCCAGTTGTGTTTCCAAATGCAATGCTGGGTAGCTATGTTCGGAAGTGAGAAGCGCTGAAAGCATCTAAGCGCGAAACACCCCTCAAGATTAGATTTCCCCATAGGCTCGTGGAAGACTACCACGTTGATAGGTCGCATGTGTACACACAGTGATGTGCTCAGCTAAGCGATACTAATAGCCAATTGACTTGACGTTTCATCAATTAACGACAAGTCCATTTCATGTCTTCGGACATTCAAGTCACAAGTGCCCTCGGCTCTTTTTAAATTCATCTTAGCTTTCCCCATTTTTTGGGATCACCCATTTTCCTATTTCGTCGTGACTTTACCCTAGGGGTCACACCCGTTCCCATACCGAACACGGCAGTTAAGCCCTAGAGGGCCGATGATACTTCCCCAGACAGGGGCGGAAAAGTAGGTCGTTGCGACGTTTCATCACGAAGCCCCTTGCCAATTTGGCAAGGGGCTTTTTGTTGTGAATGTGTTTTTAAGAGGCCTTATCGTTACACTGAAATTAATTCATCCTGAGTTCCTATGTCATTAGCTATTCATTTACCCGATCAATCTGTAAAAGAGTTACCCGACGGTGCGACGGGAGAAACGCTTGCGGCGAGTATTGGACCCCGACTCGCTCAGGCTGCCCTTGCGATTAAAGTGGAAGGCCGCATCCACGACCTTCGTACTCCGCTGAGGAGTGGGGATCACGTAGAAATTATTACGAGTAAATCGCCCGAAAGCCTCGAACTCCTTCGTCATTCGACCGCCCATTTGTTGGCCCATGCGGTCAAACGTCTCTTCCCTCAAACCCAAGTCGGTATTGGCCCGGTCATTGCCGATGGGTTTTATTACGACTTCAAAGTGGAGCGTCCTTTTACAGCCGATGATCTAGGGCTCATTGAAGCTGAAATGAAAAAAATCGTGAAAGAAGATATCGGAGTGACCCGGGAAGTCTTATCCCGAATGGAGGCCCTAGAGCGTTTTAAGAACATGGGGGAGCACTTCAAGGTCGATATTGTGGCAGAGATTCCAGAACACGAACCCATCTCGGGATATCACCAGGGTGATTTTTATGATTTATGTCGGGGACCGCATATTCCTAGTACCGGGAAAGCAGGTGCCTTTAAGTTAACCCATGTGGCAGGTGCTTACTGGAAAGGGGATGAAAAAAACCCGATGCTCTCCCGCATCTATGGAACAGCGTTTCATACCCAAAAAGAATTAGACGAACACTTAGCTCTCATTGAGGAAGCGAAGCGTCGTGATCATCGGAAATTAGGTAAAGAACTCGATCTATTTTCCTTTCATCCTGAAGCCCCTGCGTCACCGTTTTTTCATCCTAAAGGGACAATTATCTACAACGAACTGGTGAAATATATGCGTGAGCTGTACTTCAAGTACGGCTATCACGAAGTGATCACCCCTCAGATTCTAGATACGCATTTGTGGAAAACGTCCGGCCATATGGATAATTACTCCGACAATATGTACTTCACGGAAGCCGAAGATCGAGATTTTGCCGTGAAACCCATGAACTGTCCTACCCATTGTCTGTGGTTTTCCAATACCAAACATAGTTACCGCGAACTACCTATGCGGATCGCTGATTTTGGGCGGCTGCATCGTTTGGAACGTAGCGGCGTCACTCATGGCCTGACCCGGGTTCGTAGTTTCTGCCAAGACGACGCCCATATTTTCTGTACGGAAGATCAAATCAAACAAGAAAGCGTCGCCTTTCTTGATCTGTTGAAAGAAGTCTATGCCACGTTTAATTTTCACGAGGTTCAGATCGCCCTGTCGACTCGACCCACGCAACGCTTAGGCTCAGATGAGATCTGGGATCAGGCCGAAAAGGCTCTGGCCGATGCCCTCACCGATCGAGGGTACACGTTTACCCTGAATCCGGGTGAAGGTGCTTTCTATGGACCTAAGATCGAATTTCAGGTCTCGGATGCCCTCAAGCGTCCTTGGCAACTAGGAACGCTTCAACTCGATTTCTTACTCCCTCAGCGTTTTCACTTAAAGTATATTCAGTCCGATGGATCCGAAGCTCATCCCGTGATGTTACACCGGGCTATTCTGGGAAGTCTTGAGCGATTCTTTGGTATTCTTGTCGAACATTGTGGAGGTGCATTTCCTGTATGGCTCGCTCCGGTTCAGATGATTGTTTTACCGATCACGGACCGAGCTAATACCATGGCACAGAAGATTGCAGAACACGCACAAGCCTTAGGTATTCGTAGTGAATTAGATCTTCGCAATGAGAAAGTGAATGCCAAAATCCGAGATGCTCAACTCCAAAAAATCCCCTATATGGTGGTTTTGGGGGATCGTGAAGTCGAGACGGGACAGGTCGCCTTACGCCACCGAACCCAAGGAGATTTGGGCCAAAAACCATTGGAAGCCTTCCTGGCGGAGCTGACCCAAGCCATTCGGACTCGGGCCTAGCCTATCCCCTATAAATTAAGGCTTTGTGCTTATAAAAAGCCTTGATAAACTTACTATTCTGCTTTTTGGAGGAATCTATCCCACCCACTGAAACCCGTATTAATGAAGGCATCCGTGCCCCTGAGGTCCGTGTCATCGGACAAGAGGGGGAACAACTTGGTCTCATGGCCCCTGAAAAGGCTCGAGTCATCGCCGAGGAACGCGGATTAGATTTGGTCGAGATTGCGCCCAATGCAACCCCTCCGGTCTGTCGCATCATGGATTACGGAAAATTTAAGTTTCAGGAAGCGAAACGGGAACACGCCGCTCGCGCCAAGCAGAAGAACATTGTGGTTAAAGAAGTCAAATTTCGACCTCGTACCGATGACCACGATTTCGATTTCAAGGTTCGTCACATCATCAAATTCTTAGAAGAAGGAGACAAAGTTAAAGTCGTCGTCATGTTTCGAGGACGCGAGACCCAGCATCGTGAGATTGGTTATCAAATCATCCAAGATGTGATCGCTCGAGTTGCCGAATATGGTGAAGTCGAAAAGGGCACCAGTATCGAAGGTCGTGACATGCACGCCATCCTCAATGCGAAGCCCAAGTCTGCGTCCAAAGCTAAAAAACCTAAAACCGAAACCCCTCAACCCCCCGCGCCCCGCGCGGAATAACAAGGATCACCCATGAGCATCAAGATCAAAACCCACAAAGGTGCTGCCAAGCGTTTTAAGAAAACGGGTAAGGGCAAATTTAAACGCGGGTGCTCGCACCAGCGTCATCTTCTCACCAGTAAGTCCCCCAAGCGTAAGCGTCAACTCGATATGGGCTCCTCCGTTAGTAAAGCGGATCAAGCCACGGTCGCAAAGTTGTTACCCTACGCCTAATTTTTAACCGGCATCCGAGGATGCCCCCAACTGGGCTCTAAACGTTCATACGAACTGCCCCGAGGAAAGGAACCCCATGACCCGAGTCAAACGAGGACCCAAACGAGCCCAACGTCGTCGACGTATGCTCAAATTTGCCAAAGGCTACTACGGCGCGAAATCACGTCTCTATCGCTCAGCGAAAGAAGCCATTGAAAAAGCCCTTTCATATGGTTATCGAGATCGCAAAGTCCGAAAGAGAGATTTTCGAAAACTTTGGATTGTGCGTATTGGAGCTGCCTGCAAACAACAAGGCACGTCGTACTCCCAATTTATGGGGGGCCTTAAAAAAGCCAACATCGACTTGGATCGTAAGGTTTTAGCCGATCTAGCGGTCCATCAACCCGAAGCGTTTAGTCAATTGGTGGAAACCTCCAAGAAGCACTAAGCGGTCGAGTGTCTTTCTTTCAAACAAAGGCCGCATTGAGCGGCCTTTGTTTTTTGTTAGAGTTAAGGAAACCATGAGCCTTCGATTTGACCTCCTTCCCCCCGCTATTGCCGAGGCCCATCAGCACTTCGAGGCTTGGGTTCGTGCGGCGAAGGATCTCAATGACCTGAATCGTCTCAAAGGGATCTTTACGGGGCGAAAAGCCAGTCATCTCACGACGCTCACGGAACTGCTCAAGCAAACTCCCAAGGAATCCAAAGCAGACTTAGGTGCACTCATTAATCACCTGAAAACGATGTGGGAAACCTCTTTGACGCAGCGGCTCGAAGAGTTCTCGTCGACGATGGCTTCCCCTGCGACAACGATGGATCTGACCCTGACGCCTCCTGAGATACCTCAAGGAGCCGTGCATCCGATCCAGCGCCTAGAAGCCCAAATCGTTTCGGTGTTTCGAGGTTTGGGCTATCACGTGGAAGAAGGTCCTGAAGTCGAAACCGAAGAACATAATTTTGATGGGCTCAACATTGCACCCACCCACCCCGCTCGGCGAAGCAGCGATACGTTTTATCTTCAAGCCCACCCCCATCTCTTACTTCGTACGCATACCAGTCCCGTCCAAGTTCGAGTTCTGAAGCGGCTCAGTCAAAAAAATAGCCAAGGAATCACCCTGCTTGAATCGCTTGGAGGCGTACGTTTTCTTTCTCCTGGTCGCGTGTATCGTAAAGATGAAATCGATCCTACTCATTCACCGATGTTTCATCAGGTTGAAGGGATGTTGATTGGAAAAAATATTGGATTGCATCATCTGAAAGGAACTCTGAGCTATGCCATGCGGGCGCTGTTGGGCGAGGAAACCGACGTTCGATTTCGTCCGGGATATTTTCCCTTCGTTGAACCGGGGTGTGAGGTCGACGTGAAATGCCCGCTATGCAAGGGGCAGGGTTGCCGCGTCTGTAAGTCGAGTGGATGGATTGAAATCCTCGGAGCGGGCCTCGTTCATCCTCAGGTTTTACGTCATGCAGGTCACGATCCTGCCGTATGGTCTGGATTTGCTTTTGGCATGGGGATCGAACGCATTGCAATGATCATTAGTGAGTGTCCGGATCTTCGGCTTTTCTTTGAGAACGATATCCGTTTCTTACAGTCCATGCGAGAGGTGACGTAATGCGCGTACCCTTGAGTGTGCTCCAAAAAGAAATACCTGGCCGAGTGTTGAGTCTAGATCAGGTGCGTCAATATTTACCGATGCTCGGATTCCCCATCGAGAATATAGAAACCCACTCGGGAGATACGCTCTTAGATATTGAGACCACAGCGAATCGAAGCGATGTGTTATCCATGCGAGGTCTCGCACGAGATTTAGCGGCCAAATTAGGGACGAACCTAGGTTCCCTGCCTACGGCTACGATGCCGAAAGGGGCTGCAGGGTTTCCCATTCGTCTCGACAGTCCGCTCTGTTCCTTGTATGCCGCAGCGTGTGTGGAGTTAGGATCGAGTCGTTATATTCCTTATGACACCACCAAATTTTTAGAATTAATGGGGTCATCAAGTAAAGAGTTAGCTTCTGTCGATGCCTCTAATGAGTGCTTGTACCGCTATGGTCAGCCGACGCATGCCTTTGATCTCGATACCCTGCAGGGGCCGATCCTCGTCCGTGGCGCTCAAGCGGGAGAATCGTTTACGGGTCTCGATGGGCTGACGCGTCACCTCACGCCGCAAGATTTAGTCATTGCCGATCAGGCGGGCCCCATTGCATTAGCAGGCGTCATCGGTGGTGATCGCACCAAAGTCACCTCTCGCACTCGCCGACTTTTAATCGAAAGCGCACTCTTTGATCCGGTATCCGTCCGTACCACAGCCCATCGATACAATCTCCACACTGAAGCTTCCAATCGGTTTGGTCGGGGTGTCGATCCTGCGCTCGTCATCCCGATCCGCGACCTCTTAGCTCACACGATTGCTGAGTGGACGCAAGGGCAGGTTGTGTCGGCTTGGGAGGTCGGAGCGCTTCCTAAAAAAACCTTGGTGATTTCCATGCCTTTAGCGCTCCTTGAACGCATGGCAGGACGTCGGATCTCTCCACAAGATGCGATAGCTCATTTAGAACATCTGGGGGCTAGCGTGGTCTCAGAGGAGGGAACTCTAAAAGTGACCCCTCCCTCATGGCGTCATGATCTAACCCTTGCAGAAGATCTTGTAGAAGAAATTCTCCGACTCGAAGGTTATGAACACATTGAGTCCGTGTTGCCCTCCCTCGAAGTCGATCCTCTTCCGATGCCCGTGGAGTACATGCGTCGCCAGCGTCTGAGTGAGCAGTTAGCTCATATGGGTTTCTTCCAAACACTCACCTTGGGTTTTCATAGTCCCTCGGAGGAAACGACTCCTGAATCTGAACATGTAGGGCGTCGCCTTTCCAATCCCCTAGGTGAGGAGTATTCCATCCTGCGTTCGAGTGTGTTACCGGCTCTCAAAAACATAGCACTGCACAATATGAGAAATGGCCAGACCGAAGTTCGTTTGTTTGAAATTGCCCCCGTTTATCAATCCCAACCGAGCGGACCACGCGCAGTGGTCACCCTCGCCTTAGTGTGGGGTGGACACATGGGTGGAGAAGATGCCTTAACCCCAGCTCAAGTCATCACTCCCTTGCATCTCATGGGACTCACCCGTACCTTGGGCCTAGTTGACGTGCGGGTAATCAATCTCGGAGAGGGTTTACTGGGATTTGAAACTCCTTTACCGGTGTCAAAGACCCCATCTTCCCCCCTCATTCCCCCTTACGTTCCCTTTAGTCGACACCCTAGGGTTCAACGGGATCTTTCCTTATTAGTCCCCCAAGGAACGACGTACGGATCGGTGGAATCCGCCTTGAAAAAGGCGCTCCCCTCCGCTTGCAAGCACCTACGGTGTGTCGAGGTCTACCAGGGTAAAGGGATCCCCGAGGGCCAGGCTGCTTGGCTTGTGCGTTTTCAATTTCAAGCGGATCGCAGTCTGACGACCGAAGAAGTGGACGGATGGATGAAAGCAGCGGTGGAGCTTCTGGCGAGTAAGCAAATTACACTAAGATAGATTGTCATTGAGAGGAATAGGCTATGGATGTGGTCCAACAGATTGAACAAAAAATCAAACACTTGCTTCAAGAGCGTCACGACCTTCGGGCTCGAGTCGCACAGTTTGATCAGCAACGTGCACACGAATCCGAAGCGCTCACTCAACTCGAACATCGAGTCGCTCAACTCAAGGACGAACAGAATGCTTGGAAAGATAAAGAAGCGGAGCTTCAATCCATGATTCATGCGTTAGAGCAAGAACGCGAGCACACCAAGGGGCAGCTACACCAGTTGCTCCAAGCATTTGAAGAACTCTCTTAGAGCCTCAAGGGATTCGCCATGGCTTATCGCAACATACGCTTGGAGATCTCGGGTCAGACGCTGGAGTGCCAAACGGAACTTTCAGAAAACGAGCTCCAGGAGGCCATATCCTTGGTCGAACAGAGCCTGGTAGCGATGGAAACCCGAGCTAAGGTATTATATGGAGATACCAAGAAGGAGGCGGACCATGGGGTTCGCTTTATTCTTGGAGCCCTTAATCTGGCGAATCAACTGATTCGTCAAGAAAAGGAAGCTCTCCAACATCGTACGGATTTGGAACAGAAACTACTCACTTTGTTAGAAGATGTTCCAGGTGATACCCCCCCTTCTTTACCTCTTTAACGGCTAAGACCGGGGTCCTCCTAAATGCTCTTTCCCTGCAAGGCACGTGTGTATGGCCAAGCGCTTGTTCCATAACTATGATTGGGCGATCTGCCCCCACCCTTGTGCGTTCCGCGCGTCGGCATGCCTTAAAGTGGGTTTTGATTGCCCCCCTATAACCTAGGGAACTCGGCAAGCCTCCACGACCACGCGGGGAATTTTAAATCTGACCTGTCTCGAGAGCTCCTTTGTGATCCCTAGGAGTTCATCATGACGACCCCCACCTTATTTATCGGCTTATTAGTTGTAGCCGTGATTGTCTTAGCCCTCTTCAACCAGAAGAAACAAGCGTCGAGCGCCTTAAGCGAGGAAGCGAAAGCTAAGCTTCGTCAAGATCTTGAAGAGGAACTGAAGGCCAAAGCCGCGCGTCACATGTCCGAAGCGAGCAAAGAGGCTGACCTTCTGCGAGAGAAAGTTCGCTTGGAAGTCGAAGCGATGAAAAAAGAAGCCGAACTAAAATCAAAAGATCTCGCTCTGGCGGCTCGGGCGGAGATAGAAAAACAATTGAGTGAACGGCAAAATACGCTTGCCGCTCAGGAAAAGAGAGCCCTTCAAAAAGAAGAAACTCTCGATAAGAAAACACATAGTCTCGAACAAAAAGAAAAAGAAATTGAGCTAGAACGCGAGAAACGGCAAAAAGAGAATGAACGTCTCGAGGCGATGAAGCAAGAAATCAAGCAACTCGTCGATGCGCAGCAAAAGAAACTGGAATCTATCGCCAATTTAACGCGCGAAGATGCCCGCAAAGAACTGATGGAGCAACTCGAGCATGACGCCAAGATGGAGGCGTCCAAGATCGTTCGACGCATTGAAGAAGAGGCCACCGAAGAAGCCCAGAAAAAGGCTCGGTGGGCCATCGGAGCTGCTATTCAGCGTATCGCGAGTGACGTCGTCACCGAAACGGCCGTAGGTTCTATTCAATTGGCGAGTGACGATCTGAAAGGTCGCATTATTGGAAAAGAAGGTCGGAACATTCGAGCCCTAGAAAAAGCTACGGGGTGTGATTTGATCGTGGATGAAACACCGGAAACCATTGTGGTGTCCTCCTTTGATCCCATTCGTCGGGAAGTGGCTCGACAATCGGTAGAACTTCTACTCGCCGACGGACGTATTCATCCTGCGCGCATTGAAGAAGTGGTGGAGAAAGTTAAAATTGATCTCGATGTCAAATTGAAAGAAATTGGGGAAGCCGCTGCGATTGAATTAGGTTTTCCGGACGTCCATCCGAAACTTCATAAACTCTTAGGTCGACTCAATTACCGTCATTCCTATGGTCAGAATGTTCTCGAACATACCAAAGAAGTCGCCCATATTGCCGAATATATGGCCGGTGAGATGGGAGCGGATCCGATCCTTGCGCGCCGCGCAGGACTCTTTCACGATATTGGCAAGGCTGTCGATCGTGAAGTGGAAGGCACCCATATTGAATTAGGTATGCAACTCCTGCAACGCTATGGAGAAAAAGAAGGTGTGATTCATGCCATGAGTTGCCACCATGGTGATTTTGAACCGAGAACCGTAGAGGCGATGTTGATCACGGCAGCCGATGCGCTGTCGGCAGCCCGTCCAGGAGCCCGACGTGAAATGCTCGCCACGTACGTCAAACGACTCGAACAACTCGAAGTCATTGCCAATTCTTATCAAGGCGTCCAAAAGAGTTTTGCCCTCCAAGCGGGCCGCGAAATTCGTATTATGGTCGATGCCGGCAAGGTCAATGATGACCAAGCGTTCTGGATTGCCAAGGACGTATCCAAACGCATTGAAAATGAAATGCAATTTCCCGGTCAAATAAAAGTCACCGTCATGCGTGAAACGCGTGCCGTTGAATTTGCTCGATAGGTGCTTGAATGCTGATCTATGAAGTCACGGTTCGTCTGCAACATTCGGACGAAGAAGCATTTCGTGGCTTCATGGTGGAAGCCCATATTCCCGATATTTTATCGACCGGCTGCTTTGACCACGTATCGTTCCAGCGTTTGGCGGACCAACATTTTCGAACTCACTATTACGCGCTCCAACAAGAAGATCTTGACCGTTATCTCACAACCTTTGCCCCTCAGTTTCGCAAGGATTTTATCCAGCAGTTTCCTGGTGAAAACCAAGTGGAACGTCAGGTATGGCAGGTGGTCCAAACCTGGACCTAACCTGGATCTAGGCTAGAGAACGCTTCAACGCTTCGAGGGCCTTTGGCAGGTGGTGTGGTTCGGTTCCCCCTCCTTGAGCCAGATCTTTTTTGCCTCCCCCCTTACCCTGGATCAACGGCAACATCCCTTTTAATAACTCACCCGCGTGATGCGGAAGTTCGGGACTGACGCTCAGTACCACGCCTAATTGATCAGCTCCCAGAAGGGAAGTTAGCAGGAGAATGCCTTGAGGATATTTTTGACGAAAGCGATCCATCAAGGCTCTTAGGTCGGAACCTTCAACACCTTGAATCTGTCGAACGATTAATGTGCCTCCGGTAAAGGGCCATACGGCGTCGTCGGTATCCGATGGGGAGGCTGCATTTAATTTAGCGGCCTTCAGTTGTTGTTCGAGTCCTTGAATGCGCTCCTCTTTATGCGCAAGGACCGACGCTAATTGATCTTTGGCTACATTGGCGCTTCGAGCTAACTGGGAAAGGACTCGATCATTCTCCTGGAGATATTTTAGCGCCATCACACCGGCTACCGCTTCCACTCTGCGAATTCCGCTCGCCACAGAGGACTCATGAGTGATTTTAATCAAGCCAATTTCACCAGTATTGGCCACATGCGTTCCCCCACATAGTTCAACGGAATAGTCGCCCAGTGTGAGGACGCGCACGCGTTCTCCATACTTTTCTCCAAAGAGGGCCATAGCACCTTGATTCAGCGCATCTTGAAGAGGAAGTTCTTCAATGCGAGAGGGAAGA
>AACY020562741.1_pt1 | contig 11415 bp, 9 predicted proteins | sample 267378 | NCBI WGS metagenome assembly AACY02 (sample SAMN02954345, study PRJNA13694) | marine metagenome | biome: aquatic; feature: ocean; material: water; isolation source: isolated as part of a large dataset composed predominantly from surface... | reverse complement strand
CAGAACGTTTGGCGAAACGCCTTGAACTGCTCGATGTTGGCAATCAGGTTGCGATGTGACAGGACGGCACCCTTGGATAGCCCGGTCGTGCCTCCGGTGTACTGCAGGAAGAGCACATCGTCGCCAGAGATAGAGACCGGAGTGAGTTGCAGGGTGCCACCAGCTTCCAGGGCAGCGGGCAGCGTGATCGAGCAGCGCAACGATGCATCGACGGCGGGCCCCGGAATCGCGACTTTTCCACAATCACCCAGCCCCACGGTAATGACAGTCGTGACGCTGGTTTTTCCGATCACTTCGGCAAGCGTCGATGTTGAGCCATTGCAAACGACGATCACGCGCGCGCCGGCATCGTTGAGCTGATGCTCGAGTTCGCGCGCGGTGTACTGCGGGTTGACGTTGACCTGGATTGCGCCAACCTTCGTGATGCCAACGAACGTAACCGGAAACGACAGGACGTTGGGCAACATTACCGCCACACGGTCGCCCTTCCTGACACCGACCACATGTTGAAGGTAGGCGGCAAAATCGGTCGACTGGAGATCCACATCAGCGTAAGTCAGCGTCTGTCCGTTGGCGTGAAACGCCGGCTTGTCGGCGAAATGACGCATCGCTCCGTCCAGCAACTCGTTCACCGATCTATAACGATCAGGGTCGATTTCCGCAGGAACGGATCCGTAGGACTGAGTCCAGTGTCTGTTGTTCATTGGCTTTTCATCGTAAGTGCATCCACCGGAACGACGGCGGGTCAACCGCCAAGCGCCTCGGCCCGAGGAGTGATGGAATTCTATGTATGGACAGCGTGCGCAGTTCGCTTACTCAACCCTTGAGTCAATCGATTCCCCAAAGGAGCTGTAGTAAAGAATTCACAAACCACGACAGCACAACCAGTTATTGCGATATGTGAATCCTGGTGAAACGCACGCTGGCCATGCATTGGCTATTACGCCCACGACCACTCGTATTTTCCGCCTGCGCGTTCGCAGAGCCCGCGAAGCAAGTGCTCATACATCGCGATGCTATCCATGCCTTCCCGCGGCGACGCCTGAAGTACAGCGTGAAGCATCGAGGGAGTCATCCTGTCGATCGAAATTCCTTGCCCAAGACAAAATCGTTGGAGTTGATTGACAAATTTTGGGCTTACCTGAGGCATCGCCCGGTGGGCTACATCTTTCATCGCGTGATCGAGGCTGACGAATCGAACGCCTAACCGCTTGAACGCCGTGAGAATATCGTCAAGAGTATCCATGGCGATGGCTGTCCCATGAATAAGCCAGATCTGCGGAATATCACGACCAAACACCCGGCGTGCCGCCCTGGCAGCTTCGCGCAACTGAACAACAGCCGCCTCGACGTAGCTTTGCCTGAGCATGGTCAGTGATTCCTTGTCACCATTCAGGTGAGATCGGGTATGTGGAACGATCCAGGCGAAATCGTTGAACCACGCGGAAATAGGCGCATTGGTATAGCCTTTCCTTGCCAGGAAGTCTTCGACCTCACCGCGCTTTGCCGCGCTGTCGCCGCTCATGTCCATCGAGTAGCGGAAGTAGCGGCCCGGAGCTCGCTCGATCAGTTCGCCGATGACGCCCTCCGAGCGCTCGATGTCTTCGCAGTAGTTTTTTGCCGACACCCAATTCAGGCAGGCGTGACAATGAGTGTGGTTCCCAAGATGGTGCCCGCTATCGACCCAATGCCGCAAAATTTCCTTCAATCCTGGATCGTTATCCAGCGGCGACGTGTGCGCGAACCCGTAGACGCCATTAATCCGATGTTTGGCCAGTGTTTCGATCACCGACGTCACAACCTTTTCACGCGTGTAGCCCTCAGGCATGGGCGCGTCATCCCATAGCAACAGTTCGTCTACGGTGATAGCAACTTCCAACGGCAATGCGTCTTCAACAGAAGTGACCATGGCTAGTGTCTCCGACTTTTTTGTATATATCTGACGGCATCATATTCGTCGGAGTGCTCAGGTGTTTTCGCAAAAGCGAACCACCTGCTTTCTGCAAGCGAACTTCAGCCGCTTGTCTTGAATACGCGTTTGGATGTATGTTCTGGAACCGGTCGACGATCGAACGGCCATTGGGTGGAGCGATGAATTCCCTGACAAATTCCTGCAATGCCGATGTACCGCGAATGCTCTCGGTCTCCACGAGCGGCTTGGATCCGCGATTGCAACTCGATGCATGGGAAGATGCAGTGGTTAAGTTGCACGGGAGTCTCCGGTTTGAGCGGAAGAATGGGCTCGGCTATCTAGGCCGGCTTCGCGCGCGACAAGACGCAAACTTTCAGTTCGTCGAGTTTGAAGGAAACACGGCATCGAGTACGAGAACTGCTGCGCATGCAGCGTCTGACGCCATTCACCGGTTCGAAATTATGGTCGGCGTGGCCGGAGAGTGTGTGGTGCAGCATTGCGGAAATCGGGCGCTGCTAACGCCTGGACGCATTTTGCTGGTCGACATGTCAAAGCCTCACGCCATGACTTATGGTGAAGGGGTATCCATTGCATTGATCGCTTGCAATCGAGCATTGCTCGAAGGGCGCCTGCCCGATGTTTCGAGTGCTTGCGGGCTTCTGCTACCCGTTGAGAACCCTATCGCTTCGGTACTCCATGCGTATGTCATGGGCGTGAGTCAGGGCGTCGAGCGGTTGCAGGACCACCAATTCCGCTACACGATGGCGCAGATGCTTGATCTGGTCACGCTGATGCTGGATGGTCAAACCGATCTTCGTGGACAGGCAAATGTCACTCAACTCGCGTTGTTGCGGCGCCTGAAGCAGCACATACATCAGCATTTGCTGGATGACACTTTGTCCATCGAAGACATCGCGCGTGCCAACAGCATCTCCTCGCGGTATATGCAGAAGTTGTTTCGACTTGAAGGGACCAGTCCAAGCGACTACCTTCTCGAAGCAAGGCTCATGCGAGCAAGGGCCCTACTCAAGGAGAGTCCCCCAAGGCAGTCCGTCGCGAGCGTGGCATATTCATCTGGCTTCACAAATGCCAGCCATTTCAGCACGGCCTATAAGCGCAGGTTCGGATACTCACCGCGAGACGAATTACTTCAACCGTGAGCACCGTTCATGCTCCGCGTCCGGCAGCGGCTCTTGCCAGCGCGTGACCACGCGCGGGTCTGCTCTGCAATCCGATTCAACGTCGACGGTGACCCCGAATTCGAGCTGGAACCACGGCGATCCCGGCCGTCGGTCGCCAACTACCGCCAGCCTTTCCCGGCACGGCACCGGCGACAAACTCACCTCGGAAAACGGAACGAAAACGTGGGGCTGCCTGGACAGACGGGCTCAAACGTTCATCGGTCCATCAGCGCAGCTCAAGTGTTGGCCGAAATCGAAGCATCGATAGTTTGAAAAGTCCGCAAAAACTAACAGCCTGAAACTGCAACCCCTCTGCTTCAACCCGTATTCCAGCATTGCTTCGTGCTGATCGATGATCACCCTTGCCCTCGTGAGTTCCATGGAATTCACCGCGGACCCGGTCGGGCTGCGTACCCTCACTCACGGCCTGATGGCACAAACCGTGCGCGATGCAACATGGAGAGCACCATGCTGTCGATCTCCAGAGGGTCATTGCTTGACCCGGGATCGTGGCGCTGGGTGCAGCGACCGAAGCGCCGGATGTTAGAAGCCGGAAACGGACTCGCTGAGTGAATATCTTCCTCGCCTACCTTCCCCGTTTTTACGAAACCAACGTTTTGTATCCGAAAATGCCTTGCAAGCGCCAGCGGGCCGTGACCAAACCAATGTAGCGCGAAAGAAATCGACTTGGAAGCTACAAAATGGCTCCTCGGGGTAGCCCTCATTGACATATCTTTATGGATAAGTTGTTCTATATACAGATAACAAACCTGTGATTTGGCGAAAAAATGAGAGCGGCTTAAACGAGCGAGATAGCCCAAAATGGCCCGCTCTTAGGCCCATGCGCCTAGTTGAACAAGGCAGGATCCGCTCGTATCCGCGCGGGGCTTTTCCTGCAAAACTATCGCACCCGGCTGCCAAACCCTGCAATTTGGGTGCGGCCCATCACCATAAACATAGCAAGTGACTAGTACTGCCCCTGCTTGACAGTTTTTTTTAGATAGGTTGTTCTATATACCGTAACAACACCCGCAGTTCTGATCAGAAATGTTCATCGGAGGCTTCGCCCCACTGCGGGCCAGCCGCCTTCAACAGTTCACCATTTCTCCCCCGGAGGGGACCCATGCGCGATTTGCTTTCCCTGACCCAGCAGCTTGTGGACGGCCGTGTCTCCCGTCGCGGCTTCATGAAGACGGCCGCCGCCTACGGCGCCGCGGCCGCAACCCTTGGCGCGGGTGGCTATGCGCGTGCCGCGGGTAACGGCGCGCTGATCGGCTTCAGCTTTCCCAGCTTCGATGCGTTCCGCTGGCCGCACGACCGCCACTACTTCGAGAAACGCGCCGACGAGCTCGGGCTGCGCTACATCATCCAGGGCGCCAACGAGGACGTCGCCACCCAGGACTCCCAGGTCGACGCCATGCTCTCCCAGGGCATCAAGGCGCTCGTGATCATTCCGGTGAACGTCGACGCCGGCAAGCAGATCGTCGAGCGTGTGAAGCGCGAAGCAAAGATCCCCATCATTTCGTATAACTACGTGATCCCCTCCACGGCCGTCGACTACTGGGCCGGGCGTGACAACTATTTCGTCGGCGAACTGCAGGCCAGACAGGCCCTGCAGGAAGCGAAGAAAGGTAACTGGGTCATTGTCAGTGGACCGGAGGGCATCGATGTGGCGCGCCAGAAGACCGAAGGCGCACTCCGGGTGCTCAAGCCGCACATCGACTCCGGCGAGATCAGGATCGTGTCGCATCAATGGCACGATGCATGGAGCCCGGAAGGCGCGCTCAAGCAGGTTGAGGATGCGCTGACGAGCCACAACAACAACATCCAGGCCGTGATCGCCAACGAAGACGGCATGGCGCTCGGCGCGCTGCGGGCGCTGACCGAGCAGAAACTCGCCGGCAAGGTCTGGCTGTGCGGGGAGGACTGCTGGCCGGAGGTGGCCAAGGAGATCGTGGCCGGCCACATGGCCATGAGTGCCTGGACTGACCTCATCCAGATGGGTCAGGTCGCCGCCGATGCAGCCTTTGCGCTGACCCGCGGGCAGGTACCGCAGAGCAATGACAGCATCGTGGTGGCGGGCAAGAAGATCCCCGGAACGCGCATCGGCTCGCTCGGCGTGAACAAGACCACGTTGCCGGACTTCCTCAAACGCACCGACTGGCTGAAGCCGGCCGATATCGGTCTGAAGCAGGGCTGAACAGATGATGAACATGGAAGCGTCTGTCGCGCCGTCAGTCATGAGCGGCCCACACCGCCCCCGACCTGCTTCAGCTCGACGGCATCACCGTCGAGTTTGGAGCCACGCGCGCCCTCGACAATGTCAGCTTTAACGTATCGCCTGGAGAGGTCGTCGGGTTGATGGGCGCCAATGGCGCCGGCAAGAGCACGCTGGCGAAAGTCATTGTCGGTGAGATTGCGTTCGGCTCGTACCGGGGAACCGTCACCTGCAATGGCAGTCCCGCCGCGTTCAGTCATTCGCGTGATGCCCACCGCGCCGGTGTCGCGCTCGTTCACCAGGAGGGCTCCGTCGTCCCCCAGCTGACCATCGGTGAGAACGTGATGCTCACGATCGAGCCTTCGCGGTTCGGTGTCATCGACTGGAAAGGCCTGTATGCCCGGGCCGACACCGCCATGCGCAAACTCGGGCTGGACATCGATACGCGCAAGCCGCTCGCCGGCCAGGGTGGCGTGGCCCTGATGGAGCAGGTGGAGATTGCGCGCGCCATCGCGAGCGGCGCCCGCGTGTTCGTCTTCGATGAGTCGACCTCTGCGCTGGGCGCCGGCGAGATCGAGGTGCTGCTGCGACGCATGCGCGAACTCGCCGCCCAGGGCGCCGGCATCATCTTCATCTCCCACCGGACCGACGAAATCCTGAAGGTCTGCGACCGTGTGGTGATCCTGCGCGATGGCCGTGTCGCCGTCTGCGCGCCACGCGCGCAACTCGATCATGCCTCGATCGTACGCGGCATGCTGGGCGATGGCCGCAGCGACACGCTCGCGCCGCTCGCCCAGGACTCGCGCCTGAAGACGCAGGGCACGCTCGTCAGGATCCGCGACTGGCGTATCTCGAAGTCGCTGGACAATCCGCGCGATCTCGCCCCGATCAACCTTGCGCTGGCGCGCAACGAGATCGTGGCCGTGTATGGCCCGCTCGGCGCGGGCAAGACCGAGCTGCTGCAGTCGCTCTATGGCCTGCTGCCGGAGCTGAGCGACGGTGTGCTCGAGCTCGCGGGCGCCGCGCTGCGCCCGCGCAACCCGCGCGATTCCATCCTCGCAGGCGTGGCCTATGTCTCGGCCGAGCGGCAGCGCGACGGCGTCGTCGCCCATCTCTCCGTCCTGCAGAACATGATGCTGGGCTGGCATCGCGGCGCGCCGCGCTGGAAAGGCCCCGTGGTCGACGAGCAGAGCGCGGAAGCATTGTGCCGGGAGTACATCCGCGATCTGGCCATCCGCACGCAGGGACCTGCCCAGCCGATAGCGAATCTGAGCGGCGGCAACCAGCAGAAGGTCCTGCTCGCGCGCGCCCTGATCAACCAGCCGCGTCTGGTGCTGCTCGATGAACCCACGCGCGGCATCGATCTTGGCGCAAAGCAGGACGTCTACCGGCTCATCCGCAAGGTCGCCGCAACCGGCACCGCTGTGCTCTACGCGACGATGGAGGAATCGGAGGCGCTGGAGCTCTCGGACCGGATCCTGGTGCTGCGCGACGGCAAACAGGTAGCGCTGCTCGACACGAAAGACACCAACCCGCACGAGCTGCTTGCGCTCGCGGGTGGACTGCAATAAATGGACAAACTGGAACAGCAATGAAATCGAACACAGCTGAAACGAACACCCCCGCGATTGCGGCGCCCGCTCCGGAAGCGAAGGCCGCGGCCCCGAACCGCGCGAGCTCGATCATCTCCGTGGCCCGCTCCGCCGCCGGGTTGCTGGTGGCCGTGGCCCTGGTCTGGATCGCCTTCTCATTCCTCACCGATGGCGTATTCGTCAGCGACCGCAACGTGACCAACCTCATGCGACAGACGGCCATCACGGCGATGGTCGCCCTGGGCATGCTCGTGGTGGTCGCGCAGGGCGAAATCGATCTGTCCGTGGGCTCGTTCATGAGCCTTTGCGTGACCGTCGTCGCCCTGCTCGAGGCCAGCCATCTGGTCAGCCCATGGGTGACGGTGGCCGCGGCGATCGGCATGGGTGTGCTGGTCGGGGTATGGAATGGCACCTGGGTGGCGCGCTTCGGCCTGCCGTCATTCGTGGCGACGCTCGGTGGCCTGATGCTGTTTCGCGGCATCGCGCTGGCCCTGTCCGGCGGGCGCACCATCTCGGGCATCTCGGAAGGCATCCGCTTCTTCGGCGACGCGTTTCTGAGCGGCCCCGTGCTCTGGGTGTTTCTGGCCATTGCCGCGCTCATCTCGCTGCTGCCGCTGCGCCAGCTGAAAGACCCCGGCCGGCGCCGTCAGGCACTGGTCCGCGCTGCCCTGGGCTTCGCCAGTGTCGCGCTGCTCTCATGGTCGACGCTGTCCTATCTCGGCCTGCCCATGCCGGTGGCCATCACGCTGGTTGCCGCGGCCATCCTCTCGTGGATGCTGACCAATACGGTATGGGGGCGTCACGTGTATGCCGTGGGCGGTAACCGTGCCGCGGCCCGCTCCGCAGGCATTCCGATCACCCGGCACCTGATGACCTCATTCATCCTCATCGGGGTGCTGACCGGACTCGGCACGCTCATGTTCGTGGGCCGCCTGGGATCGGCGCCGCCCGAGTCGGGCCTGTTCCTGGAGCTCAACGCGATCGCGGCGGTCGTCATCGGCGGGGCCAGTCTCTACGGCGGCACCGGCACCGTGCCGGGCATCCTGCTCGGCGCGCTGCTCATGCAGAGTCTCTCGAACGGCCTCTCGCTGCTCAATGTGCCAACCGCCTACCAGAACATCGTCAGCGGTATCGTCCTCATGCTCGCCGTTTATGTCGATGTCCTCTCCAAGCGTGGAGGCAAGCTATTCGTGCGCCCCTGAAATTTATCGCTGGCATTCTGCTCATGCCTGCAATGGCCGCGGCATTCGCCTACGGGTATGCCGCCAGCAGCGTTCGTCTGCGCTGGCGAGCGGCCAGACGCGCGCTCAGACTGGACTGGCTGGCTGTCCACCACGGCCCGCTTGAAATCCGCAGGCCGCCCTCGTGGGGGGACATTGAGCCAGGTCCACAAGGCACGCTGATCCTGCACAACCGGCCAGCGAGAATGCGAGTCGACGGCGACGCTGTCTGGTATGGATCAGCTATCGAACTCAGAATACGGCCAGGCAGCGAGACGCGACCAGAGAGGGCTCGCGCGACCCGCTGCTGGACACGTCAACTGGGTTCGCCAGCAGGCTCATTGACAGTGGATCTGCATGTTGCCTTCGGTGTTACACCAGCAAGAGTGAAAGAAGCCCGGCGCGTGCTGTCCTCGATGCGTCTAAATGGCGATCCCGGCCTGATAGTCTGGCCGGAGCAACAGCCAGGTCATGCAAGTATCGCGTTGCGACGGGTTTTACCACCGCACGACTCGAGCATCGCCCGCGATTTCGAGAGCTTCTAGCCAGATCAGGTCGTGAGCGCAAAGCAGTCGTGAGCATTACATTGCCAATTTTCCCGCTTTAGAATCAGGAACAGGAGAGCATTTCATGGAGGAACTCTGGCGCCTATCGGCCGCTGAACTGGCCGACCTCATCAGATCTAAAAAAATCTCCGCGAAAGAATCGGCACAGGCCGCCCTTGCCCGACTTGATGCAGTCAATCCGAAAATCAACGCAGTGGTTGATTACCGACCTGAAGACGTGCTGTCGCAGGCGGCAACGATAGATGCGGCGATCGCGCGCGATGATGAGCCGGGACTGCTGGCGGGCGTTCCGGTCACGATCAAGATCGGTGCGGATCAGGCCGGCTTCGCCACCACGGACGGCATGAGATTGCTGCACGACCACATCGCGACATTCGACAACCCGGCAGTCGCCAATCTACGCAAGGCCGGTGCAATTTTACTCGGCCGGACAAACTGCCCTACTGTCTCTTATCGCTGGTTTTCATCGAACTTGCTTCACGGCGATACCCGCAATCCTCACGATCCGGGTATCACGCCGGGTGGTTCGTCGAGTGGTGCGGGTGCGGCGGTCGCAGCTGGAATCGGGCACATTGCCCACGGTAGCGATATTGCAGGTTCGATCCGCTATCCCGCATATGCGTGCGGCGTACATGGGTTGCGCCCCAGTCTCGGTCGTGTCCCCCACTTCAATCCGAGCTTTGGCGGACGTTCGATCGGTGGCCAGATCGGCGCCGTCTCCGGTCCCCTGGCACGCACCATCAATGATCTTCGAATCGCGCTGGCGGCGATGTCCGCACCCAACGCTCACGATCCCTGGTACGCACCGGTTTCACTCAATGGGCCGCTTCGACCGAAGCGGGTTGCCATGTGCGTCAATCCCGATGGCCTTGATCCGGTGCCCGAAGTAATTGCCGCGGTCGTGGACGCAGGCAAGCGACTGCAACGCGCCGGCTGGGTTGTTGAGCAGATCGACGACACGCCGCCCATGCAGGAGGCCGCCGAAATACTCACCAGGCTATGGCTCGGCGACGGTTACGAGGCTCAACTCGAAATGGCTGAACGCGAGGGCGATCTGGGCGCGCTCGCCTGCTTGCGAGGTGTCCGCGATCAGGTGCATCCATTCGATCTGTCCGAGGCATTGGCTAGACGAGATATGTTGGCACGCGAATGGTTCGCCTTCCTCGACAAATATCCGGTGGTGCTGATGCCCGTGTCAGGTGAACTACCATTTCCCGACAATCTTGACCTCAAGGATGAGGCGTCGTTCAAACGCGTGTGGCACGCCCAGTTGCCGCAGGTCGCTATCCCTCTGATTGGCGTACCGGCGCTCTCGGTTTCGACTGGACGAATCGGACGAATTCCAGTGGGCGTGCAACTTGTGGCGGCCCGCTTCCGGGAAGATCTGTGCCTCGCCGCAGGTGAGGCAATCGAAACCAGCGGCTGGCCACCCGAAATGTGCTGATCCAATCGACGCTGGTTTCACAGCGCAAGACGCGATGTCGTTCGCGGTTGAGCCTGACTGTGACGCCGGCGATCTTTGGAGGGGTGATCGGCCAAACTCTCCTCCTTGCACCTCTCTTCCCGATGAAACGGGTCGCTTAAAAAACATCCAACTCAAAGGTTTCTTTTAGTTATGTTCTCGTCAACGCCTTCGTATCGTGGCGCTCTTTTCATGGTGTGCTCAACTGGATCTTATATCGTCAGTGACACGTTTATGAAATTGGCAACTGCTGGCCTTCCGCCGTACGAAGTGCTGCTGTTACGCGGCGTCTCCGCGACGGTCTGCGGTATGTTTCTACTTAGCTTCCTAAGACAATGGCATGTCGTTCCAAAGATCTTTAACCGATGGGTGTCGCTAAGGAACCTGATCGAGTTGGCTTCCGTTCTTTGCTACATCGTCGCCCTCGCCAATATGCCGATTGCGAATGTCGCGGCCCTCACACAGATCACTCCATTGATCGTACTGGTCGGCGCAGCGCTGTTCTTCAGAGAGCGTCTCAGCGGCATGTCAATGACGCTGATCATGATCGGCTTCGTCGGCGCGATCATGGTTGCACAACCCACGAAGGAAGGGCTTTCTCTGTTCGCGCTGCTCGCACTGGGAAATGCAATTTTCGGAGCGATACGCGACCTCGTGGGCCGTCGGGTGCCGGCAACGGTTCCTGGAATTCTCGTGGCGTTTGGCGCGTCTGTACTCGTTCTGATCGGCTCCATCGCAATACATCTCACGCTCGAGAAAACGATCGTGCCCAGCACGACGCATGTTCTGCTGCTCGCGGGATCCGGCCTGTTCCTATTCGCCGGTCACTACCTGCTTTTCACGGCTTATCGCCTCGGACCAACAGCGATCGTCGCGCCATACTATTACTTTTTTACCGTCTGGGCGTTGATCGCGGGCGTGATGGTGTTTGGAACGTTGCCGAATTCCATGGCGATCTCCGGAATCGTACTCGTGATCGTCAGCGGCGTCGCTATCGTCTTATTTGACCGGTCTCGAGCGAGCCCGGTTCCGGCCGCATGATTCATATATCAACTCGGTATAGCAACGGACTTCTTTTCCATGCTGTGACATGCCCGACGACGCGGGCAGATAGCGTCCCTTCCCTTTCCTTCACATACTCGACTCGATATGAATATCTCAAAGTTGGCTCACTATTCAATACGCACGACCGATCTTCCTGCTTCGCTGAAGTTCTATACCGAGGTGATCGGGTTGAGAAACGGTTGGCGGCCGCCATTCAACT
>AACY020310985.1_pt1 | contig 11422 bp, 9 predicted proteins | sample 267378 | NCBI WGS metagenome assembly AACY02 (sample SAMN02954345, study PRJNA13694) | marine metagenome | biome: aquatic; feature: ocean; material: water; isolation source: isolated as part of a large dataset composed predominantly from surface... | reverse complement strand
TTTTGTCGACACCGTCTTGAGTAAAACGTTCACGGTCAGTGAGACAGCCCCATTGCGATGTTCTGCGGGTGCCCGTCAATTTGCCTAAGGTGGTGCGCCAATATGTCTATGGTTGGCCTTGATGCTCAGACTCGAGGGTCAGACTCAAGGCTCAGACTTGAGGGTCAGATATAAAGGTCAGATATAAGGGTCGGGCTTAATAGGCCCGGGCTTAAGTGGGTATACTCTCGCCAATAATGAATAACAGCGGAGTCCCTCCCATGGAATTAAACGAGCGCGTTGCCATTATCACCGGGTCAAGTTCAGGTGTGGGCGCCTCGCTGGCGCAGCAGCTGGCGGCCCAAGGGTCGAAGGTGGTCATTAATTACAGCCGATCGGAAGCGGGCGCCCGTGACACCTTGGCGGCTGTCGCGGATGTTGGCGGTGATGGCGTCATTGTTCAAGGGGATGTCAGCCAGCAAGCCGACTGTGAGCGTATCGTACAAACGGCCATCGATACCTTTGGCCGGCTTGATATTCTGGTGAATAACGCCGGCACCACAACTTTTGTTCCCCATCAGGAACTCGATCAACTCACCGAGGACATTTGGTTGCGAACCCTGCAGGTCAATCTGATGGGGGCGTTTTTTATGTCGCGATTGGCGGTGCCACATATGCGTGCGGTCGGCGGCGGTGAGATTGTCATGACGTCCAGTATTGCGGGTATCACGGCAAACGGTAGCTCGATAGCCTATTGCGCCTCGAAGGCCGGTATGAACAGCCTTACCCGTACCCTGGCGAAAACCCTCGGTAAAGACGCCATTCGTGTGAATGCGGTATTACCAGGGCTTATCGACGGGGAGTGGGCATTCGCGACTTGGGGAGGCGGCGACGATGACCAATACGCCAATTTGAAGCGAATGTTTGTCGATCAAACACCCCTAAGCCACGTGGTCACCCCCGATGATGTTGCCGATGCGATCACCTCGATAATCACCGGTTCTGATTATGTAACGGGACAGTTGGTCACGATTGACTCGGGCTTTACCCTTTAACGACCCCCACACAAACCAAGGAATCGACGATGATAATAATGAGACCGTCGGGTTGGCCGCTGTTGGCCACTGTATTTGCGCTGTTAATCGCATGCGACGGCAGTGGCCCTCAGTCGGAAGCTGAGGCACCGTACCAAGCTACCATCGCGCGTACGGAGTGGGGGATCCCTCACATTAGTGCGGATGACTGGGGCAGTCTGGGGTTCGGTGAGGCCTATGCGGCGGCTGAAGATCACCTGTGCAATATGGCATGGGCTTTGTTGCAAGCCCGGGGCGAGACCGCGAAGTATCCGGGGCTAGGTGAGCCACAGGAAAAATTTGCCCACGATGCGGTGGTCAAGGGGCTGACTATTCCGGCTCGGGGTGTGTCGGCGCTGGCGACGCAAACACCACAGATTCAAACCTGGCTGCGAGGCTATGCAGCCGGGTACAACCATTACTTAGCCCAACATGCAAAGCAGCTCGATGGTCGTTGGTGCGCCGATGCGCCATGGGTGCAGCCAGTCTCTGCTGAGGCGTTCATGGCCCAGTACATTCTGTTGGTGCAGACCTTGCCTCGGGTCGCCTCTGCTATCGCCGCCGCGCAATTGCCCGAACCGAAAGCCGACGAAAGCGCGGCCGATAATACGGCAGATAACGCGGTAGATAACGCGGTAGATAGCAGCGAAGCCGTTGGCGCCGGCCCCATTAACCCGGACAACAATGCCCAGTTAGCGGCGATTACCGACCAGTTACGCCTGGACGGTATGGGTTCTAACGCCTGGGCCCTGGCCGCAGAGCGAACCGAAAATGGTCGCGGTCTGCTGCTGGCTAACCCCCATTATCCCTGGTATGGCATTGCTCGGTTTTGGGAGAAGCACCTGACCATTCCCGGCGAGATTGATACCTACGGCGCTAGCCTTATTGGGACGCCGGGTGTGTCCATTGGCTTCAATGCTCATGTGGGATGGTCCCATACCGTCTCTGACTCTAAACGGACCGTGTTGTATCAGTTAACACTCAACCCGGAAAATCCCCAGCAATATCGCTGGCAGGACGGTTGGCGGGATTTGTCGTTCCGAGACGTCAGTGTTGAGCTGTTGACCGATTCTGGACTGACTCGAGAGCCCCATCGTTTCTGGTTCTCCCACCATGGACCCCTCATTGCATTACCGGGGTTGAGCCAAGATCCGTACACCGTATTCGCCATCCGCGATGCCAATGAAGCGAACACACAAACCCTGGCCCAGTGGCTGGCGATGGGACAGGCGCATGATATGGACGCTTTCATCGAGGCCCACAGACGTTACAACGCCATGCCCTGGGTGAATACCATTGCCGCCAGTGCCGATGGTCGCGCGGTTTATCTCGACAACTCGACCGTTGCTGCACTGAGTGATGAAGCTCTATTTGCGTGGCAGCAGCGCATTGAGCAAGTGCCCCAGTTAAAGCAGCTGTATTTGGCTAAAGGCTTGGTGATTCTCGATGGCTCTACCCCTCGGGATGACTGGCAGGAAACCGATGCGCCAGTCCCTTTCACCGAGCCCTTTGAACGTAGGCCGCTGATTGAAAGTGACGGCTTTGTCTTCAACGCGAATGACAGTTATTGGCTGAGTGATCCAGCCGCCCCCACCCAGGGTTACTCGCCCTTGTACGGCGCCACCGGATCGCCGCGCTCCCTGCGAACCCGCATGAACATCGGCTTGCTGTCACCAGAGAGTGCCCAGGGTTATGCCGGTGCCGATGGGAAGTTTTCTATCGCTGAAGTGCAGGCCGCGCTGTTTGGCAACGATGCACTGGCCCCAGCGCTGTTGTTGCCGTCCTTGCTCGAGGCCTGCCAATCCAGCCCGACTGTGTCACTCGAGGGCACAACCGTCTCGCTACAAGCCAGTTGCGAGGTACTTGCGGACTGGGATCAGCGCTACGATATCGATTCGAAGGGGGCGGTGTTGTTTCGGGAGTGGTTGACCCGCTATGGCTATGAGCAGACCTATTTGGCAGGGGGCTTGTTTGCCGAGCCTTTCGATCCAGAGCGTCCAGCAGACACGCCGGCGGGGCTTGCGGACCCTAATGGCGCCCTTGAGCGTTTGGCGGCCGCCCAAACCCTGCTGACAGACGCGGGTATAGCCCTGGACGTGAGCTTAGGAGAGCTGCAACGGGGGCATCGAGCGGGGCAGGCCATTGCGCTGCATGGGGGCAACCGTTACGAGGGTATTGCCAATTTGCAAGTGACTGGCAGTCACCCATCGCCGGTATTTACAGGTAATGAAGAACCCATTGGTGACAGTGCCATGCTCACCACATCGGGATATAACATCAATCACGGCTCCAGCTTCATTATGACTTTAGGCTTTGACGATAAGGGACCAAGCGGACAAGCGTTACTGAGCTACTCGCAATCGGGTAACCCGGCGTCGCCGCATTTTACCGACCAGACGGTGCTCTATGCGCAGAAACGCTGGCGTCCCATCCGCTTCCACCCAGAGGACATTGCCGCGGCCACACAGTCATCGCTGACCATTAGTGGTCCACGCTAATCCATCTATGGACTCGGCGGCGGCTTACTGCAGGGCCGCCCCGGGGATACTGGCAAGCAGAGATTGGGTATAGGCCTCTTTCGGGGCATTGAATACCTGATCGGTGCTGCCTTGCTCTACTAGCCGTCCGTGATACATCACGACAATACGATCGGCGATGTGCCGAATGACCGCCATGTCATGGGAAATAAAGAGCATGGTCAGCCCATACTCACTGCCCAAATCCATCAGTAAGTCGAGAATTTGAGCTTGTATGGTGACGTCGAGGGCGGATACCGGCTCGTCGGCGACAATGAACTCGGGCTTGGTCGCCAGAGCACGGCCAATAGCGATGCGCTGGCGCTGGCCCCCGGAGAACTCGTGGGGGTATTTGCGAATAAAGCTATGGGCCAGACCCACATCGTCCATCAGTCGCGCAATGACCCGGTCGAGCTCTGACTTGGCGCAGATGCCATGAAGTAACAGAGGCTCTGCGAGTGTGTCATAAACGGTCATACGGGGGTTCAACGATGCAAAAGGATCCTGAAAGATCATTTGCATTCGACGCCGAAACTCCTTGAGGCCATTACCTTCCAGGTCAGTTACCCGGGTACCGTCAAAGGACACTTGCCCGTCGGTAATGGGTGCGAGTCGCAGTAGCGCCCGCCCGAGGGTCGATTTACCGCTGCCCGATTCACCCACCAAGCCCAAAATTTCACCCCGGTGAATGGTTAATGACACGTCATCCACCGCTTTTACGGGCTCTGCCTTGGCATCGGGGTAGAACCAGGTACGCAGCTGCTGCACCTCAATAAGTGGTTTGGGATCGCTAAGGGTACTAACGCGCTGCCCCGTGGGAATGGCGTCGAGTAGTTTCTGGGTGTACGGGTGCTGGGCCGCGCTAAATAAGTCGTTGGGTGCCCCTTGCTCGACCACCTCTCCCTGCTCCATGACCACTATGCGATCGGCAATGTCCGCAACCACCGCTAGGTCATGACTGATAAACAAAACGCCAATGTCGCGCTTTTTCTGTAACTCGGCGATGAGTTTTAGAATTTGCGCTTGAATGGTGACATCGAGAGCCGTGGTGGGTTCATCGGCAATTAACAATCGCGGCTCGTTAATGAGCGCCATCGCAATCATTACTCGCTGCCGCATCCCCCCCGAGAACTCATGGGGGTAAGCGTTGAAGGTGGTTTCGGGGTCGCGAATACCCACCTCGTCAAGCAGGGCGATGGCACGCCCCATCGCTTGCTTTTTGGGCAGCTTCTGGTGCACCAACAGGGGCTCGATCAGTTGCTCACCTATGGTCATAAAAGGGTTAAGACAGGTCATGGGGTCTTGGAAAATCATGGCGATATCCCGACCCCGTATGGCCCGTAACTCGCCCTCGGATAGGCTAAGCAGGTCGCGGCCATCGAACAGCGCAGTGCCACCGTCGATGCGTCCCGGTGGTGTCGGGATGAGGCCGAGCATGGCGTAACAAGACACCGATTTACCCGAGCCACTCTCACCGATAATGGCCGTTAGCTTGCGTGGCTCGACGCTGAAGCTCACGCCCTTGACCGCCTGATGGGTGCCGTTGCGAGTGGTGAAACTTACCTGCAGATTATCGACCGTTAACAGTGCCATAACTCAATCCTTGGACCCGCGTACATCGAGGGCATCCCGCAGGCCATCGCCGAGAAAGTTAAGGGAGAACAGCGTGATGGTGAGGGCTAATCCGGGAAAAATCAGCAGCCAGGGATACTCCTCCATGGTCTCGGCACCGTAGCTAATCAGTAGACCCCAAGAGGTTTGCGGCGGCTGAATACCCAGTCCCAGAAAGCTTAAGAAGGCCTCAAGCAACATAACACTGGGAATCGTGAGCGTGGTGTACACAATAATGGGCCCAAGGGCATTGGGGACGACGTGACGTCTTAGAATAGCGGCGGGACCCAATCCCAGTGAGATGGCGGCTTCCACAAACTCCTGTTGCCGCAGCGACTGCACCTGTGAGCGCATGATTCGCGCCATGGTCAGCCACTCCACGGCGCCGATCGCGAGAAACAGCAGCAGCACATTGCGCCCGAATACCACCATCAATAGCACGATGAAAATCATAAAGGGCAGGGCGTAGAGAATATCGACCAAACGCATCATCACCGCATCGACTTTGCCGCCGACGTAGCCAGCCACCGCGCCCCAGGTAACGCCGATGAGTAGGGCCACTGCGGTGGCGATGAAGCCCACCGCTAGAGACACCCGTCCTCCGTACATAATTTGAGTGAGCAGATCGCGACCAAAAATATCGGTGCCCAACCAATGCTGGGCCGAGGGCGGCGTAGCCCCTAGGTCAAGGTCTTGGGTTTCGTAGTTGTACGGCGCGAGCCAGGGGGTCAGTAGTGCCACTATCATCAGTAACACTAAGATGGCACCACCGGCTACCGCCAACTTATTTTTACGGAGCCGTCGCCAAGCGTCCTGCCACAGTGATGAGCCCTGTTCTGCTTGATCCAGTAGGTTGGCCGCCGAGCTTGTTGTTTGGCTCATCGCTCACCCCCACTGAATTGGGCCCGCAGTCTGGGATTTAACCAAGCGGCGGTGATATCACTGACAAGATTGAACAGCACGATAAGCGTCGACAAAAACACAGTCGTCCCCAGAATCATAGTGTAGTCACGGTTGAACGCCGCTTGGACATAAAAGCGCCCAAGCCCGGGAATCTGGAAAATCGTCTCGACCACAAAAGAGCCTGCCAGTAAGCCTGCAAAGGCGGGTCCAAGGAAAGCGATAACAGGTATCAACCCGCCGCGCAGCGCATGTTTTATGACCACCTGCCACTCTGACAGTCCTTTGGCCCGGGCGGTGCGGATGTAATCTTGGGATAAAATTTCCAGCATACCCGCCCGGCTTAAACGGGCGACGTACGCTGCATAGGCAGCGCCCAAGGTAATCGAGGGCAAAATTTTGTCACCGGGAATAGCACCCCAGCCTGAAATGGGTAGCCACTCTAAATAAATGCCAAAAACCAGCACTAACAGCGGTCCCAGCAGAAAAGAGGGCATACAGATACCCACCATGGCCAAGCTCATGGGGATGTAATCCTGGGCTGTATTGGGTTTTAGCGAGGCAAAAACACCGGCTGTTGTTCCAATGATGAGTGCAATTAACAGCGCGTAGAGACCCAGTTCAGCGGTGACCGGTAGTCCAGAAAACAGGATTTCATTCACACTCCGTCCGGGATATTTGAACGAGGGTCCAAGATCACCGTGGGATAGGTCACTCAAGTAGGCTAGGTACTGCTCGTGTAAGGGAAGGTCGAGCTTGTACTGCGCTTCCAGTGCTTTTTTAACTTCCGGCAGCACCACTTTTTCATCATCAAAGGGTCCGCCCGGTGCCGCCCGAACGAGAAAAAACGTGGCGGTAATGACAATAAAAATCACTGGTACGGCCTGCAGCAGCCGTCCCGTAATAAAGCGCAGCATTAACGTAACCCCTCGGGAAGACGGCGATCGGGCACCAATTTCACGTACTTCAGGTTCAAGCTATCCATCAAGTTGGGCGTCATACCCTCGACACTCGGGTGAACGAGGTGACGGGTGGCGTAGTTGTAGATAGGAATGATAGGCATCTGCTCCATGAGCAGGGTCTCAGCTTCGTAGAATACTTTAAAGCGCTCTTCCTGGGTCTTTGCTCGGGGTGCCTGCTGCAGAATCATGTCATCGTACTCTGCATTGGCGAAGCCGGTATTGTTATTGCCGCCGCCGGTAATGAACAGATCGAGAAAGTTATTGGGGTCCACGTAGTCACCGATCCAGCCCCGGCGTGCCACTTGGAAATCCCGTTGTGAGACACTGTTCAGGTACACCTTCCACTCTTGGTTGGCCAGCGTGACATCAATATTGAGGTGTTTTTTCCACATCTGCTGAATGGCTACGGCAATTTTGCGGTGTGCTTCATTGGTGTTGTAGATGATCTCGATACCGGGCCAGCCGTCGCCGTTGGGGTAACCCGCCTCGGCAAGCAGGGCCCGGGCTTGTTCTGGGTCAAAGTCGAACAGTTTCGGTGGCTGATAACCCAGCGTGCCGGGGGGTGTAATGCTGTAAGCGGGCGTCACCACTGACTGCATGACGGTACGTGTCAGTTGATCCCTGTCGATGGCGAGGGACAGGGCACGGCGAACATCGACGTTATCGACCGGCGGCGCCTCGGTATTCAACAGATAGTAGTAAGTGCCCAGGTACACCTCTTGCATGTAGGGGGAATCGTCCAGGTCCCGATAGGCGGGTACTTTCTCTAGGGGTACGCCTTCGGTGCGGTGTAATTGCTCTACCCGAAACATGCGCTCTTCGCTCACTTCGTTCTCGGTCGGGTAAAACACCACGCCATTGAGGCTGACGTTGTCCTTGTCCCAATAGTGCTCGCTCTTGCGCATTTTAATGTGGCGATTGATGGCCCATTCTTCGAGCTCGAAGGCACCGTTACTGACGATGTTGCCGACTCTCGTCCACGGGGTAAAACGGTCGGTCATCTCGCCGAATTGCAGCAGCGTTTCCGGGTGCACAGCGAATGTGCTGTAGTGATCCATCAGCTGAATAAAATACGGGGTCGGCGCATTCAGGGTGACTTCTAGGGTGGTCGGGTCGAGGGCTTTGACGCCTACTTCGGCGAAATCATCGATCTCGCCCTTGGCAAAAGCTTCCGCGTTGACCAAGGGGTACAACATGTAGGCGTACAGGTTTCCGGTATTCGGGTGTAGCGCGCGCTGCCAGGACCACACGTAATCGTCGGCCGTTACCTGATCGCCGTTAGACCAGCGAGCCTCTGGGTTCAGGTAGAAGGTAATGACCGTGCCGTCATCGCTAATATCCCAGCGCTCCGCAACCCCGGGTTCGGGTTCGAGTGTGATGGGGTTTTTGACGGCCAGGCCCTCGAAGAGGGCGCGAATCAAATGATTTTCCGGTACCCCGGTGACCACATGGGGATCGAGGCCTTGGGGCTCAGCGCCGTTACCATAATGCAAAATGCCGTCACGATTGCCCGTGACGACATTGCTGTCACCGGTGCCACAGCCTGCGATAAGCAGAGTACAGCTTGCAAGCAGCGCAACAGTGCGCAGCAGTGAGCTCATGGGACGCGTTATTCTCATGGGGTCTGTGCTCGTCGGGTGAAACCCGCATCGTACCCAAATTATGCCGGTCCGTTGAGCCCTCCGTGCAAGGTTCTGGGCGATTAACCCTTGCATGCTGTTGTTCGCAGGTCTTTTGGTCTAGTGATGGTCGATGACAGAGCGCCTCGACCTATCGCTCTGGTAGACTTAGCGCCCCTTTTCTATGCTGTTTCGGAGCGCTTTCCCGTATGACCGTTCGCACCCGTGTCGCCCCTTCGCCAACCGGTGATCCGCATGTGGGCACTGCCTACATGGCCCTGTTTAACCGCTGCTTTGCCAAAGCTCATGGTGGCCAATTCGTGCTGCGTATCGAAGATACCGATCGCGCACGCAGCACGCCCGAGGCGGAGCAAGCTATTTTGGATTCCCTGCGCTGGCTTGGGCTCAGTTGGGATGAGGGTCCCGATGTGGGTGGGCCCCATGGGCCCTATCGCCAGAGTGAGCGCGGTGAGCTCTACGCCCAGTACGCCTGGGATTTAGTGGCAGCGGGTCATGCTTTTGTGTGTTATCGCACGACAGAAGAGCTGGATGCTTTGCGTGAGTCCCGACGCGCCGAGGGTAATAGCACGGCATTGAAACCCTCAGACCTCATGCTGCCAGAACCCGAGCGGGCTGCCCGTAAAGCCGCCGGTGCACCTTTTGTAATTCGTATGATGGTGCCCGAAACCGAGGGTGTTTGCGCCATCGATGATATGTTGCGGGGCACCATCGAATTAGATTGGGGCATGGTCGATGCTCAAATTCTACTGAAGTCCGATGGCATGCCGACCTACCACCTGGCTAATGTGGTCGATGACCACCTCATGGGTATTACCCATGTTATTCGAGGTGAGGAATGGATTAACTCGGCACCTAAACATCAGCTGCTTTATAGCTATTTCGGCTGGGATATGCCGGTGCTCTGTGTCATTTGCCACTGCTGCGTAACCCCGACAAATCAAAGCTTAGCAAACGCAAAAACCCTACCAGTGTCTTGTATTACCAGCGCATGGGTTACCTTCCCGAGGCGCTTTTGAACTATCTGGGGCGCATGGGCTGGTCCATGCCCGATGAGCGAGAAAAGTTCTCCCTTAATGAAATGGAGTCTGTGTTTGATATCACTCGGGTCTCCTTGGGTGGGCCAATCTTCGATGTTGAAAAGCTGAAGTGGTTGAACGGTCTTTGGATGCGCGAATCCCTGTCCGATGAAGAGCTCGCACAGCGCTTGCATGATTGGGCACTGAATCAAACGACTCTCATGAAAATAGTGCCCCATGCCAAGGGGCGAATGGAGGTACTGTCCGACTTTGTACCGATGTCGGCATACCTGGTGGCGGGTGATTTACCCATTGGCGGCACCGAGTTCGAGGCCCTGCCCGAACCGCTGGAAGAAACCGTTCGTCGCTTGCAATTCGTTTTGTGGCGTCTTGAGGCCCAGCGAGACTGGGATCGGGGCGCGCTGTTTCAGTGTTTGAAGGGGTTGGCAACGGCCCTTGAGCTCAAGCCCAAGGCGCTGTTTGCACCTTTGTTCCTGGCTATTGCGGGTAGTTCAGCGGCCTATTCTATGCCCGATTCCATGGCTATTTTGGGGCCAGATATGACCCGAGCGCGATTGCGCCGCGCTATTGATGCGCTCGGTGGGGTTTCGAAGAAAGCCGCTAAGCGCCTGGAAAAGGAATATGCCTCGCTGGCCCTTGGCGCGGGCTGAATAGGCTGCTGTCTCGTAATGTGAGGGGAGCACTTCAGGGAAGAGCCTAGGGCAAGAACCTTTGAACAAAAAGCTCTGAACAAGAAGCTCTGAAGAAACAGTGCCGTGCTGGGCGCGGCACTACTGCTTGCGGGTTTTGATGAGGGCGTACAGGGCGAGGAGGGCAACTAAGCTCTCGAACGCCAGCGCGCCCCAGGTGTAGGCGGTGAATCCCGAGCTCATGGCAATGCCAAGAGAGCTGCCCTCTAGACGGAAGCTGGAATCGAGGTTGCTGAACGCCACGCTGCCCCGGGCCACTGCCAGCGTGCCAATGCAGATGGCGAGCAACCAAAGACCGGGGCGCAGATAGCCCTTGAGAACGGCGGAGGCCAGCAAGATGGCACCAAAGCTTGCTTGTAGCCCGCCGTACATGGCGGCTATTTCGGCGTATCCGTTGTGGGTTGCAATGAACAGACCAGCAAGTTTTGCGGGTTGCTCTGGATCGATCCAGCAGTATACGCCGTAGCCCAAGAAGATAAGGCCTGTGACGCCCAGAAGAATGCGTGGGTACATAGGGTTAATGTCCGATTGGCAGGTTACAAAGTCATGCTGGCGATAAACGCATCTGACTCGGCGATGGCAGATGCCATGTCTGATAATAATTGTTCAATTTCAGATTCAATGGTGTCGAGCTCGCCCTGCAGTGCGCCGATGGCGCTGGCATTTAAATTGTGCTTTAGGTACAGCACGTTATCTCGCAGTCCATTGAGCACCGGTTGCATACGCTGCTCGGCGGTGCGCATGGCTCGCAGCAGTTGGCTGTAGCGGTGCTGGGTGGCGCGCAGTTTTTGTTCGCTATCCCGGCGCATCGATGCGCTACTGTACAGCGCCAGCTCGTCTTGCCATTCACTGAACAGTGCGTCTGCCACGCGTTCGATAGCATCGATGCGGTCGCTTACCCGCTGCGCAGCGGCTTCACTTTGCTCGAAATCATCGCTGAGAGCGTCGTATAGGCGCTGTAAATCACCGCCATCAAAATTGACGAGGGCCGTGTATTCTTCGAGAGCGGATGCAA
>AACY020299587.1_pt1 | contig 11439 bp, 4 predicted proteins | sample 267378 | NCBI WGS metagenome assembly AACY02 (sample SAMN02954345, study PRJNA13694) | marine metagenome | biome: aquatic; feature: ocean; material: water; isolation source: isolated as part of a large dataset composed predominantly from surface... | reverse complement strand
ATCTTTTGAGCCCTGTCCGCTGACCAGCGACTCCCCTGCGGTGTCGGCGGATGAGAAGCGGGCCAGTCCGCCGCGGAGCGTTCCGTAGCCTTCCGGTGTGGCAACGGAAAAGCAGCGGATCGTCACCTGGGCGGGGTCCATCGTGGAGCCGTTCCAGCTCGGTGCCAGCGAGCGGGCGACCACTGCTCTGCCCACCCAGTCTGCCGGACGGGCTGCGATGCGGGCAGCAAGCTCCCGCTTCTGTTCGGCAGTCAGCGTTGCTGGCACGATCCGCTTGACGGCAGCGCCTCCAGGGATGGCTACGCCGCGGGGCCAGACCGGCTCAATCACCAGGTCATCAAGCATCGCCAGCACGCGGGCCAGGTTTTCCGGCCGGCCGCACCACCACGAACGCGGCATCGAGAGGATCAGGTCTTCTCCGAGCAGCCGCTTGGCAACCGCGGGGAGAAACTCACTAAAAGCCGGTGACTCGATGAAGCCCACCCCGAGAGCGTTGGCCAGCGCAACGCGGCCCTGCCGCACCGCGTGCACAAGCCCGGGCGTTCCTGCCAGCGCCGTTGAGTCGAGTTCGAGGGGGTCGCACTCGCGGTCGGGAACCCGCCGCAGCAGCACGTCCACGGGGAGCAGCCCACCGAGCGTTTTGAGAAACACGCGATCGTCGCGGACAGCCAGGTCGCCTCCCTCCACCATCGGGAAGCCGAGATAACGGGAGAGATAGGCGTCCAGGAAATAATTCTCACTCGTCGGGCCCGCGCTCTGCAGGGCGATCCGTGGCTGCTCTCGTCCTCCTGCAAGGCCTTTGAGCATCGCCCGCATCGACAGGAAAAACGGGGCCAGCCGTTCGACATGGCACTCCTGAAACACCCCCGGCAGCAGCCGTGAGACCACCAGCCGATTCTCCAGGGCATAGCCGAGCCCCAGTGGCACCGCCGTGCGGTCGCCCAGAACGGTCCACTGACCATCACTGTTGCGGCAGACAACTGTGGCAGAAAGATGCAGCCAGCGTCCGCCCGGCATGGAAAGGCCCTGGCAGCACCGCAGGAACCCCGGGTTGGCAAACACGAGCTCTGGCGGCACCAGGCCCTCGCGGAGCACATGCTGCGGACCGTAGAGATCCGCGAGCAGGGCATCGAGCACGCGAGCCCGCTGGTTGATACCCACCTCGAGATTGGCCCAGTCGGCAGCGGCAATCACAAACGGAATCGGGTCGAGCACCCATGGCCGCTGCGTGCCACCAGTCTCATCGTGGATGTTGTACGTGACGCCGTTGTCGTGGATCAGCCGACGGGCATGGTCCCACCGCTGAGCGAGTTCTGCCGGCTCCCAGCTGCCGAGGAGGTCAACCAGCCGTCGCCAGTGCGGACGGGCGGCACCGTCGGCTCCCAGCAGCTCGTCGTAGCCGGTGCCGGTCGGCTGATACCGCTCAAAGGCAGTGGAGGGGAGGGAGAGCGTGGGTGGCGGCATGGGCGGACGCATCTCGAGGGCGCGGGCAAACGGCCCACGACGGATTTCCTCTATCCTACCCCGCGTCTCCGCGTCCGATACGGATGCGACTGCGGCCCGCCTCCCGCAGGATTCAGCAGGCCCGCCGCAGGTCGAGCGTCAGCGGAAACTGCGGATTGGGCTCTTCTGGAGGGGGTTCCAGGCTGCCGGGGGTGTGCCCGGAGGCGAAGAAGCGGCTCGCCCGTCGGCTCTCCGATTCCAGTGCGTTCACCGGCCGCGTTTCGTAGGCCCGGCCCCCGGGATGGGCCACGTGCCAGGTGCAGCCGCCGACGCTGCGGCGGTTCCAGAGGTCGACCAGGTCAAACACCAGTGGAGTGTGGACGCCGATCGTGGGGTGCAGGCAGTGGGGGGGCTGCCAGGCTCGGTAACGGACGCCCGCCACGCTCTGCCCAGCAGTGCCGGTGGGGGTGAGCGGCAGCCGGCGACGGTTGCAGGTCACGGCATACCGAGGATGCAGCATGCCGGAGACCAACACTTCAATCCGCTCCAGCGAGCTGTCGACCATGCGGCTGGTTGCTCCAGGCATCGCCTGCTCGCCAAGCACGTGCCAAGGCTCCAACGCGGACCGCAGCTCGATGTGCACGCCGTCGATCGTGATCTCGCCGAGCAGGGGAAAGCGAAACTCTCGATGGGCATGAAACCAGCGGGGATCGAAGGCGAAGCCGGCTCGCGCCAGATCGCTGAGGACATCGGAAAAGTCGCGCATCAAGAAGTGCGGCAGCATGAAGCGGTCGTGCAAGGCGGTGCCCCATCGCACCAGGCTGCCCCGATAGGGTTCCCGCCAGAACCAGGCGATCAGGGCCCGCACGAGCAGCTGCGTGACCAGACCCATCTGCACCTGGGGCGGCATCTCGAAGGCCCGCAGTTCCACCAGGCCGCGACGGCCGCCTTCGCCGTCGGGAGAGTAGAGCTTGTCGATGCAAAACTCCGCCCGGTGGGTGTTGCCGGTCATGTCGGTGAGCAAATGGCGAAATACCCGATCGACAAACCAGGGCGGCACCTGCGGCCCGGCCTGCCGGAGCTGCTCGATGGCAATCTCCAGCTCGTAGAGGCTTTCGTGGCGGGCCTCGTCGATGCGGGGCGCCTGGCTGGTCGGCCCGATGAACAGGCCGGCGAAAAGGTAGGAGAGCGATGGATGGTTGTTCCAGTAGGCGACCAGGCTGGCCAGCAGGTCGGGCCGTCGCAGGAAGGGGCTCTCACCGGCCGTCGGCCCACCGAGCACGAGATGGTCGCCACCGCCACTGCCCACATGCCGCCCATCGACCTCAAACTTCTCCGCACACAGCCGGCTGGCCCGGGCCTCGGCTTCCAACGTGGTGCGGAGGGTGACCAGCTCGCTCCACGACGACGCCGGGGGTACATTGACCTCAATCACCCCCGGGTCTGGGGTGACCTGCAGCCGACGCAGAAGCGGGGAACTCGGGGCGGTGTAGCCCTCAAGCACCACCGGTTCGCCGACAGCTGCCGCCGCGTTCTCCACCGCCGCAACCAGTTCCAGCCAGTCGTCGGCCTCCGGCACCGGCGGCAGGAAGCAGTGCAGCCGCTGCCCACGCCACTCGGCGACCACTGCCGTGCGGACGATGCCGCGGCCCTCGGCAACCTCCTTGGGATCCGGCCAGGGGAGCTGGTGCATCGGCAGTCGGTAGCCGGCCGAGGAGTCGCCGGGCACCAGCAGCAGCGGCTGCCGTTCTTCAAAGGCTGTGCCCCGATTGAGGTCGTCCAGCGGCCAGCGGCTGGTTCGCCACTGCCGCAGGCCTTGCCGCTCCTCCCGCAGCAGCGGCAGCACCCAGGCCACCGGCTCGCCGAGCGTGAGCGAGGCCTGCTGCCGGGGGTCTTCCAGGGCCGGCATCACACACGCCGCATCGAGGCCGAGCTGATGGCAGACCGATTCCAAAAACATGCTCGGCCGCCCAGCGGTGGCTGGCGGCGGCGGCTCCGCTTCGCGTGCGGCGTCTGTCTCGGCAGGGTCGGCGATCAGCTCTCGCCGCTGCCAGATGGCCGCGCCGTCGGTTCGCCAGAGCAGCTCGTGGGCCCAGCGGGGAAGCTCTTCGCCGGGATACTGTTTGCCCTGGCCTTCGAAGAGCACTCCCCCGCTGCCGAGCGCGTCGAGTAGCCGCCGGGAGAGCGTGGCGGCCTTGGCCCGTTTTTCCGGACCGTCGGCAGCGGTGTTCCACTGCGGGCTCTCGAAGTCGTCGATCGAGAGATAGGTCGGCTCGCCGCCGCAGGTCAGCCGCACGTCGTCTTGGGCGAGCTGCAGATCGACCTGCTGGCCGAGGGCATCGATCCGCTCCCAGGCGTCGGCTGTCAGGGGGCGGGTGGTGCGCGGTTCTTCAGCGATACGGTCCACCCGCATCACCACATCAAACTCGGTCTCGCAGGGATCGACGCCGCCGGCCACCGGGGCGGCACTGAAGGGGTCGGGGGTGCTGGCCAGCGGGATGTGCCCCTCTGCTGTGAGCAGTCCACTGGTGGCGTCCAGGCCCACCCACCCAGCCCCGGGCAGGTAGACCTCGGCCCAGGCATGCAGGTCGGTGAAGTCGGTTGTTGGGCCAGCCGGCCCATCGAGCGGCTTCACATCGGGAGCCAGCTGGATCAGGTAGCCAGAGCAGAAACGGGCCGCAAGCCCCAGCCGCCGCAGCACTGCCACCAGCAGCCAGGCCGAGTCTCGGCAGCTCCCGCTGCCAAGCGTCAGCGTTTCCTCAGGGGCCTGCACCCCCGGCTCCATCCGGATCAGGTAGGTCACGAGGGTGTGCACGCGTCGATTGATCTCGACGAGGAAGTCGATGGTGTGCAGCCCACCGTCGCCAGCAGCCAGCCGGCGGCACGCCTCCACGAGGTCGTCCAGCCGCTCTCCACCGGGAGGCTGCACGAGATAGGGAGCCAGTTCGGTGGCCAGCCAAGGCTCGTAGGCGAAGGGGAACCGCTCACACGACGGCTCGAGGAAGAAGTCGAAGGCGTTGATGGCAACCAGATCGGCGACGAGGTCGACCGTCAGCACGAGCTCTCGGGTCTTCTTGGGAAACACCAGCCGGGCAATGTGGTTGCCCTGCGGGTCTTGCTGCCAGTTGAGGAAGTGATCTTTCGGCGTGGCTGCGAACGAATAGCTGATGATCCGCGTGCGGGAGTGGCTTGCCGGCTTCAGCCGAACCGAGTGGGGGCCGAGCGAGACGTCACGGTCGAAGCGGTAGGCCGTGCGGTGGTGCAGTGCCACGCGGATCGACATCTCAGCGTGCTCCGTGGGAGGGGAAGGCCGTGCTCGTCATCGCGTCGACTCCGCAGGCAGGCCGGTCGGACGGGTCGCAAAGAAGGTCTCGTGCACCGCGTCGCTGGCAGCGTTGAGCCGGCCCTGCAGGTGATCGATGAATCCATGCAGCCCATGGCTGCCGGCGAGGATCTCGTCGATCGCGGCATAGTCGAGCTCTGCTCGCAGCCGGCCCATCTGCTGCTCCGCGGTCGTCGAGTAGGTGCCCTTCATGCCGCCAGTGATCGCCAGCAGGGATTCCTCGGCCTTCATCAGGCAGAAGTGCACCGCTCGGGGAAACTCGCGGTCGAGCAGGAGAAACTCGGCCACGTTCCGCCGCGAAATGCGGCCATGCTGCTTGCGGTACATCTCGAGCGCACTGGCGCTCTCCAGCACACTCGACCAGTCGATCGGGCCGGTCAGCTCGTCGTCTGCTTCATCGGCTGTCGACTCCGGGTGCGGCCGGAAGAAGTGTTCCACATCGAGCACACGGCTCGTCTTGTCGGCCCGTTCGATCAGCCGGCCCATCCGCGCGAAGTGCCAGGCCTCACCATGGGCCATGGTGGCGTCGGTCACGCCGGTGATCAGCTGGCTCGCCCGTTTGACCTCGGTGAGAAACTCCAGCGGATTCTCCAGCTCACCATGGCTTCCGCTGGCCCCGCGGACCTCCAGATAGAAGCGGTTGATCTCCTGCCACATTGCCGTGCTGATCATTTCACGGACGGTGCGGGCATTCTCCCGAGCCTGGGCCAGGCAGCTGACGATCGAGTTGGGGTTTTCCCGGTCGAAGGCCAGAAACTGAATCACGTGCGGCTGATCGGCCAGCCCGTGCCGCTGCCAGAAGTCGGCCTGATCGCCAAACGTGCAGACCAGCCCATTCCAGAGCCGCCCAGGCTGCATCGTGCCCTCGATTGCCATGTCGAGAGTCGTTTCTGTGGCCCGCGCAATATTCTCCGCCCGCTCGATCTGGCGATTCATCCAGTAGATCGACTCGGCAACTCGTGAAAGCATCGGCATCATCACCGGTTCGTGTGCACCACCCAGGTGTCCTTGCTGCCGCCGCCCTGCGAGGAGTTGACGACCAGGGAATCCTTGACCAGCGCCACCCGTGTCAGCCCGCCGGGCAGGACGTAGATTTCCTCGCCGTAGAGGATGAAGGGTCGCAGGTCGACATGCCGGCCCTCGAGCGAATCGCCCACCACCGTTGGCACCCGCGACAGCGAGAGCATTGGCTGGGCGATGAAGTTGCGGGGATTGGCCCGGATCCGCTCGCGACACGCGTCCCGTTGCTCCTGGCTCGCCCGCGGCCCGAGCACGATGCCGTAGCCGCCGGACTCATTGGCCGGCTTGATCACCAGCTCATCGAGCGCGTCAAGCACATGCCGGCACTGCGTGTCGTCGCCACACACATACGTCGGCACATTCGGCAGGATGATCTCTTCCCCGAGGTAGTAGCGAATGATCTCCGGCACGAAGGCATACACCGCCTTGTCGTCGGCGATCCCCGTGCCGGGTGCGTTGACCAAGGCCACGTTGCCCGCCCGATAGGCCCTGATCAGCCCGGGCACGCCCACCACGGAGTCGTCACGAAACACCTGGGGGTCGAGGAAGTCGTCGTCGATTCGGCGGTAGATCACATCCACCCGCTCGAGGCCCCGCGTCGTCCGCATGAAGACCACATCGTCGTGCACCACGAGGTCGGAGCCCTGCACGAGCTCCACGCCCATCTGCCGCGCGAGGAAACAGTGCTCGAAATACGCCGAGTTGTAGATGCCGGGCGTGAGCACCACGACGGTCGGATCCCGCACGGCCGCCGGCGCGATGAACTGCAGCATCGCCAGCAGCTTTTCCGGGTAGTCTTCCACCGGGCTGATCCGCTGCCCGCTGAAGACCTGCGGAAACGTCCGCTTCATCACCTCGCGGTTTTCCAGCACATACGACACCCCCGAGGGTGTCCGCAGGTTGTCTTCGAGCACATACATCTGGCCATCGCCGCCCCGCACGAGGTCGGTGCCGGTGATGTGGCACCACACGCCCTGCGGCGGCTGCAGCCCGGCACACGGCCCGCGGAAGCAGGCCCCGGAGTCGACGAGCCAGTCTGGCACCACCTTATCTTTGACGATCAGCCGCCGGTTGTAGATGTCGTCGATGAAGAGATTGAGCGCGTGAATCCGCTGCTTGAGGCCCCGCTCGATCGTGCTCCACTCACCGGCGTCAATCACCCGCGGCACGATGTCGAACGGCCAGACCTTCTCGGTGCCTGCCTCATGGCCATACACGTTGAACGTGATGCCCATTGTCAGCAGCGTTTTGTCGGCCGCCTTCTGCAGGCTGGCGAGTTCGCCAGGGGAAAACTCGGCAAGCCTCCGAACGAGCGGCTCGGCAGCGGCACGCGGCACGGCATTCGGCTCGAAGAGCTCGTCCCAGAAACCGTCGGTCTGGTACGCGGTGAGATCCATGAAGGACCGACGGCCTGAAGGCGTCGGGGCGGGGAAAAGTGGAGGGTGGAGACGCCGGTTCACCGCCTTTGAACGACAGCGTCTGGCGAAAGGATACACCGAGATCGCGAGGAGCCAAATGGTGAGGCTCGCTGCTGGCGGAGAACCGCTCAGGCTCTGGTGGCGAGGATGGAATCGAGGGTTTCCTGCATCGTGGCCCTGTCAATCGGCGAGCGGATGACCTTGCGGAGGTCGTCGCAGCTGGCCTGTTCGGCGTAGGTCGCCTGTCGGCCACCGATTAGCAGCACCGCGGGGACCTTCTGGTAGAAGGGGTCGGCCGTGAGGGCGTTGAAGGCGTCGAGGGCTTCCTGGCCGAGTTTGGAGGCGCTAAACACGATGCCCTCGGCTGGAAACGGGGTGGATGAAAACCGCTTGAGGGCCCGCTGGGCGTTTTCAGTGACCAGCACGCGGTAGCCGAGTTTGCCGAGAAACTCGCGCAGGGTGTCTTGGGCCTGGCCGCTCCGCTCCACGAGCATCACCCGCGGCTGACTGGCGGATGGGCTGGCTGAAGGGGCCGTGGCCACCTTTGTTTTTCGCTTGGTTGCCTTCCCGCCAGGGGCGTAGGCCTCGGAGAGCTCTTCAAACACACGCAGCACGTCGCTGATCGACTGATACCGCTCGAGCGGCTCCAGATGCATCATCTGGGTCACCGTCTCGCGGATGTCGGCCGGCAGGTCCGGGGCGCGTTTGGAGAGCGGCACGACGTCGAGGAACCGCCTCGGATCCGAACGGGCCGCCCGGTCGCGGGTGTCGCCAAGCGGCGAGGCCCCCGTCAGCGCGAGGTAGGCCAGGGCGCCCATGAAATAGATGTCACTGCGTATGTTGTCGTTTTTCATCCCAGTGAGTTTTTCCAGCGCCGCATACTCCACTGTTCGCGGGCTGTGCATGCGACCGAGCACCTCGTCGCCGTATTCTTTGTCGACGGCCGCCAGCCCGAAGTCGGCGAGCTTGGCATCGCCTTTGGTCGACACGAGGACGTTGGAGCCCTTGAGGTCGCGATGGGTCACGCCCCGCTTGTGGGCGTATTCAAGCCCTGCGCAGAGCTGCTTCATCAGGTCGATTGCCCGCGTGGTCTCGAGCGCCCCCCGCTTCTTCACGAGGTCGCGGAGGGTCTGCCCTTCGACAAACTCCATCGTGATGTAGCTGGTGTTGTTGGCCTCGCCGACGTCTTCGATCGCCACGATGTTTGGATGCCGCAGCAGCCGGCCCATCTCGCCCTCGCGGCGAAACTCCTTGCACTTCTCCGCATCCTGGGAGAAGCGATTGCGGAGCACTTTGACGGCCACCGTTTCGCCGCTGTCGCGCATCACGGCGCGGTACACGCGGGCAAAGGCCCCGGCGCCCACCTGATAGAGAATCTTGGCGTTGCCAAAATAGTAGCCGCTCCGATCGCCCCTCAGCAGGCGGTCGAGCTGGTAGCGGGTGATCAGTTCACGGCGCAGGAGCGTCGCACCGAACTGTTCGATCGGCACGCTCGTTCCGCCGGCGTCGGACCAGGCTCGCTGGACCTGCTCGGAGGTCACGAGACCGATGTCGATCGCCAGTTCCGCGAGATCTTCGGCGGTTTTTGGCTGCATGGCTGAACCAGATCAGTTTCCGTGGTGCCCCGAGACCGGAAACCTCCTCTTCCTTTCCATTGTTTCACAACCATACCGCACGGTCACGCGGCCGCGCCGCCGCTCTGCAGGCCACGGCCAACTTCTCCAGGCCTCGCATCCGCTCCATCCCACCCAGGTGGAACGACACGCACGAGTTCAGAAGGCGTTGGTGGTCGATCCGGCTCCCACCCCCCGGCTGAAAATGGTGGCGTCTGGTCTGGAGGCCGGTCGCGGCTGCCTGCTAGAAGCCCGCGGATGTTTTGCCACCCACCCCGCTGCCGTCTCTCCCTCCTCGTCGCGTCTGCGGTATGCGGCTGCCTCGCTGTTGCTGCGGCACCCTCGGCAGCCGCGACCCTGGAAGAGCGTTTTGAAGGGCCGAGCGTGAGCCTTCGCCGGGCGGAGTCGGATGTGGACATTCGCGAGATTGCCCATCTCCGCACCACAGGAGCGGCCCATGGCGGACAGGCCTGCGAGCAGCTCGTGCTCGAGGCCGCGACGGGAACCCGGCTCCGCTATGAGCAGCCGATCGAGCCGGTGCGGGTGATTGACGAGCTCGCCGTTTCGGTGTGGGTGCGGGCCAACCGGCCCGACATTGGCTTGTTGCTGCGCGTGCAGCTGCCCCGCTCGCTCGATCCGGCCACAGGTCGCCCGGTGGAAACCACCATCGCTGGCAGCGTGTCGCGCCGCATCGACGACTGGGAGCGGCTGGCCGTGGGACAGCCCGCAGAGGCGCTCAGCCGGCAGCTGCCAGCCCTGCGGGCGGAGCATGGAGGCGAGATTGACCTCAGTGAGGCCCGTGTCGTGGCCGTTGTCCTCGAACTCTATTCATCCCCTGGTCGCTACGAACTGGCGGTCGATGACCTCGAAGTCAGCAGAGCCTTTTTGGCAGCCGGTGGCCAGGCGACCGCCGCCCGTGTCGAAAGCCCGCCGCACGACCCCGCGCCGGCAGCACGCCAGGACGCGGCCGTGGTGCCGGCTGCCTACACCGATCAAACCACGACCGCCTCCAGCGACGATCCCCCTGCCGGTATCCTCCGCGGTGTGCTGGAGGTGGGAGGGCTGCCCTTTTTTCCACGGGTGATCGACCACAACGGTGAGCCGCTGGAGCTGCTCGGCAGGCTGGGCTTCAACACCGTGCGGCTGCGGGAGCCTGCCAACGGCAGTCTCTTGGCAGAGGCCCGCCAGGCCGACATGTGGCTCATCTGCCCGCCGCCTGAGCTTCCGGATGTTGACGTCCGGGACCCGGCGTCGCTGCCCGCATTCTCGCCGTCTTGGAATCGGGTGCTGATGTGGGATCTTGGGGAAGGCCTGACTGCGGACGACGCCGAACAGCTGGCTGAGCGGGCCCGTCGCGTGAAGACCTGCGACCTGCGTGCAGGAAGGCCTGCCATCGCCTCGGCCGACTCCGGGCTGCGAACCCTCTCACGGCATGTCGACATGCTGGTGGCCCGCCGCCGGGTGCTCGGCACGAGCCTTGAGCTTGATGGATACCTGGAGTGGCTACGGCAGCAGCCCCGGCTGGCCCGCCCCGGCACCCCTTTCCTGGTGACCATCGCCAGCCAAGCCGACCCACTGGCGGCAGCACAGATGACCGCCCTTTCGGGGCGTGCTCCTGAGAGCCTCTCGGTCGATCCGGGCAGCCTGCATCTCGCGTCGTATGCTGCGGTGGCGGCTGGCGCCCGCGGACTGATCGTGTCGTCGCGGCAGCGGCTGGATGCGGACGACGCGGCCACCCGCGCGCGGGCTGCGGCACTCGGGCGGATGAACGTTGATCTCTCCCTGCTTGAGCCTTGGGCCGCGGCCGGGCGATTTGCCTCGACAGCCACCACCAGCGACCCCGATGTGGAAGCGGTGGTGCTGGAGGCGGTGCGGGCGCGGATGGTGCTGGCCTGGCGGTCGGCACAAGGTTCGCAGGTGGTGGCCCGGGCCTACGAGCAGGGGCTGCCCGACGACTCCGCCCAGCTGACGATGGTGGTGCCGGGTGTGCCCGAGGCCCATCAGGCCTGGCTCGTGACCAGCCGTGGCCTGCGGCCGCTCAAGCAGCGGCGGGTCACCGGCGGCGTGTCAGTGGTGATCGAGGGCTTTCGGTCCGATGCCTTCGTGCTCTTCTCTGGCGACCCTGCCATCACCGGCAGTGTGCAGCGGCAGCTGGCGGAGGTGGCGGAGGCAGACCTGGTCGCCCGTCGGAGCCTGGCCGCAGCCTCCGTGGTGCAGGCCTCCCAGCTGGCATCGCAGCTGGCGCCCGCAGCCCTGGGCAAGATTCCTGTCTCCGAGATGCTGGCCGAAGCTGGCCGTGACATCCAATCGGCAGAGGGCATGCTCCGCACCGATCCAGCCACGGCCCGTGACCGTTTTGATCGAGCCGCGGCGATCGGCCAGCAGTTCACCAGGCTTGTCTGGGAGCGAGGGGTGGTCGCCACCGGTTCGATAGTGGCTGCGCCGCTGTGCACGAGCGGCAGCACGCTGGCCGAACACTGGCGGTTTGTGGAAACGCTGGCGATGACCAACCCCGGTGAAAACATCCTCGCCGGAGGCGGCATGGACCGTATCGACGACCTGGCGGGCAACGGCTGGCGTCATTTTGTGCTCCCTCAGGAAT
>AACY020475318.1_pt1 | contig 11441 bp, 3 predicted proteins | sample 267378 | NCBI WGS metagenome assembly AACY02 (sample SAMN02954345, study PRJNA13694) | marine metagenome | biome: aquatic; feature: ocean; material: water; isolation source: isolated as part of a large dataset composed predominantly from surface... | reverse complement strand
GGAAACACTCGAAGTTCAGCGCAACTTCTCGAAATAAAGCACGAAAACGTTATCGAGGCCAAGGGAGATGACAAAGACGACGCCATATCAAGCACTTCCAAAGGGACTCTATGTAATGAATAGTCCTATAGCTGGTCAAGGTATCTTTACGATGAATGAAATACCATCGGGTACTGAGCTTGGTATGTCGCATATTGTTGTAGATGAAGAAATATATCGCACTCCACTTGGTGGATTCATAAATCACAGTGAGAATCCGAACTGTGAAAAGTATTTAATAGGTAATAAGTACTATATTCGTACAATTAAGAACATAAATCCGATTGAAGAGCTTGTCTTAAAATATACATTTTATAAAGTAGTATAAATATATTGAGTAAATTGCATCAAGAAGTAGATGCCAGTCATAAGACAACGACAATCTAGAGCATTTAAGGATATTTCTCTATCTTTTAAGAAACATCCTGTAACAAATGATATACTTGCACTTAGAAATGAGGATGCAATTAAGAGATCTGTTCGTAATTTAGTTGAAACAGTGAATGAAGAGAGGTTTTTTAACCCTTTGATTGGTTCTCATGTTAGAGAAAGTCTATTTGAACTACCAGATAATACAATTAGGGCTACATTAAGGTCACAAATTGAAAATTCAATACTTAATTTTGAACCAAGAGTCAATTTGACGGATGTAATTATTAATCATCCGAATGATACGAACGATTTAGAGGTCACAGTAGCTTATGATATCATCGGCCAAGAGGCAACTCCCCAAGAAATAACATTTATCCTTCAACCAACTAGAGTATAATGGCATTCACACAATATACAAATCTCGATTTTGAAGAAATTAAGGTTTCTTTGCGTGAATATCTGCGTGCCAACTCTAATTTTACTGATTTTGACTTTGAAGGATCCAATTTATCCATATTAATTGACACTTTAGCATACAATACCTACGTTACAGCCTATAATACTAACATGGTTGCTAACGAATCGTTCATTGATAGCGCAACTTTACGTGAAAATGTCGTAGCTTTAGCAAGAAATGTAGGTTATATACCCTCTTCAAGACGAGCTTCAACTGCAAATATCAGTTTTACAGTAGATTTGGGGTCTGGAACAACAAAATCTAGCGTAACTTTGAAGGCTGGATTGGTTGCATTAGGTGATTTTGCGAATACAAACTATACTTTTTGTGTTTCGGAGGATATTACATCACCTGTAAGTGATGGATTTGCAGAATTTACCATAGATATCAAACAAGGAACGTTTGTAACCAACGAATTTGTCGTAGATACGTCTCAACCCAACCAAAAATTCATAATTCCTAACCCATATGTTGATACATCAACGTTAAAAGTGCAAGTTAGAGACACTTTAACGTCATCTTCGAGGAAAACTTACTCACAAATTGATAATATTGTCGGAATCAGCACTCATTCTGAGACATTTTTGATACAAGAGATACAAGATGAAAAATATGAGCTACTTTTTGGTGATGGAGTGCTTGGAAAACGACTAAGTAATGGAAATGTCATCAATTCCACATATATTGTGACCGATGGAGTCGGTGGAAACGGTGTTTCCAACTTTTCTTTCTCTGGAAAACTCGTTGATAACGATGGAGGACTCATTACAAGTGGAATTTCTGATGTAATTACAAATCAGAGGTCTTCAAATGGTGCCGAAGTCGAAAGTATCGACACAATTCGTAATTTATCGACCAGAGTTTACTCGGCACAACACCGAGCAGTCACAGCTAACGATTATGAAGCGATAATTCCAACAATTTTCCCAAATGCGGAGAGTGTAACCGCTTATGGGGGTGAAGATTCAAGTCCACCGCAATATGGAAAGGTATTTTTATCAATAAAACCCAAAAATGGTCGATTTATCTCGGATTTTGATAAAAGACAACTTTTGGACAAGTTAAAAAACTATTCTGTAGCTGGAATTCGTCAAGAATTCATAGATTTAAAATATTTGTATGTTGAAATTGACACAAACGTTTATTATAACACAAATGCTGTTGCAAATGTGAATAATTTAAAAACTACCATTAGAAATTCACTTGAAACTTACGCAAGTTCGTCAGATTTAAATTCTTTTGGTAGTAGATTCAAATATAGTAAAGTTTTGAAAATAATTGATGATAGTAGTTCTGCAGTAACATCAAATATTACGAAAATTATTCTTAGACGTAATTTAGATGTTGATACAGCTAATTTTGCTCAATATGAATTATGTTATGGTAATAAATTCCATAATCGTAACAAAGGTTACAATATAAAGTCTACAGGATTTGTTGTAGACGGAATTCGTGGTGTTTGTTACTTTACAGACACTTATGTTGATGAAAAAACTGGTAGATTGATTATTTTCCGATTAAGTAACACAGGAGCTGTTGAGATAGTCAACAATAATGCTGGAACGGTAAAATATGATATTGGTGAAATTCTTATAGATACAATACGTATACTTTCAACCATTAAGTCAGACAATGTTGTTGAAATTGAAGCAATTCCAGATTCAAATGACATTATTGGATTAAAAGATCTTTATTTACAATTATCTATCGCAGATAGTAAAATAAGTGTTGTAGAAGATATCATATCCACTGGCGCAGATACATCTGGTGCTAATTATGTTTCTACATCCAGTTTTACAAATGGTTCTAAGGTTCGTGGTGATATCATAACCGAATCAGGTTCAACATCTAGTCTTGTTGGATATGTAAATGGTCAAGCTTATTATGGAGCATATCACACAATGAGTGATGGTTCAAGAATGACAGGAAGCACTCATTCATCCGATAGTCAGGCTATAACAAGCACTCCAGGCACTACATCTTCGTCATCAACCACTACAGGTTCATCATATTCATCTCGTTCGTCATCATCGTCATCATCATCATCCTCTTCTTCTAGTTACTAAACTAATCAATAATGGGTATAGACACCGCAGCTAAAAAAGTTCAGATCAATAAACTTGTCAGAAGTCAAGTTCCATCTTTCGTAGCCGAAGATAATCCTTTATTTGTTGATTTTTTAAAACAATATTACATAAGTGAAGAAAATAGAGGTAAGTCAATTGATATAATTAGTAACTTTAATGATTATCAGAAGGCAGATACTTATTCAGAAAACTACAATCTAATTGGATTTACAACATGTACTAGTCTTGTCAATTCATATGATGCAACTATCAACGTAAGTTCGACTGATGGATGGCCATCTGATTATGGATTACTCAAAATTGATGATGAAATTATTACATACACTGGTATTACATCCACATCATTTACTGGATGTGTGAGAGGTTTCTGTGGTGTTGATAATTTAAAATCACCAACTAATCCTGAGTCATTAGTATTTTCCACAACTAATGCAAGTAAACATGAAAATAATTCTAAAGTAATTAATTTAAGTAATCTATTCTTACAAGAGTTTTGGTATAAAACTAAACAATTGTTCATGCCTGGTTTTGAAGATAGAAATTTACATTCAAAAGTAGACAAAGCTAATTTCCTACGTCAAGCAAAAGATTTTTATGCATCGAAGGGAACAGATCAAGCCATAAAAATATTATTTGGTGTTTTATTTGACAGTCGTGCAGAAGTTATAAAACCAGTAGATTATTTGTTTGCACCATCAGATGCTGATTATGTAAAGACCAATGATTTGATTGTAGAAAGACTTAGTGGAAATGCTGACAATGTAGTTGGCCAAACATTATTTCAAACTGATAATGCAGCTACAAGTGGATCTATTTTTAACGTTCAATACTTTCCAAGAGAGGGTAGAAATTATTACATCATAAGTTTAAGTAAAGGATCAATAGTTGGAACATTTGAACCTACAGGATCATCATCTTTAGTTAATCCTGTATCAATAGGAACAACAGTTATTACAGTTGACTCTACACTTGGATTTCCTGAAGAAGGAGAGTTGTATGTTGGTGCTGGTTTAACTGTTGGTATTGCAACATATAAAAGTAAAACATCTACTCAATTCTATGGTGTATCTGGTATCTCTTCTAGTTACACTGATAGTGATTTTGTACGATCATCAAAAACTGTTTTTGCTTATGAAAATGGTGATGTAAACAAACCAGTTTTCTTTAGATTGACAAATGTAGCTAATGGTGTAGATTTAAGTGATGTTGGATTTTTAAAATCAAATGATATCATAGTGCCAAGACAGTTAGGAAAGGTATCTGATCAATCTAACTATCATTTAAACAGTTGGATAGATAACGTAAAGACTAAAATTGATGTCGCTAGAGATATTCAGACAAATACATCAAAAGTAAACAATAATAGTAAGGTTGTTACAACTGCAGCTCCACACAGTTTACAGATCGATGATTCAGTAGTTTTATTTGATGTAACTAATGATGATCAAAATCCTGATAATATCACAGGAACAGTGATTGATGTCTATAATGATTTAGAATTTAGAATTGATATAACTTCAGGCCAATTTGATACTTCTAAACTTTATAAAGTACAAAGACAATTAAATTTTGCAAAGAGCACAAACAGTCAATTAGGAATAGAAAATTTTATTGCTGATGTGCAGAATACATATATTACAAGAGATAATAGTGAAGTTTATGTTACTTCTGGATCATTACCAAGTTATGAAATAGTTGCAACTAATAGAAGTAAAACATTTACATCTGCAGACCCAGCGTTTAATTCAAACGTAGATGATATAACTGATAGCATTACGATAGTAAATCACAACTTTACCAACGGTGAATTAGTTAGATATTCCCCCACAATCTTAAACTCAACTGTAGCTACTGTTGTTGGTTTAGATACAGGTTCGATATACGCAGTAAAAAAAGTTAGTGATGATGTTATTCAATTATCAAGAAGTATCCCAGATGTAGCTGCTGGAAAAGTAATTCCTATTTCAGGTATTGGTAGTACAACTATACAAGAGTTAGTTCCAAGTGATTTATCTGGAAAAAATGTCAAACATCAAAACTTTTTAAGAAAATTTCCTGTATCACCACAACCTAGTGATTCTGATACATCATTACAGAATGAACCAGTTGGAATGTTTTTAAATGGTGTTGAGATATTATCCAATCAATCTGGTGATAGTATTCACTTTGGTAGAATAAATCGAATAGATGTAGAAAGTGGTGGAAATGGTTATGATGTAATAACTCCTCCAAACATACACATATCAGATAATGTAGGAACAGGTGCTACTGCATATGCTGTTGTTGAGGGTAACTTTAAAGGTATTGATGTCATAGATGGTGGTTATGATATAAAGATAGTACCAAATGTAGTGATAACAGGTGGTAATGGTCAAGGTGCTACTGCAAGTGCTAGATTGAAAGCTACAAGAAATTCTAGATTATTTGACGCTAAGAATGATGTTAATATTGGTGATGATAGAATCATATTTCCATCTAATCATTTATTCTTTGCTGGTGAGTCAGTTGTATATGAAAAATCTACATCAGATCCTGTTGTAGGTGGTTTGATTGATAAATCAATCTATTTTGTTAATAAGGTAAGTGATACCCAAATTAGTCTTACAAATACCTTTGAAGACGCTGTGGCGGGTACTAATTTAATTAATATAACTGGTATATCAAAAGGTAGCCATAAATTTACATCTACTACTTTTAGAAACGTTTTAGATAGAATTATAGTTGAAAATCCAGGCTCTGGATATTCCAATAGAAAAATATTAGTTAATTCTAATACATACCCATCGGCCTCATACTTTGCAAGAGATACAGTCAAGACAGGGATAAACACAGCTAATAATTATATCTACTTTAGAAATCATGGATTTAAGTCTGGAGAAACTGTAGAATACAATAATACAGGTACACCTATTAGTGGTTTAGATACAACTCAAAATTATCAAGTGATTGTTTTGGATGAAAATAAATTCCGTGTGTGTAGTGCTGGTATTGGAACTACAACCACTACAGTAAATTACTTTAAAGGTAGGTATGTAGATTTAAACTCAGTTGGAGTAGGAACTCATACATTTAAATATCCAGATATATCTGTAAGTTTACAAACAACATCAGGAATAGCAACTAGTTCCACCTTACCGCCTGTAATTAGACCACATTGTCATGGATCTATTACTGATGTGTATTTGACTAATGATGGAGTTGGTTATGGATCAAGTGATACAATTAATGCACATAGAAGACCTTTAGTTACTATCTCTAATGGCCAAGATGGATTAGTCACAGTTGGTGTAACTGATGGTAAGATTACTAGAGCTTCTGTCAAAATAAAAGGAAAGGGATACGTTTCTCCTCCTGAACTAATAGTGGAAGGTTTAGGTAAATATGCAAAACTTTTATCTAATGTTGCAAGTGATGGCTCATTATCTACTGTAAATATCATTGATAGTGGTGCAGGGTATACTCAACAACCTGTAACCACTGTGAGGATCAAACAACAGGGTTCTGGCGCTGTTTTTAGAGCAGACTTAACACAATGGAATTTAACTACGTTAAAGAGATATCAGAAACATATTAAGGTGGAAGATGATGGTATTATCGTGCCTAGTCAAAACCCCGAATATGAAGCTAAATTTGCGTCAGCATATCTTCCCAGACAGTTAAGATTAAAATTAAAAGATAATATACAGATTGATGGAACTGGTTCTTTAGAGGAACTTAGTAATTTATCACATTCACCGATAGTTGGGTGGGCTTATGATGGAGCTCCAATTTATGGCCCATATGGATTTAATACTCCTACTGGAGGCCCTATTCGTAGATTAGTTTCAAGTTATACAATTAATCTAAAACCAAATAGATCGTCTGTATCTGATTTTGCTTTAGGATCATTTATTGAAGATTATGATTATACTGCGGACGGTGATCTTGATAAGTACAATGGCAGATACTGTAAAACTCCAGAGTATCCAAATGGTGTTTACGCTTATTTCTGCACTATCCAAGATCAAGATGGATCTGAATCTCCATTTGATGGATCAAGAGAACCAACTTTCCCATATGTTTTAAATGGGTTTAAATTTAAGAAAGTAGAGATGAATGGCCAACCATTGACTCTACAAGATATGCCTATATTGAATAGTGGAGATGTTTTGAGAAATACACTTCCATACAAACTTGGATTTGTAGGATCTGATTATGATTATCTTGTATCTAAGAATATTGATGACACTGAACTTCTTGTTAAAACAATAGCTACAAGTGGTATAGGATCTGTTACAGTGTTGTCACCAGGCATAGACTATAAAGTAAAAGATAGAATTTCATTTAATAATAGTGAGAGTGGAGGTAGAGGTGCAAGTGCAAAAGTTAGAACACTTGTAGGAAAAGGTATTACTGAAGTTACTTACAATCAAACTACTGTTGATCACATTGCATTTGATTTCAAAAATGAATTGGGTGTAGGTATTGCATCAACATGTCATGGATTACAGAATAATGATTTAGTTAACATATCTGGTATAGGAACTGGTGAAATGAGATTTCTTGAGGGGCCAAGAACTATTGGTGTTGCCTCAATAACTTCTTTCTTATCAGTGGGAATTAGTAGTATTCAATTAACAGGAGATACTACATTTATAAAGCTAACTGATGTTATTGGTGGAAAGAGTAAAGAAGATGATATTGCAGTTGGCGACTGGTTAGTTATAGGTGATAATGCAGAAAAAGTTAAGGTTTTAGAAATAGATACAACACTGAATAGATATAGAGTTTTAAGACAAAGTGGTATTACAACATTCCATGAAGCTGGTCAAAGATTATCGATTGATCAAAGAAGATTTACATTCTCTGTTGGTATCAATACAAATTTAAATATTATAAGAAATAAATTACTTGCTTTTAATCCTCAGAATAGTATTGGTATTGGAACAGCATTTGTTACAGTACCAAATCCTGTAGGAACAGGAAATGTACAAGTTGTAAGAGTCAAGGCTAAAGATAATACGATTCTTGCAGATCATGATACTCCTCCACATGCAGGGCAGCCAGGTAGTAACGGTGATAATGCAATATCAATTCCTAATCATGGATTGTTAACAGGACAAAGATTAAAATATGAAAGTGGTAAAGGAGCTCCATTAATTGTTTCTAACAATGTTGGATTAGGTAATTCTTTTGCTCTTACTGATGGACAGTTTGTTTTTGCGGTTAAAAAGAGTAACGATCTAATAGGTTTATCAACAACAAGAGCTGGTATCGGTAGTACATCTACTTCATTATATTTTACAACTGTAAGTAATGGAGCTGATCCAAGTAAAAATCTTGTCGATAACAGAGAAGATCATACACTTGAAACAACAAATGAAGAACATATAGGATCTCTTGACAGATATGATGTTCTTGTACATACATCAGAGGGTCATGAACTAAGAACTAAAGATCAAATTACAGTTGACATTGCACCCAATACATTAGTCAATAAAACAATTGAATATGACCCTGTTGCAAGAAAAACAATTGTGGATCCAAAGTATGTAAATTCTAGTGAAGTATCAACATCAGATTCTACAATCACATTAGTTAATCATGGATATAAAGATGGTGATAAGATACTTTATAAAGCAATAGCTACTCCAATAGTCCCTCTTGAAGATAGAGGAGAATATTATGTAAAAAGTGTTTCTAGAAATACATTCAGATTATTTGATAATAGAAAGGATTCTGTAAGTATTCCAAATGCATTTATTAATTTAACTAACGTTGGATCTGGAGTGCATAGATTTGCAAGAATCAATCCACCTATTCAAGCATTGAGAGGTGAGACGATTGGTTTTGCTGTATCAGATACATCATTAGCTGATTTTAAACTAGAGTTTTACAAAGATGAAAAGTTTACCAATAAATTTGATGGTGTTGGTATTTCGACTGAAATAGTAAGAACAGGAGTGTCTGGAGTTAGTGGGTCTACTGTAAAAGTAAAATTAACTGATAATATCGAGTTACCAATATGGTATAAACTTGTTCCTTCAAATCTTGATACAATAGATATAACTAAGAGAGATTCTGAGCCTGATGAACAAGTTATAAATGGATCTAAGATAACAATCGATCCAAGCGTATATGCTGGTAACTTTGGAATTACAACTACTGGAATAACATCGTTTACATATCAAGTAGGAAATAAACCAGAAGTAAATTCATATAAAACATCTGGAATTACAACATTCAGATATCTTACATCATCTCTTAATGCCACTGGTGGTATCAATGAAATTTCTATTGATTTTGAAGGTGTTGATTACATCAAAAATCCTGGCATTAATACTATAAAAACAGTATCTGGTAGAGATGCTGATATTCGCATGTTTGATGAATACATAGGTCGTGCTGGATATAAAGAGATAGTAAAAATAGGATATGATTATCCAACTGATAAATCATTAAGTCCTAGAGCTGATACTCCAGTAACTGTAACAGTTCAGAATAACTTTGCGATTGCAAGTATAGGTATTGAAACTGCTGGAAAAAATTACAGCACCCCACCAGATTTATTCCTTCCAGTTAGACCAAATGCAGAAACTGAAACAAGTCTTGATGGAACTGGTATTGGATCAGTAAGAATATTAAATGATAGTTTAACAGGATTTGATTTAGTTCCTAATCCACCAAGAATTATTCCAATTAATAATAGTAATGGTGTTGGTGTTGTCACCGCAACATCAAATGGAATAACTAATTTCATAACCCTTAAGAGCCCTCTAGGTGGTTGGAGACCAGAAGCTCATATTAAAGGAACCAATTTTCCGTTTGAAGTAGGTGATCAAATATTTGTTGAGAATGTAAATATTCAAGGTCAACCTGTGATAGTTGATGGTGAACAAACATTCCCTGAACCAGTTCCTAGCACTGATCCACGCACATATCCCGAAAATGAAATTGCTGGATATAATTCCAACATGTATGATTACAGATATTTTACAATCACTTCAAGAAATATTACAGATTCTAGGATCACATATAGCATTTCTGGTATTGGTACATATGGTGGTTTCTTCGATCCTGTAAACAGTGCTGGTAGAATTATTAAGAAAGAAGATTTACCAACATTCAATGTAACATTTGAACATAGAAACTTTATTAACGGTGAATCAGTTGTATTTGGTAATGGATCGGCCGAAGGTAATATTGTCAAGAATGAGGGTTGGGATCCAGCTACAAATTCGTTTAGACTAGAAAATCTCACTAGGACTCCTTATATTGGTGATACTATAGTAGGAAAAATATCTAGAGCTAATGGAAAAGTAGTTCAGTCTAGTTTTTATGAAAAATATTTTACACTTAGATTTAACGCTGAGAGGGAAAAAGGATGGCAAAAGAACACTGGTAAACTAAGTAATGATTTTCAAAAATTACAAGATAGTGATTATTACCAAAATTTCTCATATTCTATTCAAAGTGAAGTTCAAGAAAAGGACTTTACTGATGCAGTAGATAGTATTGTTCATCCATCAGGATACAAAAACTTCTCGGATTTAGTTATAAAATCTACACCAACTTCTGGTTTCGGTAGAAGTACAAGTTTAATTGCTAGATCACCACAACAGTCCACTGATTTAAAAGTTGACATTGATAATGTACAATCATTCTTTGTTAAAAATGATTTTGATTTTGCAACAGAAACAACTATATCAAATGGTCTATCTAAATCTATAAACTTCCAGAATAAAAAACTTAGAAATCTATTAAGTATTGCAACTGCAAAAGTAGAATTAATAGATGATATTAGTAGTCAATTCACAGGTATTACAACTGATACTACTGGTGGCCAAATTGTTGGTTTGAGTTCATTTAGACTTTCATCACAAAGTGGAGCTGTACCTTTATTCAGTAAGATATTTAATCCTAATGATCCTCTTAGTAGACATATAACTGTGGGTTCTGATACTATTACAATATTCAATCATGGTTTCCAAACTGGTGAAAGAATTAAGTATGATGATCATGGACAAAGTGGTGATCAGAGAATTGGTATTGTAGCTACCAACAATGTTATAGGTGGTGTAACAACAAACTTTATGCCTCCTGAAGTATTCGTATTCTCTAGATTAGACAATAATAGATTTAAAATTGCAGGGTTATCTACATCCACCGCCCCACTTACCATAAGGAGCCTTGGAACAGGAACAGAACATTCATTTGATACTATCAAACCTGAAAATAAAACTCTAGTTCAAATTGATGGAATGATTCAATCTCCATTAACTAATAGAAGCGCTTCTTTAGATATAGTTGATGCAGTGGGTGTCGGATCAACAACTCTTAAATTAGCTAGTACTACTAATGTAAAATTAAATGATATCATCCAAATTGACGATGAGTTCTTCAGAGTTAAGACAGTTGGTTTTGGATCTACAAACGTAGTTTCAGTTGATCGTGGATTCCTTGGTAGTAAGGTAGCTGCTCACGCAGCCAATGCCACACCTGAAATG
>AACY020535475.1_pt1 | contig 11448 bp, 9 predicted proteins | sample 267378 | NCBI WGS metagenome assembly AACY02 (sample SAMN02954345, study PRJNA13694) | marine metagenome | biome: aquatic; feature: ocean; material: water; isolation source: isolated as part of a large dataset composed predominantly from surface... | reverse complement strand
GTCGCTGCGACTTCCTTGTAATTATTGTCATCAAGGCGCGGCAAGGTCTTGGCGTCATAGACGAAATCCTGCGCCAGGGTTTGTATTTCACGCGCCATGCCGGTCAGTTCCTCATAGCGCTGTGCGGTTTTGTTGCCCGCCTGCCCGGCCTGTAACCGCGCGACTGTATGGAGGGCGGATTCCACCAGGCGTCCTTTGCGATCAATCTCTTTGTGATAGGCGGAGACATGCAAAAACTCAGTTGGCGTCAGCGCTTCTGGACCGAGATAAGGCCGCAGCAGTTTTTCCATGGCCCGTCGGGCATCGAGCGAAAAGAAATCCTGATAACCGGCGCAAGGCGCAACCTCATCGACCTTAGCGACCTGAAATTCCTGCTTGCGATAGGCATCGAGCCGGTCAATCAGCAGCAGCTCTTTTTCGGTCGTAAAGCCATTGGGCATGGTGCGATATTCCATGACCTTGATGGCTTCAGCCATGCGCTCGGTATGGACCATAGACCGCGCCCGGGCAATGGCTTGCCGGTCATCGCCATAGACATTGCGGATAATCCAACGCCCTTCCTGGGCAATCAGTATTTCGTATCGAAACGTTCTGTTGCGTACTGACACGCTGGTCTCCCCATCAACCCACGCTGAACACCAAGCACCTATTTCGAGATACTTTTGGCTCAAACTATACCAATAGTTTGGCCTAACTGCTAATCCGACTTAGCAAATTGACGTTTAGGTCAAGTTAACCAACCGCGCCAATCTGATGCGCGATCGCGCTGCTTGTCTCACGGATCAGGCGATAAAGCTGCTCAATCGGTTCAAACAACATGGCGTGTTCGATGTCATAGCCCTGCTGCCCTTCGGTCTCATAACTGGCTGTTTCACCGTAATCATGATCGCCATCGGTTTCCATCGCCGGTGGAAAGGCGCGCTTGAGCGCTTCCAGCGCCACCGGTACATCAAGGCTGAGCAGCTGGGCGCGCACCTCCTCCATGGTCACATCAGGCTGGCTGGTAAAGCGCGGGATACGCGTCACCAGAATGAACAGAGCCTGAATCATCGCCAGTCGCAAGGCGTGACAAATGGCGAGTGTGTGATCCTCATCATCGGCAGACGCCGCAACACCCTCAAGCCGCCGTGCACGGTTATCAAGTGCTTCACGCAGGCGTAACGCGTCATGCAACAGGGTTTGCGCGGCCGGCCACACCCGGTCAAAGCGGCCCGCCTGCTGGAAGAACTGTGCCAACCACTCACAGGCATCGGCGTGCGGATCCCCATGCATCGAGCGCTGAAGCCAAAGACTGGGGTCGACCAGATTAATGTAAGCGAGGAAGGCATCGAGATCCGAGCGATCATAGGCCGCCGCCGCTAAAGCCATAAATTGCTGACAACGGTCAGATCGGTCGAACACTTCCCAAAACCGTTCCTGATCGCGCCCGATGGCGCTGCCGATCCCGCCACAGCTATTGGCCATATAGCCCATTTGCTGCAGCACCCCGTTATGCGGGATGGCCCGTATCTGGCTCACGCTCGCAAGCTCAACCGGCCCGCCCTTCTCGTGCTGGCGTTTGACCGCACGGGAGCCCGTCGGGAACAGCATATTGGTGGCGAACAAACCAAGCAGGCCGGCATAATGAGGATCATCGACAAGCTTCTCGTTGAAGTCCGCGAGACCAATGAAGTAGTCGAGTGAGTAATCCGTGTCCTGATAGAAGCCATCATCGGTGGTGTGGTGCATCTCCGGCAGCCGCTCGGCGGCTTGATGCTTACCGTGATCTGCCAATTGCGGCCCCGGGATCGAGGTCAGCCCATGGGTGATGAGCTGGGTCATCGTCGCGTAAGCGATGTTGTCGGTGGCAAAGAACAGATAACCATCACCACCCTGAAAGCTGGTTTCCTGCTTGATCGATAGCCCAAGCGCATTGAAATACTGGCGGTTGGCCGGCGGGAACACATGGTCAAGACGCGCCTTAAAGGATTGCGGGTGGCTGCCCCGGCCAATCGACTCCCCGTGGGTATCAAAGATCACCAGATCCACATTCTTCAGCCCACGCTGGGCCAATAAGCGGCCAATCTTGATCCGCAGGCGTTCAATCGCCAATGACGCCGCCACCTGCCCCAGATAGCGCCCGGCATCGCTAAACCCAGTCTGAATGCAAAGCCGCCCGCGTTTCTCGACGTAATCACAGAAATGCTTATTGCTCAGCAACTCCGCGATCATCTGATCACCGCGCTGCAAAGCGGCATCAGTCTCAAACAAGGGTGAGATATCAAGATGCTCGTCGATGCCGAAAATCCGGGCGTAATAAAGCGCGGCCAACACGGTCGCAGCTTCCTCACACTCCGCGATCAGGAACCGTACCGGCGCTGAATTGTCGATATGCTTGAGCATCTGAGCCACCAGCATAAACAAGCGCTTTGCTGAGGTGCGCTCCGCCAGGATCGAACCAAAATTGATGCTCTGTGGCGCGGCTTGATCAAGCAGCTGATCCATCGCCCGCGTGCGCTGGCGACGACCAGAACGACGGTCGACCTCAACCTTATCCGCCATGTCACCACGCACCGCGTTCATAATCTGGGTCGCGTTCAACCGCACATGGGTATGCGCAAGGCCGAGGCCATAAATTCTGATCTCCGCACGCAATGTGACCAGGGCAGACAGGAGCGATTGATGCCCTGTCTTGCTTGGTGTATCGGCGATTGCCTGATCCAACAGCTCCAGCAACTCCTGATGATTGGTCAGCCGGATGTCCCGGTCTCTGTTCACCAACTGGCCAAAAGCCTGCACGGCCTGATGATCATCGGACTGCGCCGGCAGGCTTGCCAAATCATCCCCCACCACTCGCAAGGCATAATCCAAACGGCTCGCCATCAGCTTGAGTGAGGTGACCGCATTTGTGCTCCCGGCATCATGGGCGATGGCAATGATGTCACTCACAGCCTTCGTGTAACGGCGCAGTTGGTGCTCTTGCAAAATAAGCCGGGCGCGCAGGGTGTCGCTCCACCGAATATCCGAGCGCCCATCAAGGTCGTACCCAACCCAGCTGGCAAGCGTAATCGGGCGTGGCTGGAGTGCGGTCCAGTCATCCGGATAAAGCTCCGCTGCCGTGTTAAGGAACACCGCCAGAAACCGTCCCACCGCAGCCTGAATATGCTGCAATGCTTCAATAGAAAGCTCATGCTCATCCGTCAGGGTGACACCATCCACCCAGCCATGGGCCTGAGCGTTTAATGCGGCTGTCTTGGTGGCCAGCTCCTGATCGCTGAGTTCTCTGGCGTCACCAAAATACTCCACCAACCCGGCAAAGGCCGGGATAAGCGGCTTTGGCAGCATGAAAGTTGGGTGAGCTGTCAGTACCAAGCCGTAAAACTCACGCTCGAAGACAGCCTGAAAATCCGTGAATGGCTTTAGCGATCCATCTGCATCACGGGCGATGCTTTGTACCCGTTCAACGATTTGCTGATCCAGCCTTTCGGGGGCTGTGAGGCCGATATATTCGGCTTGTCGGCTCGCCCGTTTAATAGCGCTCTTGGTTGTTGCGTATTGAACAAGGCCACTGAGGTCCTCAAGCGACAGATCCTGCGACAAAACCGACGCGGCCACATAGCCGGACAACCCTTGTATCGGGTTCTTAAGCGGGTCCTTTTGCGCGGTCTCACAACGCTGTTGGTAGGCTTTAACAAGATTGGCGTAATGGCCAGCGGGCTTGGCAAATTGCTGGTCCAGCCGCACCAACGCCTCCTCAACCGGCGTGTTGCCGATAACAGCAGCTTTATCGGGGGTATTCTGGCCATCCATGGCGATGCTCGTGATTGGCTTGCCGCATATGAACGCGGCCAACATACATCAACAGGCTAACCCGCCCCTCGCCGCACCGCAACAAGCCGCACCATATGGGTCCAGGTAAAGGCACTAAAACCCAATGATGGCCAAGCCGGTTTGCAACAACATAAAGAGCAAGCCCACCCCGATCAGAAACACAATCAACCGGAAGACAGCGCCACCCGCGGCAAAACCAAGGCCGAGCCCAAACCCAAGTTTTACCGGGCTTGGACGATACTGTGATGGATGCTGATAGGGATGATAAGGCCCTTGCCGGGCGGCATCATGCGGAACGGCGTTTTCACTTGGAACCGGTGGATCAGCTGGCCTGTTGGGGGGTGGCGCCAGTATTGTGTCAGGTTGCCGAGGCGTCGCCACACGGCGCTGTCCTAAACGTGACGCCCGCCTAAGTCTTTCAGCCGCCTGTTGATATCGATTTGCCACCATGACAAATTATGGCCTTATTGCTGCGCATTATACAGTTTACCTATATTATGTAGGTACAAACGCTGACTTGGATAGAAGATGCACAAAAAGTTGACTCAACGGTTGCCACATTTCTGTTGTTTTGCGTTTTGCGCCGCCTTGCTCGCGCTGGCCTTTCACCACACGCCCGCAACCTCATCAAAAAGTTATGCGCAAAACCCTGAAGCGTCCGACGAAATCGGGCTTCCGGCCGTGGCACGACGCGACTCAACCCGGGTCATTCAAGCCTATTATACCTTCATCGCGACGGGTCAGTTCTCTCAGGCGCTGGACTTACTGGGGCCCTCTTTTGATATGGAGCCGGTTCGACAGATTGCGGCTGAGATGCGTGAGCTGCACAAAAAAATTCAGTCCGGTGAAGTCAGTGTTTCCCTTGAACGGGTCCGTGAGCAAGGTGACTGGGCATTAGCCGTGCTGGTGATCACCGCCAAGCTCGATGACGGCGAGAAGATCTTCATTGCCGATCAATATCTGCTTGATGTTGGTCAGCGCTGGACCGTGGTGCCAAAACAGCTGAGAGAGTCTGGCCAGTTCAAATCGTTCTATAATACCAATGCCATCACGTTAAACACGTGGTGGAAAGACAATCACGCGGCCATTCATGAGTCGATCACGGATAGCTAATAATGCTTATGTCAGCGCGGTACCCGAGGAGTTGCCGTACTCCGCGTGACATCACTGGCTTTAACAGCAGCAGCCATTCCACTCTGGCTTTGGGTTGAGCCAACCCGGGCCTCCAGCCCTAAATCATCCAGACGTCTTTCAACAACGCTTTGTGTTGCCCTCGCTAGTTTTTCGACCAGCTGATTTTGATAATGGCCGGTATTGGTGCGAGCGCTCACATAGCCATGGGTCACCCCATCATTGAAAATGGCAGCGGCCAGATAGCGCGGATCATCGCGGGCGATCTCACCATTGGCATAACCACGGCCGAGCAGTAGCTGATCATGGTGCGTGACCTCATGTACGGTCGTGCCAATCACTTTTGCCGGGTTATCCCAAAAGCTTTTATGGCTTCGGTTTATGCGCACAGGCCCATCCGGCTGGTAATGCCCCCGTGAACGCTGTTTGCCCTGCGACGTTTCCCGCAAGGCTGTGTCTTCGACCTCTACCGTAACGCTTGGATGCCCCGCGAGCTTGTTCTGGGTATCCACCACGTGCTGCAGCACATCGCGACGGGCATCGTCACCTAAGGCTGTCCACTGTTCGACACCGCGCTGGACCACAGGATCGCGGGCCAATGTATCTGCAAGCTGTTCACGAAACGCCGTGCGCATCTCATAGATATCCCCCTGATCAATATTCTCATGCACCGTGAAACGAGCGCGTCGGATATCAGGGGTTACGCGCCGGGCCTGCTGAAATGCCTTGAGCATATGAAGCTGGGTATCAGGCATAAGCGCCATTGCATGGCCGTCCGGCAATTTATTGACAAACCGGGCGGCTGCATCTGCCATCTCCTGGCCTTCCAGCCCCTTGATGCTGGCAAAGAATGCCTGGTCAACCTCGGGAGCCATGGGATCGCTAAATTCAGCTTGGCCCAGCATGGCACGTTTAAGACGAGGCAGCGCCTGTGTCGCATAGCGATTGTCAGGGGCTGTGCTGAAGGTCTCAATCAGTACGGCCCGGCTTTGCGGTGACAGGCTTAGGACGGCAATGTCGGGAAGTTCGTTAAATTTGACGGCGGCCACATAAGGGCGGGTATCGTCATCAGCCGCGTCGATCCATGCCATCATGTCCTGCTCATAGGCCAGAAAGGCAGGATCGAGAGCGTCCGCTTCATGGGCGACTTCTTCGAGCCGCATCTCACCGTTGGTCACGCTAAGGTAATATTCGCCAATCGGCGTCTGATCCCCCATGGGCCCCTTCATTCAACGTTTCGAATGCAAGGGTACCACATGGGAAACCATATCGTCACTTAGTCGAAGCTTTGCTCGCTCCATTTGACATCGGCTTTTTCAATAAAGCCCGGAATGTCAGCCTCCCATTTTGACTGAACATCATCGTTATAATTCAGATAAAGCTTGCCATCGACAATCGCCCAATTGTCGGGATCAGCGCTGGCAAAGTAACTCCGCGCCATGGCCCAGGCACAATACCCACCATATTGCGGGGCATAAGCCTCTGGATCCGCTTTGAATTTGGCGAGGTTCTCAGCCGAGGAGAACTTCCAGGTCGCCCCTTGCCATTCGGTTTCAAACTCGCTGGAGCCCTCAACCGGGCGCCCCTCCTCAAAATAGGCCACCACGTCATGGCCGGAGACGGCATTCGAGCTGAAGTGCCAGTGTAGATTGGGTCTTTCGCGAGGGCTGGTTCCGCGGCCCCGGCCAGGGCCAAACCAACCGCTATGGCAAAAGCCGCAAGAATGTGGCGGGAGAAAAATCGCATGGGGGGTTACTCCTTATCAGCAGCGTGAAAGGCCGGTTACAAACGGCCTGTTTCGTTCCCTTTGATTTATCCTTACTCCCTCGCCCCAATTGCCACTGATAGCTGGTCACAACTCAGTGTAAAACGCGTGAGCGCCGGGGCAGTCACCCACCCCGGCGCTCACAAAATCCGTGACTTTAGGACTTATTCAGCGGCGATTTTGTCCGCTTCATCCGTCTCATTAATCTCCAGCCACATGGCGTTCAGGATGCCAACACAGGCAGCCAAACCAAGGCCAAGGATCCAAGCGAAATACCACATATTCTAACTCCCTTATCAGGTGCCGCGGCTTAGTAGCCAGAGGCCGGGCTTGCGTGTTTGTTGACCTCTTCTTCGGTCACGGTGCCGCGCATCACCCAGAAGGCCCAAGAGGTGTAAGCCAGGACGATCGGCAAGAAGACGATTGTGCAAATCAGCATGATGACCAGCGTCACATAGCTCGATGACGCATCCCAGACCGTCAGGCTGCTGATCGGGTCAATCGACGACGGCATGATGAACGGGAACATGCTCACGCCTACGGTCGCAATGATACCGAACAAGCTCAGACCAGAAGCGACATAGGCCATGCCAGTCCGCCCAACCTTTGCCAGCAAGATCGCCAGGATCGCCCCACCGAAACCAGCGATAGGGGCCACCAAGAAGAACGGATAGCTCTCGTAGTTATTCATCCAAGCGCCCGTCTCCGCGACGGCCTCTTTGGCCAGCGGGTTAGATTGAGCATTGGCCACAAACTCACTGGTAATAACGTAGCCATCAACACCATAAGCAACCCAAACACCGCCAAGGGCGAATAGCACCATGGTAACAACAGCGCCGATCATACCGACGGCCCGGCCACGACCAGCCACTGGCTCATCGGCTTTGAGCCCCAGGTAGAAGCCCGCATGGGTAATCAGCATGGCAACACTCACCAAGCCACACAGGATGGCAAACGGGTTCAGCAGGCCAAAGAAATTACCCTCGTAGAAAGAGCGCATCGTGTCATCAAATCGGAACGGCACACCCTGCAGCACATTGCCAACGGCAACACCAAAAATCAGGGCTGGTACGAAACCGGCGACGAACAGGCCCCAATCCCAGGCATTACGCCATTTGGGGTCATCAGATTTGTTGCGATACTTGAACGCTGGCGGCCGCAAGATCAGCGAGGCCAACACAACAAATATTGCCAGGTAAAAGCCGGAGAACGAAGTTGCGTAAACCGCTGGCCACGCCGCGAAGATTGCGCCACCGCCCAGCACCAGCCAGACCTGGCTGCCTTCCCAGAAGGGCTCAACCGTGTTGAGCATAATCCGGCGTTCGGTATCGTTCTTGCCGACAAAAGGCAAAAGCGCACAGATGCCGTAATTCGTACCGTCCATTACCGCGAGGCCAATCAGCAGCACCCCAAGGAGCAGCCACCAGACAACGCGCATCACGTCATAATCAATCAATTCCAACATGGCTTAGCCCTCCCGGCTTGCAGATTGGGGTGCCTTCTCGGCATTCGATGGGTTTGCGGTGGCACCGGGCATCGCGCCCACCATGCCGCCACCAAGCAAGGCATCGCCGTCCTTGGCCTTCCCGCCGGAAGCACCATGATCAACCACGCCCTCTGGCCCCATCTTCACGTATTTCGTCATGAGGTAGACCTCGATCACCAACATCACGCCATAGAACAGGGTGAAGGCGATAATCGTCAGGACGACATCGGTAACGCTTAATGAAGAGACGCTTAACGCCGTCGGCAGAACACCATCCACGGTCCAGGGCTGGCGGCCATACTCAGCCACAACCCATCCAGCCTGTGCGGCAATCCATGGCAGTGGCAAGCTGAAGAAGGCCAGACGCATAAACCAGGATTTCTGGTGCAGCACCCGCTTACCCGCCATCAACACCGCATAGGCAAAGAAGGCGATAAAGAAGAAGCCAAGGCCAACCATGATACGGAAGGTCCAGAATAAAGTAGGCACATCCGGTACGGTAGAGAGAGCGGCCAGCTTGACCTGCTCATCGGTCGCTTGCCGTGGGTCTTCAACATATTGCTTAAGCAATAAGCCATAGCCCAGATCCTCCTGGTGACGCTTGAACATCGCTTGCGCTTGCGCATCATCGGGGTTTTCACGGATCTGCTTAACGGCATCATAAGCCAGAATACCATCACGGACACGCTGCTCCGCAATTAACACCAGCTCTTTGATACCGGGCATTTCTTCGGATAAGGAACGCGTACCAATCAGGCCCAGCACATAAGGCATTTTGACCTCAAAATTGGTGTGCTGTTCTTCTTGATCCGGGAAACCAAACAGGGTCAGACCAGCCGGTGCTGGCTCCGTTTCCCACATGGCTTCCATCGCGGCCATTTTCATTTGCTGGTTATGCGACGTTGTGTAACCGCTCTCATCACCGAGCACGACAACCGACAAGGATGCTGCAAGACCAAATGCTGCTGCAATGGCCATTGAGCGCTTTGCAAAAGCAATATTACGCCCGCGCAGCACATAGTAGGCTGAAATAGCCATCACAAAGATCGCACCGGTCACATAACCAGCGCTGACCGTATGAACAAACTTGGACTGAGCAACCGGATTCAGCAGCACTGCGGCGAAATCAGTAACTTCCATCCGCATGGTTTCTGGATTGAATGTCGATCCCACCGGATCTTGCATCCAGCCATTGGCAATCAGGATCCAAAGGGCTGACAGGTTGGTGCCGATGGCGACAAGCCAGGTCACCGTCAGGTGGCCCACTTTGCTCAACCGCTCCCAGCCGAAGAACATCATCCCGACGAGCGTCGCCTCAAGGAAGAAGGCCATCAGACCCTCAATCGCCAGCGGCGCGCCGAAGATGTCGCCCACATAATGGGAGTAATAAGACCAGTTCATGCCGAACTGGAACTCCATGGTCAGACCGGTCGCCACCCCGATGGCAAAGTTAATGCCAAAAAGCAGGCCCCAGAATTTTGTCATGTCGCGCCAAATCTGACGATTGGTCATGACATAGACCGTCTCCATCATCGCCACGAGAACAGAGAGTCCAAGGGTCAATGGGACAAATAAGAAGTGATACATGGCTGTCAGCGCGAACTGCAGCCGGGAAAGGTCAACGACCAGTGGGTCAATCATGGGACTGTCCTTTACAAGTCCGATTAAGCAAAAACCTCGGAAAATACAGCCCATTGACACCACCCGCATACGCGGATACCGCCGCAAAAGCTTTTTCCGTTGCTATCGGTTATGACAGGCCGTCGAACAGTCAGCTTTGACCCAGATCAAGTTTCGGCTTCATAAGCAATATGTGATGATAATCGTTGTTTTCGGAACGCGATGCGGGTTATCGTGTTTTTTATAAAAGCTGCTGTATCCGCTTTGAATGGCGAGGAAATAAGCATGGGCAGCGATGGGATAATCAGCGAGCACAGATCTTGAATTCAGGTTTCGCCAGCGGCCAGTGCCAGCCTAAAAGAAATGGCAATCTAGATGTATCACATTGCGAGCTATGTGCCGCGCGCAGCGTCAGCATATGCCAGGCGATGCCTGTTGATTGCATGGGCGTGCTTGATAATATCGCAGCCAAACATGCCATCGATAAGGGCAAGACATTTATCGCCGAGGGCGACGACGCTGAGTCAGTTTTCAATATCACCGCTGGCAGCGCCAAAATTTACAAGCTGTTGGGTGATGGTCGGCGCCAGATTATTGGCTTTTTGGGGGTTGGTGATTTTTTAGGTCTCGCGCCGGGCAAACGTTACCCGTTCAGCGCTGAAGCCATCACCTCTATGAAATACTGCCAGTTCAAACGCAGCCACATGGAAGAGGTGTTTGCTGAGTACCCCACCATGCGTCGCAAAATTCTTGATATCGCGTCCAATGAGCTGGCCGAGGCGCAAGAACAAATGTTGTTGCTTGGTCGTAAGACGGCGGAGGAAAAGATTGCTTCCTTCCTGCTCGGCCGCTTACGCCGTGCCAAGGCACTTGGCGGTGGCGGTACCAGTGTTGATATCCCCATGAGCCGGCATGACATCGGTGATTTCTTGGGGCTGACAACCGAAACAGTGAGCCGCAATCTGAGCAAAATGAAAAGCAATGGCCTGATCAGCATGAAGGGCACATCGACCGTTGTGCTGCAGGATCAGGCTGGCCTTCAGGCAATAGCCAGCGGCGATTAGACGGTTAGCCACGCGCAAATTTGTGTTGTGCCCTCAGTGCCAATGACCTCCTCACAACTGATAACAGCTTGTTGTGCCGCTATCGGCAAATCGCACTGATCGTCTATAGTGACCTGAATTCGCATTTACGTTGGTAAGCCATGTCAGACGCTATTTCTCGTCGCCGTTTCTTAACTGCCGGTACTGCTTTTGGAATGGGCCTCGCTGCCGCCACCAGCTTACCCGGCACCTCTGCCAAGGCCGGTCCTGAAGCCGAACTCTGGGATCGCTGGATGGCGTATACGCCCCGCTCCAGCAAGACTGTCGACAACAGCCTGTTTGATGCCATTCTCAAAGAATATCGCCATCTGAGCGCTGACAACATATCGCTGATCGATTATGCCAATCTGAAGAATCGGGATAGCAGCAACCTAAACCGCTATGTTGATCATCTGGCGAACACGATCGTTGATGATTTGAGCCGTGATGAACAATTCGCCTATTGGGGCAATTTCTACAACGCCCTGACCCTCAAAGTTATTATCGACCATTATCCTGTCGCCAGTATTCGCGACATTGATATCTCGCCAGGC
>AACY020304807.1_pt1 | contig 11456 bp, 8 predicted proteins | sample 267378 | NCBI WGS metagenome assembly AACY02 (sample SAMN02954345, study PRJNA13694) | marine metagenome | biome: aquatic; feature: ocean; material: water; isolation source: isolated as part of a large dataset composed predominantly from surface... | reverse complement strand
TCGGCTGAGCCGAGTTCCGCATCACCCATCACGAATATGGGAGCCTGGACTGCTCTCAGCTCACCGAGAGTGTGGTTGACGTAGTCAGCTTCCTCGGATGAGGGATACACCGTCACGTCGTACGAGCGCCAGCACATCATCTCCAGGCGTCGAAAGGCTTCGGCCTTGTTACTACCGACAACGCTCACCATGCGCTGGAAGTGCAGATCGTGCCCGAAGAAGACACTCGGTATCTCATCGAAGCCCGGAAGTGCGATTGCGTGCACAGCGGGCCCGGGGCGGCTTGCAATGAACAGATCAAAGTTTCGAAGATCGTCAACTTCCGATACGGGGATGAATGACACGTGATGACCCAGTGCCTGCAGTGTCTGAATCAGATCGGATGTAGCTCGCGAGCCTGCGTCGTTGTGTGGGGTCAGTGGCCCAGCATCGCTGATGCAAATCCGCACAGGTGGGATCCTGTCACCATCACCCAGGAGAGGGCTCATCAAAGATCGTGAATGTTTCCCGTGACACCCGGCGGTGGCTGGAACTGCTGGATCAGCCAATCGCACTCGTGTCATTGGCGCTCGATGAATTACGGGGGGAGATAACCGAAACGTGGATTCGGCGACTCCACGAGGTCGCAGACGGTATTTCACGTGACCGGCTGACGAGGGTTGAACTCCAACTCCTTCCGATCCTGGCAACGGCTCTCAACAATCACTTTTCCGATCACCCGGCTACGGCTCTCGCTCTAGGCACAAAGAGGAGAGCAGCAGCCGAAACACTCATCGCAGAAACCGCTGCACGCGCCGCTGCAGAAGCATTGGAAGCACATGGGCTCTCAACCGCACCTCTCAAAGGTCTCGCCCTAGCAGAGACCTACGAGCAGTTAGGGTGGCGCCGCCCTATGGGTGACGCTGACCTGCTGATCCTCGACCCCACATCCTGGAGCGAGGTTGAGGCCTCACTCCGGGACTCAGGCTTCGCGTTGGCCACTCCTTATGCAGTCCACGCCCGCAACTTCGATCTCCCAGATGGCCGCAGAGTCGACGTACACAGATTCATCAGCACACCTAATGCTTTTCCCGACGCGCTGCAAGGCTTACGAGTACTCGCCTCGACGGCTGACCAGGCAGGCAGGTTGGAGAAAACGTTGCCACCCGAAGTCCACATGGCTCACGCAATCGAGCACGCGATGCGCTGGAGCCCCATAGTTCCCGCGAGAAGTATCAGCGACATCGTTGCTCTTCAGCAGGCCAACGTGGGTCTGGACTGGAAACTCGTTCATGAGTTGCTCGTCCATTGGTCCGCTGACCGAAACGGACATGCACTCCTGGCTCGGCTCGTGGAGGCAGGCTTGATTCCGTCGAATGCAACTTGGGCATGTCACAGAAGGGATAGGTCCGAGGATCGCTGGCTGCAGGCGTGGTCAACAACAGACCCTAGACGAACATGGATCAAGCAGCCGGTCGTCTTCTTCGGACTTATACCGCGACGTCTCGCTCGAAAGGACACGGACTTCAAGTACAGCGAGTATTTGCGGAATCTCTGGAGCTTAGATGCGCAAGACTCAATCGCTCCAGCCGTGGCAAGCCGTGTGAGACGACGCCTGATCCGCGGTCGCAAGCTCACCCAGTACAACCTCGAGTAAGGAAGCGCTACCAGCGCCGCGGGTCGATCAACTCCAGATCCGAAGACGCCAACGAGGGATCAGCTGGCCCAGGCGCACACGCATTCCACGCTTCGACGATTTGTCCCAACTCAGCAGCGGATGTCACTCCGACCACCACATGCGTTGCCCACGGCAGACACCGAACGTGCGCCAAACAAGCTTCCAACAACGAAGCTTCGGAAGCCACCGACTCCCGGAACCGCACTACATCCGGATGATCAGCCAGCCCGCCACCCCCGGAGAGCAGCACTCCCTGCAAGAACGCGCTGCGCACCACCACCTGGGCGCCACCAGCAGCCAACTCCATCAACAAGGACGACGAATCCAACCGCCGATCCAGCACGTTCGCCGGCACCTGCACCACCCCCAGTGGCACGCCGCCGGCATCGAACGTGGATACCGCGCTCTCCAGACCAGCGGAGTCGTAGACGGACACGCCAACCCGCGAGACCTTCCCCGAGTCCAGCAGTTGCCCGTAGGCAAGCACCGACATCCCTTGCCCCTTGCAGTCCAGCGCATCCCAATCGTGGATCAGCACACCATCAATGGAATCGACGCCTAGCTCGGCAAGCGATGCATCCACCTGGGCAGTCACATCCGCTCCACCGGACACCTTGGTGGTCACTGCGAAGTCGCGCGCAAACGCCTGCAGCCGAGCCTGCGCATCGCCATACCCGCGAGCGGTATCCACTGCATGTATTCCCGCGCGTTGAGCAATAGCGACAATTGAGGCGACCTCGTCGTCACCCAATCGCCCGACCGCATTGGTCACCCCGTAGGCATCACCCCACTGGGCGGTGCCCAGCACCAACTTCTGCACCCGTCCATCCTGGCACGCGAGGCCCGGTGGGGGACCTCACTCGCGACACCAGCACGTGTTCCTCCGAATTGCGACGCACCTTCCCCATCAGCCAGAAAGATCCGTGCGTCGTGCACGCATCCGTGCCGTGCGCCTCTAGGCTGGGGTCACTCTCGATTCGTTCTCCTCCACTCCCAAGGAAGACGTAGCCTCCTTCATGCACGAAGCAGACATCGCCGTCATCTACGGAACCAGGCCCGAAGCGATAAAGATGTCCCCCATCGCTCGGGCCATCCGTGAAACAACCGGGCTGTCTCTTCTCACCGTCTCGACCCACCAACACGCATCGCTCCTGCACGACACACTCGCCGCATCTCACCTGATGACAGACGTGGAGACCCCGCAACCGGACGGCTCGACTGTCCAGGCACTCGTCTCATCGATCGGAATGAACCTGCAGCATCTCGATCTCGACGTCAAGGCGGTGGCCGTCCAAGGGGATACGGTCTCCGCGTATGCAGGCGCAGTCTTCGGCTTCCTCAATGAGATGTCCGTCATCCACATCGAGGCCGGACTGCGCACATCCACGCTACGAAATCCATATCCCGAGGAGGGATTCAGGCGGGCTATCTCGCAGTTAACCGATCTGCACCTAGCGCCTACACCACGAGCACGTCGCAACCTCGAAAGTGAGGGGGTGCCCGCTGATTCGATCGTTATCACGGGCAACACGTCGATCGACGCCCTTCTTCGGCAACTCGAGATGAACGTATCTACGGTGCGGGAGTTACTCGGTCTTGACGGGCGCTTCTGTGTCGTTACTGTTCATCGGCGCGAGTCGTGGGGTGCACCCATAGCTCGGGTGGCTGCAGCGATCGATTCGCTCGCAGAATCGTTTCCGGACGTCGACTTCATCTGTCCGCTGCACCCCAATCCGAAGGTACGTGAAGAGTTCGCGGATGTGGCTCGTAAAACGAATGTGCGGATCCTCGATCCGATTCCGCATGATGATTTCGTGGGTCTACTCAGGCATGCATCGATGATCATCACCGATTCCGGCGGTATCCAGGAAGAGGTCACGGTACTGGGTGTTCCGACACTCGTGGTTCGCGAGGAAACTGAGCGCCCTGAAGCGGTCGAAGTCGGTGTCGCGCACGTTGTGGGAACGAAAATCACATCGATTATCGAGACAGGCTCGATGATCTTGGCTGCGCCAGCCGGTAACACGTTCCCACTGTCGACGAAACGCGCCTTCGGCGACGGTCACGCCGGGGACCGATGTGCGCAAGCTATCGCTGCTTTCCTGAACAAGGATCCGCTCCCGGTGGATTTCGCGGCGATCGGAGCCTGACATGACGACGGTTTTCGGGCTTGCTGCCTATAACGAGGAAGCCTCGATCGATCGACTCTTCGCCCGCATTGCCGCTCTGCAAAGCACCCTAGGACCACAAGTCTTGGTCGTCTACAACGATGGGTCACGTGACAACACGCGCGGCAAGGTCCAGCAATGGACTGACCGATTTGATATTCGCTACCTAGAAGGAGAAGCCAACAAGGGGCTCGCCTTCGGTATCGCGCAAATCGTCGACTACTTCGTCGAGAACTTCACCGATTCCGACTATCTCGTCCTGATGGATTGTGATGACACCCACGACCCGGATCAAGTGCGTGAGATGTTGCTCAAGGCAGATGGGCAAACTGTGGTCATCGCATCCCGGTACCAACCTGGTAGCGAGATCAGCGGACTGTCAGGGTTCCGCAAACTTGCTTCCGTTGTCTTCTCGACATTGGGGCGCACTTATTTCCGCCTGTCCGGCGTACGCGACTACACATCCGGGTACCGGATGTACCCGCACTCGATCCTGGTTCAGGTACGGGAACAAGGGTTGTGGCCGACAGATCGTGAGTTCGGCTTCGCCGTCACCCCTGAACTACTCATCCGGTGCGGTGCCGCTGGAGCGACTTTCGAGGAGGTCCCTATGATTTTGGGGTACGACCGAAAGGAGTCCGCAAGCAACATGCGCGTGGCCCACAACGCCGTCAACCTCGTCAAATTGCTGCCGAAGTGGCATCACATGCTCAAAAGGGCACCCGTTACGAAGGACGAATGATCAGAACCGGTTGCGGCGGAGTTATGCCGTCGTAGGCACCCCAGACAGGTACTTGACGGACCGTCACATCCGCCGGAAGTCGGACCCCGCTTCCTTCGAGCAAAGAGGCGTCACCGAGAAGCAAGTACTCGTTGTCCGAGGCTAAGAATTCCTCGATACTCGATGCGTCAGCAGAGTAGAAGTCGGACGTGGTCTGAATCCGGTGGTCGATCCAGGCGGATCGAAACTGGTCGTAGTCGCCACTGAGTTCCACCCAGTACCGCAAGTTGGGGTAGATCTTCGTGTCTACAACGGCCTTGCCTGGGGTCCCTTCCAGAATCTCGGTGAGAGCGGTATTCCAGTCGTAACCAGGGAAACGCTCGTAGGTGGCTAGACGGTAGCTACCCGCCAGAGCAAGGCCGACGCTCGCGGCTACGGCCAACACCGCCACGGGTTTGATCCTAAGCAAACCCAACTGCACGATGATCGAGCCAGTACCGATGAAACTCACCGCGATGAGTCCTACTTCGGCAATGGACCAACGCGTACCAACGATCCAGGGCATCACACCCAAGAAGCCGATACCCGCTGAGCCGAGCGTGGCAGTGAGCACGAAAAGCCAGACTTGGTTGACGGCCTGTGTGCCGTGCTCCGGTCGGTGCCAAGGTTTCGCCCATCTGCCCACTAGCCACAGCACAGGAACCATTACCAAGAAGACCGTGCGTGGCAGCGCCGTGAAGCTAAAAAGGTTCTGTTGTAGCAGCCGGAGCACCTCCGACGTCTCCATGTTCGGAATCAACAGGCCCGATATCGCTTCCAGCCCGGGCTCTTGGGCAACTCCGAGCGGATTTCCTCGGGTCACCACGTAGAGGACCGGAAGGTAGAAGACAGCGAACGCTCCAGCCCCGATGGCCATGAGTCGCTGACTCCGTAGAGGAGTGAGCAGGCCGAAGGCGATCAGCACGATCCCCACGGCAGCTTCGATCGGGTAGCTGTTGTACTGCATCGATCCGATCAGGACGAACCCAGCGAGGAAAACTACGAGCACCCCTTTGTGGGTCCATTTCAACAGCATCAGCCCCAGGAACGGCAGGGCTACCGACGCAGCGAGCCCAGCGGACGAGGGGCGCAACTCGACCGTGTAGTACGGGGTGATGTTCTCGAGTAGCACTAGGCCCAACACGCCCGCGATCAGGAACCAGGGAAGCCGCAGCAACCTGCCCACACCGATCAGTGATGCCAGGTAGATCAGGAAGAACAAGAACGGATAGACACGTAAAGTCTCGATGCCCGTTCCGACGCCAAGAGCCCAGAAGCGCTCGAGCATGTTGTACAGGCCAGGTTCCACGTGGGTGTCGATGGTCCAATTCCACGCTCCCGCGAGACTGCCTGCACGATCACCGACTCCCGGCCAACCAAGAGCCGTGTAGAGCGATGATGATTCATCGGTCCAGAAGTAGCGGTTCCCCAGGTTATTGACGGCAAGCAGAACCACGCCGGTTCCGAGAGCGAGGAAACCCACAAGGGCTCCGATGGAGGGAAGTCGCGCAGATGAACGAGGCGTAACGGACTGCACCTGCGTGTCCGTCATCGTGGAATACTAGCCTTCACTCTTGGCGCGGGAGGGAACTTCACACAGCGCCCCTTCACCCAATGTGATCCCACCGCGGGCGATCGTGAGTACCCGTTCGCACTCGTCATCGGGTATCTGCGCGTCGTATCGATAGAAGACATACAAGCCGTACTCCTGCCCATGTTCCAGGCGATCCGCTGGTATCAACTGGGCTACTTCGGCGATCCCCCTGGCATCGATACTCGGGCTGACGACCACATCCGTGGCTCCCAGTTCGCGCAACCGGTTCGCGCCTTCGATGACGGTCGTGCCCCAGTAGTCGTATTCCCAGTCACGACCTGAATCCAGACTCGCCACGACGACGTTCACGTGCGCGTACATGTAGGGAAACCAGCGGATAGCACCGATCAGATTCGCTATCGGTACCGCGACGACGAGGATGACAACTCCCAGACGTAGTCGTTGCCGCGTGATGTTTCGGGTATCGGAACCGCTTACGGCAGCAGCCACCATCGGTGCGCTCAATACGACCAGAGCCGGAATAGCGAAGGCCACATGTCGGATACCGTCGTAGAGCGTTGCTCCGAGCACCACCGAACCGATGGGCAGGACTACCGCCTGCACCGCGAATGGCAGCAAGGTCACGGCTCCTGGGGGATCCGCATTCGCCCCAGATGCCCTTTCATCGGAATTCACACGAATTTTCCGAAGGGCCTGGCCAACGGATATGAACCAGAACAGCACGCCCGCAGCGATCAGGATCGAGAAGAGGATCGGCATCAACGCTGCGAACCAGACCGGCAAGTACCACCAGGGCAGTTCCGACGAGGGCAGGTCCCTGCCAAGCGTTCGAATGGTGCCCACCCACGGGTACGAACGCGAAATCGCGAACGCATCGAATGCCCACCGCGGTAGATCGATTCGCGCGATCGGGTGAAGGATCACGATCCCCACCAGCCCGAGCCCAACACCCCCGGCGGGTGCCAGCACAGTGCGCATCACCGATACCCGTCCGCGAGCCAGGAGTGCCCACAGGATGCTGGCGATCAGGCTCGCCACGATGATCGCGCCGATCAGCGGCCATGATCCGATCCGCACGCCTAGGCCGATGAAAGTGCCGGCGGCGATGAAGAGCGTTCCGGCCGTCAGGATCTTGGAGCTTCGCCCCACCCAAAGAAGGCTTGCCCCGGAACTCACCATCAACAGCGCGGCGGCTATCGGGGAATCCTTGAAGTCGACCACCGACAGTCCGACCATGAGGGGCACGGTGAGTGCTGCCGCCCACACGAACAGTCCCGCGATCCGTGAATTCATCAAGTAGGCGACCGTCCAGGCTGCAACCGCCGTTCCCGCAACAACCAACACGAGTGTGACGGCTGCCTGCAACTGATACGTGCTCGCCGATGAGGGGGACAAAGGCGCACTCCCCCCAGCCAGCACGCCAAGGAGGTCCCCGGTCCACTGGACGAGCACCCCGTAGAATTCGGAGGTGGAGTAGACAGACTCGTAAGCCTCATTCAGCGAGCTACCGGCCGGTATGCCGCGCACGTCAATTGCCGCGTAGGTATCGATACCGGCATCCCATCCGATTCCGGCTCGAGGGATGGCCCACGCACTGACCGCCGCACCAGCCGTACCCAGTAACCCCAACAACCAGGCCAATGCGGTGTCGACCCTGTTCACTGTGCTACCCCCGCCGAGCCAGCGCGATCACGCGGTAGATCTCTCGGGGGACGCGAAAGGCCTCTCGCCCGGAGATCTTGGAACCCGGCGCATCGAACCATGAGTTGACTGGCTCTTCCCACACGCGCATGGGTGCTCCAGTTGTCCTCCTCCAACGCACCAGCAACTCCATCTCGAAGAACCAGCGCGTAGCGAAAGGTGCCTGCAGGCACTCCAACAGTACTTCGGAGGGCCGGAACAGTTTCAAACCACTTTGCGAGTCGTACGGCATCGGCGCATACGCGGTGCTGAGCACCGTTGCTATCGCTCGTCCAACTTAGTGCCGTGATGCCCTTCGTTGTATCTTGCGCCCGCTTAGAGCGACTCGCGAAGAGAAGAAGCCTTCGAATCCCAGCAGGTCATCACGATCGAGCATCGAACGAAGGTGCGCAGCATCATCCGGGATGAAGACCCGATCCGCATCGATGAAGCCAACGGGTAGATCCGGATTGCTAACGAGTGCATCCTTCAATCCAACACGCACCGCATTCGCTTTACCTTGATTCACCGGCAGGTGCGTGACGGTGAACACGTCTTCCTTGCTCATCTCATCGAGTAACTCACCGGAACCGTCGCTAGAACCGTCATCTATGAAGTGGACGCGCGCCTTCGCCGCCGAGGCGATTTCACGCCAATAGGCCGGATCGAATCGCTGCGCCTCGTTGAAAACGGGTACAACGAGCGCACCTCGGAACGAGGCCGATTCCTCCATCGCATTCCCTCAGCAGCCCACTCATCGGACGAAAATCGCCCTCGAACTCTAAGGGATGGAAACCTAGGTAGACGCATGGTCGCCGCCTGGAGTGGCTCGATAGGCAACCGTGGGGCATTACACACCAAGTAGCGTGCCAACTATGGGACTACCCACCCATCTCGGGGGCGCGCGGATAGGCACTAGCCGACCACCCGGGTGTGCCCGCATCCGTGAATGGGCGATTCCGCTCGGCATCGCGGTGGCGATCACCGTGATCGCCCAACGTTGGTCGGGCCTGGACACTCCGGATTCCAGCTTCTACGCAACGCTGTCCCTCTTCGGAGACGAGGTCACCGACCGAGCGCCCATCACCAGCTACTTCTGGACTCGGTTGGGATACATCGTGCCCGTCGGCCTTCTCACCGGTTTGCTTGGTGCTTTCCCCGGGTTCTTCGCTTATAAGTTATTGCTCACTTCCGCCATCAGCGTGAGCGTCTACCTCACGGTTCGTCGCCATGCCCGCGTATGGATCAGCTCGTGGCTAACCCTCGCGGTGATCAGTTCGAGCGTGATCCTGAGCTACCTCGGTAACTCCTACCTCACAGGCAGCGTGCTGGCCGGCACCGCAATCCTGATCGCTTTGGCCAGTAGCCCTCGGCACCCGTTGGCCTCTGCAGCGCTAGCCGGCACCACGATGGGTTGGCTCGTGATGGTCAACCCGACCGGTGTGCTTCTCGCTGGCACCCTCTGGCTGATTCTGACTATCCACACCTACAAGACCAACGACGACGTCCCAGTCGTCAAACAACTGATCGCCGCCGCAGCCACGACAGTCGGAGCATTCGCCGCATTCCTCGCAGCCGGCACCATCGTCTTTCCCGCCATGGATTGGTTCGACGCCTACCAGGGTGCGCAACAGATCAACCTGTCGGATTTCTCCTCAGCCGAACTGGTGTGGTTGCAGGACATCTCTTTGCTTGTGCCAGCGTCCGTGCTGCTCGTGGCGATCGCGAATTGGTGGGGCTACCGGGAGAGCGCAGCGGCCCAGAAGTCCGTGATAATCAGTGCGGCGAGTATCTCTTTCATGCTCGTGTTCAACCCGATGATGGGTGGCATAGCTCTCGAAGCGCCGCTTTACCAATCGATGCTGTGGCCACCGGCCATGATCGCACTCGCCCTTGTGGCGACAAGCAGGATGACCGACGATGTTTCCTCTTCGCGTCTTCCCCAACTCGTGGCGGCCATCGGGATCGTCGGCATCATCGCCGCCGGGTACGTGGCACCGGGAATCGAACTCAGTGTCGGACTCGGCATCGCCATTGCGATAGCAGCGGCTGTCGTGTTCACTCCGCGCACTACTACCGCCACGCTGATCACTATCGCGACCTTCCTCGCCGGCGCACAACTGCTACAGAACTCCCGAGATGATCTCGGGTTGTACTACCTGAGTCCGTACCACTGGGCCTACGCCAGCAATCCGATCGAAACGAAGATGCGTACGGCCGTCAATTCACAACAGTGGCTGCTGGAGAACACGACCCGGGACGACACCATCTTGGTGTGGGTCGATGGACCCTGGGTGCAAGGTGACAGAGAGCTCTACGTGGCAGCCGGGATGCAGTTGTGGGGAGAGAATCGTGTCACCCTCGAGCCGACACTGACCGATGAATACGGACTCACTCAACTCGACACCATCAGGCCGGATGTTCTCGCCCTATACGGCAAGTCGATGGATTCGGTCATGACGTTCTGGGAATCGATCCCGCGGGAGAACGATCCGAGTGCACCGATTTGCTACGACTACGCCTGGCCCCCGGATAGCAGCAGCGATTTCCCCACCACACAGGGGCATACCTGCCTCACTCGTTTGACTTGGTGATGACCTATTACACCTTCTACAACTTCTCAGCCAGCCTCCACTGGCTCAGAGCGCGAAGATCGAGAATCGACGATTCTCCCACTGCGGCTGCGCATCGATGACGCGCAATCCATGCCAGGTCCCTAGGCGCCTTTGTAGCCACTGTGCGTACTCCCGATCGAACAAGATCGCGCAGTAGCCGGCGTCGGCCAATTCATTGCGAACGGGTCGGTCGATGATGTCGGGCAACGAGCGAAGGAAGCGATCCGTATCCGAGCCGGCAGGTGCGCCGAAACTCCAGTAGCCCTGTGGATCCAGCAGATACGGCACGAAACCGCGGTAGAAGTAGGTGATCGACTCCGGTGTTCCATCTGCCATGGGGAAGTCGGGGAACGTTCCGACCGGCAGTTGGACAACCGGGCAGGGCTCCTCGGCTTGCTGGAGGTAGGCCACGGCTTCGGTTTCGGGTTGATCGGGGATAGTTCGGGGTGTCATGAGTTGGATTCCAGCTGTCTCCACGAGGATCACCGCGCCGACACCGACAGCGGCGATCGCCACGGCCAATCTGCCGCCGGGACCCCCGCTCCAGCCTCTTCGAAACCATCTAGATGCCCAACTTACGGTGAAAATCAATCCGAACAGGCCGATAACGATGATCAGCCGCGACCACACCCGCAACGGTGATTCCACACCTGCGATCGCCAATATCGCTTCCTGAACTACGCCGAGTCCCATAGACAATAAGGCCAGCAACACGACCTGGGTTCCGATGAACAGCCACCGATGCTCAGCCCACCTAGACCCGAAGCCGGTGAACGCGCTGATCGAAGCGAACGCCGCGACCAGCGCGGCTATTCCGATCACGATGCCTACGTAACTCGTTTCCCGAGATAGCGCCCGCGCTATTTCCACCTCCCCGAAGGACAAGCGACTCAGCCACGGCGAGGGAAGCAACAGGTTCGTGAGCGACCCGCCGTACAGCGTCGAATCCCACGGTTGCCGGTTCCACGAACCTCCGGGGATGCGGTTCGCGATCGCGAGCGCCGCGGGCAGCGCCGCGCCC
>AACY020561260.1_pt1 | contig 11458 bp, 9 predicted proteins | sample 267378 | NCBI WGS metagenome assembly AACY02 (sample SAMN02954345, study PRJNA13694) | marine metagenome | biome: aquatic; feature: ocean; material: water; isolation source: isolated as part of a large dataset composed predominantly from surface... | reverse complement strand
GCACACCGACGATGCGGGCACGATGCGCGCGCAGCAGCGCCTGAAAGTTGAAGTAGCACGGATCGTCGATCAGGACCGTGTCGCCGGGTTCCAGCAGAAAGCGGCAGACAAGATCGAGCGCGTGCGTGCCGCCGTCGGTCAGCACGATCTGCTCCGGCGGCGCTTCCACACCATGCTGCGCGAGCCGCCAGGCGAGTTGCTGGCGCAGCGCGGGCAGGCCGAGCGGGCTCGCATAGTCGGCCAGCGGCGCCTGCGGATCGCGCGCCACGGCACGCAAAGCGCGGCGCACCCCGTCTTCGGGCAGCCATGACGGCGGCATCCAGCCGCACCCCGGTTTGAACACCTTCGCCCCGGCCTCCAGCGACTGCCGCGTAAGCCACAACGGATCGACCTCGCGATCCAGCCGCGGCCCGAGATCGGAGAGCGCGAGCGGCGGCGCATGGCCGGACACGAAAAAACCGGAACCGCGCCGTGCCACGATCACCCCTTCCGCGACCAGCCGGTCGTACGCTTCCACCACGGTCGACTTCGACACACCGAGTGTTTCCGTCATCGCGCGGATCGACGGCACGCGCGCGCCCGGCATCAACGAACGGCCGGCAATACGCTCGCGCAGGCTGTCCATCACCGCGCCGACCCGCGTGCCGGCCGGTGCGCCCGGGCTCGTCCGGCTGCTATCACTTTCCGCCATCTGTACTGCTCCATGTTCGGTACAGTTTGTACGAATTGTACTGATCCGTAGCTTACCCTTTATCGTCCAGAAGCGGATGCTAGGCGTATTATTTGCAATCCGCATGGACTCTTCCAATGGACAAGACAACCAACGGCTGGGTGAGCGGCATGGTGGGCGTACTGATTTTCAGTGGCTCGCTGCCCGCCACCCGCATCGCCGTGCAAGGCCTCGATCCGGTGTTTCTGACGGTCGCCCGCGCGACCATCGCGGGCACGCTGGGTCTGTTGCTGCTGCTGGCATTCCGCGAGGCCCGGCCCGCGAAGCGCGATCTGATTCCGCTGGTGGTCGTCGCCCTCGGCGTGGTGGTCGGCTTTCCGCTCCTCACCGCCCTCGCGCTGCGCCACGTGAATGCCGCGCACGCCGTGGTGTTCGTCGGGCTCCTGCCGCTGTCCACCGCGATCTTCGGCGTGTTGCGCGGCGGCGAACGCCCGCAACCGGCGTTCTGGCTGTTCTCGGCGCTCGGCAGCGGCGCGGTGGTCGCGTTCGCGTTGCGCCACGGCCTCGACGCGTCGCCGCTCGGCGATGCGCTGATGCTGGCGGCAATCATCGTCTGCGGCCTCGGTTATGCAGAAGGCGCACGGCTGTCGCGCCATCTCGGCGGCTGGCAGGTCATTTCGTGGGCGCTGGTGCTGTCGCTGCCGTTGATGCTGCCGCTCGCCTGGTGGACGCGCCCGGCTTCGTTTGAAGGAGTAAGCCACGCCGCGCTGTGGGGGCTCGCCTATGTGTCGCTCTTCAGCATGCTGATCGGCTTCGTGTTCTGGTATCGCGGGCTGGCGCTCGGCGGCATCGCGGGGGTCGGGCAGTTGCAGTTGCTGCAGCCGTTCTTCGGCCTGCTGCTCGCCGGTCTGCTGCTGCACGAACAGATACCGCCCGCGATGATTCTGGTGACCGTCGTGGTGGTGGCGTGTGTGGCGGGCGCCCGGCGCTTCTCGCGGGCCACGCCGGTGCGGCCGGCAGTCTGAGCGGAGTCTCGCCGGTGGCTCGTCCACGCGTGCGCATCCTCATTTTCAGGACGGCGCAACGCGTGGCTATTGGTTGAATGCGGGTTGAATATGTCATCATCCCGATGATCGATCCACTACCCGCACCGCGACTACGATGCCGACCGCTTTTGCACAAACCGTCGAAGCCCGCTTTGCCGAACTCACGCCCACCTCCAAGCGTGTCGCCAGTTACATGCTGGCGAATCTCGAGCGGCTCGGCCTCGAAACCGCCGACCAGATCGCCCAGCAAGCCGGCACCAGTGGCATTTCGGTGGGCCGGTTCCTGCGCAGCATCGGCTACCAGAATCTCGACGATCTGAAGCGCGAACTGCGCGGCGCCCAGGAGCGCCCGTGGCTGATCACCGACCGGCTCGACGCGTTTCGCCGCACCTCCGGCCAGCACGGCGAAACGCCACCCGCGGCAAACGGGCCCGACATCGCCCATCCCGCTCCGAACCCGGCTCTCGCCCACTCGCTCGAGCTTGAAATCGGCGCGATCCAGCATGTCTATCAGCTCGCGCAGTCGCCGGTGTTTGCCCGCGTGGCCGAACGCATTTCGAATGCGGACGCCGTCTATATTCTCGGCATTCAGTCCACGCGCGGCATCAGCAACGCGTTCTACAGCTACCTCGAGTACATCCGTCCGCGCGTGTTCTATTCCGACGGCATGTCGGGTTCGTATGTCGATTCGCTGAATTCCGAGTTCAAGTCGCCCTATCTGATCGTCACCGATACACGCGCCTACTCGATGATCGCGCGCCGTTATTGCGAAGCCGCCACGCGCCGCGGCCTGCCCTTCGCGCTCGTCACCGATATCTACTGCCCGTGGGCTCGCGAGTTCGACGGCGATCTTTTGCAGGTGAAAACCGATGTCGGCCAGTTCTGGGATTCGCTGGCGCCGCTCACCTGCCTGTTCAATCTGCTGATTTCGGCGATTGTCGAGCGGCTCGGGCCGGGTATCGACGAACGCGTTGCACGCAATCGCGAACTACAAAGCGAATTCGATCAGTTCGATCTTTGAAGCGGCTGTCACCGTACTCGCGTACGCCGATCGCCGTCAGGATGCCGTCGTGGCCGCCGCTTCACCGCCGAGATACGCGTCGCGAATCCGCTCGTCGCCGAGCAGCGATTCGGCAGTGCCTTCGAGTACGACGCGGCCGGTCTGCAACACATAACCGTAATGCGCGATCTCCAGTGCAAGGCTGGCGTTCTGCTCGACCATGAAGAAGGTCACGCCCTGCCGGTTGACCGTGTCGATCAGCTCCAGCACCTTGTCGACGTAGAGCGGCGACAAACCCATGGTGGGGTTCGTCCATGCAGATCAGCTTCGGCCGGCTCATCAGCGCACGCGCCATGGCCAGCATCTGCTGTTCGCCGCCTGAGAGCGTGCCGGCCTTTTGCGTCAGACGCTCTTTCACGCGCGGAAAAAGACCCAGCACGCGCTCATAGTCTTCGTCGATCGCCGCGCGGTCGCGCCGCGTATAAGCGCCCATCAGCAGATTTTCACGCACCGTCATGTCGCCGAACAGCCGCCGCGCTTCCGGCACCGAGCCGACACCGCGCCTCACGATCTGCGGCGTGCTGAGGCCGCCGATCGCCTCGCCTTCGAACGTGATGCTGCCGGCACGCGGCTTGTGCAGACCGAGAATCAGCTTCATCGTGGTCGACTTGCCGCTCGCGTTGCCGCCGAGCAGGCTCACGATCTGCCCGCGCCGCACTTGAAAATTGACGTCGAAATGCACCTGCACGGGGCCGTAGAACGTTTCGATATGTTCGAGTTTCAGTAAAGCATCGCTCATCGTCGATATTCCAGCAAAAGTTCAGGCGGCCACGCGCACGGTCGCCGCGCCGCCGACATTGCGATGGCCCAGATAGGCTTCGATCACACGCGGATCGTTGCGCACCTCGCGTGGCAGGCCTTCGGCGATTTTCCCGCCGTTGTCGAGCACGATCACGCGATCCGACAGCTGCATCACCATGTCGAGTTTGTGTTCGATCAGCAGGATGGTCAGCCCGCGCGCTTTCAGTTGCTGAATCAGCACCAGCATTTCGGCGGTTTCGGACTCGTTCATGCCGGCCGTCGGCTCGTCGAGCAGCAGAATGCGCGGATGCAACGCGAGCGCGCGGGCAATCTCGACCCGCCGCCGGTTCGCATATGACAGGCTATGAGCCGGATGATCGATGCGCGGCGTCAGGCGTTCGCCGAACCCGGCAATAATCTCGCGCACTTCGTCGCGCAGCGCTGCATCTTCACGGCGAACCGCAGCCGGTCCGACGAGCGCGCGCGCGACTTCGGCAATGGCGCCCACGATCGGCCAACCCGTACGCGCAACACGCAAACGCGCATGCGCGCCGATCAACACGTTATCGAGCACGCTGAGATTGCCGAATACCCGGCCATGCTGAAACGTCCTCGCCAGTCCGAGTGCTGCCAGCTTTTCCGGCCGCACGCCGGTGATGTCGCGACTGTCGAAACGCACGCTGCCCGCGTCCGGCGTATCGAGCCCGGTGATCAGATTGAACAGCGTCGATTTGCCCGCGCCGTTCGGTCCGATCACGCTGATCAATTCACCTTCCGAAATCGACAGATCGACTCCGTTCACCGCAGTCAGTCCGCCAAAGCGCCGCGTCACGCCGCGCACGTCGAGGAGAGTCTGTGTCATGTGCGCTCCGTCATACCGTTCCCAGCAAACCCTGCGGCCTGAACCGCACGAGCAGCAGCAATACCAGCCCGTAGATCAGCATCCGGTAGTCGGCGGCCCAGCGGAAAATCTCCGGCAAGCCGATCAGCGCCACCGCGCCGACAATGCCGCCCAGCACGTTGCCGAGCCCGCCGAGAATCACCATGGTCAAGGCGAGGATCGACACTTGCGAGTCGAAGGTCTGGTTGTTGATGTAGCTATACAGATGCGCTGCGATCCCGCCGCTGATCCCGGCGGCCAGACCGCCGAACGCAAACGCGATCGCCTTGTAGCGGTTCGGGCGAATTCCGTGCGAACGCGCCGCCACTTCGTCTTCGCGAATCGCACGCAGCGTGCGGCCCAGGTGCGAGCTCAACAGCCGCGTTTGCAGCAGTGCCAGCACGATCAGCACGCCTAGCGCAAACCAGTAAATCGCGCGGGCGCTATCCGGCGTCCAGCCGAACACCGACAGCGGCGCAATGCCCGCGATGCCGAGCGGACCACGCGTCAGGCTGTCCCAGTTGAGGATCACGAGGCTCACGACTTCGCCAATGCCCAGCGTCGCGATCGACACGTAGTGGCCGCGCAAACGGAACGCCGGATAGACCAGCAGCGTGCCGAGTGCGGCGGTGATCAAACCGGCGCAAAAAATCGTCACGACCGGCGACCAGCCGAGGTTCATCGACAGCAACGCCGACGCGTACGCACCAATCACCAGCAATGCGGCATGGCCAAGCGAAATCTGTCCGACCGTGCCCGCCACCAGGGTCAGGCTCAACGCCAACATTCCGTACAGCCAGGCATTGGTGAGCGTTTGCAGGAGATAGGACGACGTGGCGGCGAACGGCAACGCGAGCGCAGCCAGCGCGAGAACGATCACCACGGCGCGCGGTACTTTCACTGCCTTTCCCGCGGACAGGAAGGTGCCGGTCATCGGTTCCGGCGGCAAACGGCGGCTGCCGCTGAAGAGCCCATTAGGACGCCACACCAGAAACAGCAGGAGTAGCACGAACGCGAACAGATCGCGGTAACTGGTGCCGAAGATCGCCACGCCATAGCTCTCGACCAGGCCCAGCAGCAGGCTGCCGACAATCGCGCCCGGCACATTGCCCAGACCGCCGATCAGCAACGCGACCACGCCCTTGAGGGTGGCCTGGAAGCCCATCGCCGGATCAATGCTGTTGTAGTACATGCCGACCAGCAGGCCGCTCACGCCGCCGAGCGCGCATGCGATCGCAAATACCGCCTGATTGACGCCATTGACGTTGACGCCCATCTGCTGCGCGGCGTCGCGGTCCTGCGCCGTTGCGCGTACGGCCCAGCCCAACTTGGTGAAACGCAAAAACACATAGAGCACGGCTGCCGCCGTCACGCCGATGCCGGCGATCAGCAGGTCCAGCGAGCCGATCGTCGCGCCGCCAAGCCGAAAATGCCAATCGGGCAGCGTGCTCGGCACCGGCCGGGGATCGGCGCCGAACAGCAACTGCGCGCACTGATCGAGCACGAAGCTGATGCCGATCGTGGCGAGTAACGGGGCGATACGCGCGGCGCCCTGCAGCGGCCGCAAGCCGATCCGCTCGATCGCGATGCCCAGCAGCCCGCAACCGAGCACCACCGCCAGCAAGGCGAGCGGCAACGGCAACCCGAGCCGCGTCAGACACAGCCAGCCGATGAAACTGCCGATCATGTACACCGAGCCGTGTGCGAAGTTGATCAGATGCGACACGCCGAAAATCAGCGCGAGCCCGACCGCCAGCAACGCGTAGATATTGCCGACGATCAGTCCATTGATCGTGTAGTCGAGCCATGAGGCCATAGCATTCAGATCCGGTGAAAACAGACAAGCAGGCGGACACACAAGCCGACACGTAAGCGTCGCTTAGGCGTTGCCTGTGCGTTGCCTGTGCATTGCCGAAGTGTTATTTCGAAGCGACCAGTGGCTTCGCACCGTCCCATTGCGTGAACTGGTTGTCCTTGACGACCAGATACACGCTGCGCGCGCCGGCCACGCGGCGTGTCTGCGGATCGAACTGCACCTTGCCGAAGATCAGGCTCGGCACATCCCTGATCTGCTTCAGACCGTCGTGCACCGCCTGCCGGGTCACGCCGTAGCGGCGCATGACCTCCGCCGAGACGATCATCGCGTCATACGCGCGCGCGGCGAACGTGTCGGGCTCACCGTTGTACTTCGCGCGATAACGCTGCACGAAGTCCTGTACCTCGGGCCGCTTGTCGCCGGGGAAAAAATTCGATTCGGTGAATACGCCGTTTACGGCCTCGCCGCCGAGTTCGAGAAATTTCGGCGAATAGACCGAGCCCACGGCCGCGATCGGCTGCGTCAAACCCGACGAACGCGCCTGACGCACGATCTGCGCACCGTCCGCGTAGTACGAGATCAGCACGAGCGAATCGGGTTTTGCTTCGTTCACCCGCACCAGCGTCGCGCGAAAATCTTTTTCAGTCGGCTGATAGCCTTCTGCCGCGACGACCTGTGCGCCGTCCTGCGCCGCGGCCTTCGCGAAAATGTCCTTGCTGGTGCGGCCCCAGTCGGTATTCAGATAGAGCACGGCGATGCGCCTGAAGCCGAGTTCCTTCGTTGCGTAGTGCGCGAGCAGCGGTTGCTCCTCAGCCTGGCTGAGCGCGGTGCTCCACATGTAGTCGCCACCCTTCGTGAAGTCCGGGTGCGAATTGGTGAAGCCGAATTGCACGAGTTGTCCGCGCTGATAAATCGGCGAGGCCGCCATCGAAGTCGTGCTTGAGAGATCGCCCAACTCAAGCAGAATGCGCGGGTCGCCGACAAACTTCTGTGCGATCGAAACCGCCTGGCGCGGGTCGCCACGGCTGTCCTCGAAGTCGTAAGCGAGCGGCCGGCCCTTGATGCCGCCCTGGCTGTTGATCTGCTCAAGCGCAAGATCGAAGCCGCGCTTCCACTGCGTGCCGTATTGCGCGTCCTGTCCGGTGAGCGGCCCACTCACACCGATCAGATACGGCTCGCCCGCCGCGGCGCCGGCATGAGCCGGCAAGCTTGCGGTGAGTCCCATTACTGCGGCGAGCACCGGCAGCGTTTTCAGCCAGCGCGACCAGTTGGTTCGCGACGATTTGGATACGTGTTTCATGTTTGCCCCGACTGTCATCTTCAAAGTGAGGCCATGTAACCACGGTGAATTCCGGCAGCCCAACGAAGTTTTGGGAATATGGTTATCACGTCGACGAGCATGCCTCCGCTCGCGCAAGGCAACCCGGCAGACGAGCATTCACTGTCACTCGCCGAGTCGCGCGGGCATCTCATTGACGCAATTGATTTTTCTTCTTTTTGACAGACGCCGTGGGGAAGAAAACTCGAGGCGCCACACGCTCGCACACCGATTCCCTTCGCATTTTTTCCGCTGTCGATATCGAAATTCATTATATAAATCGCGCATTCAGACGACCCTACAATGCGCAGATCGAATTGCCAGGGTGCGTCATGGAGCTGCATCAACTCGAAGCCTTTTCGGCGGTCATGTCCGCCGGCAGCATCACCGGTGCGGGACGTTTGCTTGAACGCTCGCAGCCGGCCGTCACACGCCAGATTCAGGAGCTCGAAGCGGATCTCGGCTATGCGCTGTTCAATCGCAATGGTCCGCGTGTCACGCCGACGCATCGTGCGTTTCTGCTTTACGAAGAAGTCGAACGTTCGCTGGTCGGGTTGAAGACCATCGAGCAGCGGGCGCGCGCCATCGGTCTCGGCGAAGCCGAACCGCTGCGTGTAGCGGCCACGCCCGCGCTGGCCGCGTCGATCGTGCCGCCTGCCATCGCGATGCTGCCGCCGCTCGGGCACGCACCGCAATTCCAGCTGCGCAGCCTGTCGGCTGAACACGTCGTGCATGAAGTGCTGACCCGCACCGCGGATATCGGTCTGGTCACATTGCCGATCGGGCATGCGGGACTCGACATCCACTGGATCGCCGAGGCGCCTTGCGTGGCACTGATGCAGAGCGGCGACCCGCTCGCCACGCTGCCGCATATCACGCTGCGCGATCTCGCGAAACGGCGCATCGTCACCGTGGCGAACCGTTTCCGGCTACGGCATCGGATCGACGCAGCGTTCGCGGCCGCGCACATCGCCGCCGACGTATTTCTCGAAACCAATGCATCGCTGAACGCGGTGATGGCCGCTCGCGCGGGCGCCTGCGTCGCAATCGTCGACCCCGCCACCGGACTCGGCCTGCCCATCGAAGGCGTCACGGCGCGGCCGCTCGATTGCGCGATTCCTTTCTTCTTCGGCGCCGTCACGCCGGCGGGCAAACCGCGCCGCGCCGCCGTCGACGCGTTGCTGCAAGCCATCGAACATGCGACCCGCGAACTGCTCGACGGCGTGGTCCTGCATCCGCCCCAGCAACACGACGCACTGCTGCAACGCGAAACGCGTGCCGCTCGTACGCGCACCAAACATCCGGAACACACAGCATGAATCGCCTTGCCGATCTCGAAGCCCGCTTGCGTGAAGATCTGCGCTGGCTGGAATTACCCGCGCCCTCCTGGGTGCCGCCACGTTTCGCCGCTGCCGAACGCGTACTCGATGTCGCGGTGATCGGTGGCGGCATGGCGGGGCTCGCCGCGGCAGCGGAATTGCGCTGGCTGGGCGTCGACAATCTGCGGGTATTCGATCGCGCAGCACCGGGACGCGAAGGTCCGTGGGTATCGTTCGCGCGCATGGAAACGCTGCGCTCGCCCAAGCAGCTCACGGGTCCCGCGCTGCGCATGCCGGCTCTCACATTTCGCGCGTGGTACGAAGCGCAATTCGGCGAACCCGCGTGGGAGGCACTCTACAAGATTCCGCGCACCCAATGGATGGACTATCTGCGCTGGTATCGCGAAGTGCTCGATCTGCCGGTGCAGAACGACACCGCGCTCACCTCGCTGCGTCCGCGCGACGACGGTCTGCTTGAACTCGATCTGCACGATCTCAGGAAAGCAGGCGCGCGGCGCACGCTGCTCGCGCGGCATGTCGTGCTCGCCACCGGCCGTGACGGATTGGGCGGCCCATTCGTACCGGTGATCGCCAATACGGTTGCGCGCCGCTACTGGGCGCATTCCGCGGAGCCTATCGATTTCGCCGCGCTGGCCGGCAAACGTGTCGGTGTTGTCGGCGCGGGAGCGTCCGCCTTCGACAACGCCGCGACCGCGCTCGAAGCGGGGGCGGCCGGCGTCGATCTGTTTATCCGCCGCGACGACATTCCACGCGTGAACAAGCTGACCGGCATCGGCAGTCCGGGGCTGGTGCATGGTTTCGCCGATCTCGACGACGCATCGAAGTGGCGCTTTCTGCACTATGCACAGACCGAGCAGACGCCACCGCCGCGAGACAGCGTGCTGCGGGTTTCACGCCATGCCAATGCCCGCTTTCATGTCGGTAGTCCGGTGGCGGCGCTCGACGAACTCGACGGCGCGCTCGTGGTAACAACACCCAAGGGCCGTTACGTGGTGGACTTTCTGATCTTCGCGACCGGCTTTCACTCGGATATCGCCACGCGTACCGAGTTCGCGCCGTTCGCCGGTTTTGTACGGCGTTGGAAAGACCGCTATCGGGCGGACCCGTCGCTGCCTTCGCACGAACTGGCGGAGTCGCCGGACCTCGGCGACGCGTTCGCGTTTCAGGAGCGCGAACCCGGCACCTGTGCGGCGCTGACGCAGATTCATTGCTTCAATCATGCGGCGAGCCTTAGCCATGGAAAGCTGTCCGGCGACATCCCCGCGATCAGCGAAGGCGCGCAGCGCCTCGCACGCGGCATCGCGAGCCGCCTGTTCGACGCGGATCGCGAGCGCCACTACGAGGCGCTGGTCGCCTTCGATAAAGCGGAGTTACAAGGGGATGAATGGACGGATGCGGATGCACCGTCCGGCACTGCGCGCGCTCATCTGCAAGCAGAGCATGCCGCTAACAATCCCGCTGACGATCCCGCCGAAAACACTGATTAACCCGCCGGAGCAGATATGACCGACCTCGCGTCACAGACCCAATCGTCCGCACTTTCAGACGTCGCCGCCACCGCCACCGTCGATACCGTCGACACCCTCGCCGGCCTGCAAGCCGGCAGCCCGCTCGCCGCGCTGCGCCATGCCCGCGACAAGGTCGCGCTGCACACGCAACGCAGCGAAGACGCGCTGCTCGATCCGGCGTTGCCCGATCTGTCGCTGCACGAGCGCTTGTTTGCCGCATGGTATGCCGCCCGTCTCTCGCTGGCCGACGATCTCGCCGACGCCTACGCGGCAAAGCTGATCGCTGCCGGCGCACAGCCGGTCACGCTCGATGCAATCGAAGCGGGTACGCTCGACCCCACCGCCGACGCGCGCCTGATCGCCATCCTTTCTCACGTCAAGCTATTGGTGCTCAGGCCGGTCGAAGCACGCCCCGAGCATCTGCGGACGCTGCAACAAACCGGGATCACGACACGCGGCATCGTCGCGCTGTCCCAACTGATTGCATTCGTCACTTATCAATTGCGCGTGGTAGCGGGCCTGAAGGCATTGCGCGCCGCCCAGGAGGCAGCATGAACCAGGTGAACACCAGTGCATCGCCGCTTGACCGGTTCAACGGCTTTACCTTCGATACGCTTGGCTGGCGCGCATGGCTCGACACGGTCAGCCTCGAGAACGCCACGCCCGAGCAGCTGGCCGTGCTCGATGAAAGCCATCCGCACGCGAAGACCTCCGACTACTATCTCCTGCTGGTCCAGCAGGCGGAAATCCTGCGGCAACGCTCCGGCGTTTTCAACGCGATCATGTATGCACCAGGCGGCTTGCCGCGCGCCGAGCGCGAACTCGCCAGCACCGTGGTCTCGCGCGTGAACGGCTGCGTGTATTGCGCTTCGGTGCATGCACAACGATTCGGCCAGCTCGCGAAACGGACCGACGCAATCGAAGAGGTTTTCGAAGACCCGTCGAGCGCCGGCACCACGGCGCGCGAGCGAGCGATCACCCAGTACGCGATCGAATTGACCGATCACCCTGAAAATGTCGACGCAGACGCCATCAGGCGCCTCGAAGCCAATGGGCTGACGCAGGCGGAGATTCTCGAC
>AACY020040971.1_pt1 | contig 11476 bp, 11 predicted proteins | sample 267378 | NCBI WGS metagenome assembly AACY02 (sample SAMN02954345, study PRJNA13694) | marine metagenome | biome: aquatic; feature: ocean; material: water; isolation source: isolated as part of a large dataset composed predominantly from surface... | reverse complement strand
ATGCTTGGTAAGCGGTAAAAATAGGGAAGTTAGAAAGATTTTTCAATCTCTTGATCTTGAGGTGAGTAGACTAAAGAGAACTCGGTTTGGTCCTATCTTTTTACCTTCAACTTTAAAAAAAGGTAAAACAATAGAGTTAACTCAAAAGGAAATAAGTGAACTAAAAAATTATGGCAAATGATTCTAAATCAACACAAGTCCATAAACTCTTTCTAAAAATTTCTAAACAAAATAAACATAAAGAATTTTATAACTATTTAAAGACGACTAAAATAATAAATATTGATTCACGTCTTAATAAAGACATCAGCCTTCAATTTTTTATTATTAAAACAATAATTGGGCAACAGGTTTCAGTAAGCGCAGCAAGAGCTATTTGGAAAAAAGTTGAGATTTTTTTAGAAAATAAAAATAATAATATTTCATTAAAGGCTTTGGCTAATTGCGGCCTATCTAGACCAAAAGCAAAATACATACATGGAGTTATAAATAATAAGGAACTCCAATTAACGTCTAAGAGGACATTACAAACAATGCAAGACCAGGAATTGTCTGAATTTTTTTTAAAAATAAAAGGTATTGGCCCATGGACTTTGGGCATTATTAAAATGTTTTATTTGGGTCACTCAGATACATACTTAAGTGGAGATCTTGGAGTAAAAAAAGGAGCATTATATTTTTTTAAGGATAGTAAATATATGGGTGAAGATTATTCACCATATAAAACATATTTATGCCTATACCTATGGCAGAGCCTAAGTACTAATCTTGATTAAATTCAATATATCTATTGTTAGTATGATTGCTAAAATCAGATAACATCCATAAATAATAATCGATTAATGATGATGCATCTTTGAGAGACCTGGGGTCCTCTGCTGGATAGGCAAAAGCTCTCATAGAGGTTCGTGTTGCTCCTGGATCAAAATTGAAAACTTTAATATTTGAGATAGGCTCTAATTCATCTTGCAATATTTCAGACATAGATTTGATTGCTGTTTTGGATACAGCATACGCACCCCAAAAAGCTCTGCCTTTTTTTACTACCCCAGATGATGTAAATATTATTCTTGGGTTTGTTGATTGCTCCATCATTGGTGAAAGAAATTTAGTTAATAAATATGAGCTTGTAAGATTTGTTTGTATTACTTTATTCCAGGTAATCAGGTCATAATCAATCATCGAAGCCATTTTTCCCAATATAGCTGCGTTATGTATTAATCCATCCAAACATGAAATATTTTCAGATAAAACATTTGCTATTTCTTGCGCTTTATTCTCATCTAAATCATTAAGATCACATTTAATAATCATTGGAGACGTCTTGTGAGTATTTACAATTTCGTCGTAGAGAGCATCTAAATTATTTTCATCTCTAGCTAATAAAACTACATTTGCACCATATTTACTTAAAGACATAGCAACTTCTCTGCCAATACCTTTTGATGCTCCAGTAATTAATATATTTTTTTCAGCTAAAAAATTTTTTTCATAAGAATTTTTTATCTTCATATGCTTTTTAGTGCGTCAATTATTTGAGAGGCCTCTTTAACAATAACTGAGTCTTTATAATTTTTATCTTTGGATAAGCTGTAGCCATATAAACAACCAATGGTTTTTGTACCTGCTCTTTTTCCAGCTATTAAATCATTTGGATGATCTCCTACATAGACTGTGTGGCTTGGACTCACTCCAATTTTTTTACATGCTAACAAAATCCCCTCTGGACTAGGTTTGCTCTCTTTTAGATGATCAGGGCATATCAATACTTTTGAGTCTGACAATTCTTTGAAATAATTTACAAGCGGGAGTGCATAGTCATATGGCTTATTGGTTACGATTCCAAAAGAAATATCAGAGTCTTTTAAATAATTTATAACTGAATCTATCCCATCAAATACTACAGATTTATTTATTAAATTATTTTTATACTCTTGTAAGAATTCGTTTCTATATGTCTGGAAATTTGGATCACCTTGAGTAATTTCAAAACCAATTTCTGTGAATTTGGCAGAGCCTTCTGAAACAAAAGACCTAATACGATCAAAATCTAAAACATCTCTACCATATTTTTTAAGAATATTATTTAGAGATATTACAAAATCTGGAGCGGTATCAACAAGAGTGCCATCTAGATCAAATAAGACTAATTTCGTATTAAGACTTTTTGGCATAAATTAAATAATTTACACCTAAATCATTATTCAGATGAGCTTTGTGTGTGATTGGGTTATAAAACATTCCTTTTGACTCTATTAATTTTGCAGACCCTCTTCTAATAAAAGATCCAAGGGAAGAGGGTTTGATAAATTTATTAAATTCATGAGTTCCTTTTGGAAGAATATTAAATATATACTCAGCACCAACAATTGCTGTTATCCATGACCTTGGATTTTTGTTTATAGTTGATAAAAATAAATCTCCTTCTGACTTTAAAAGATCGATGCATGTACGCACTAATAATTCAGGGTCTGGAACATGTTCTAAAACCTCTAAACAAGTAACAATATCAAATTTTTCTTCCGAGCTATCTAGCAAGTCTTCAGCTGTCGATTCCATATAATTAATAGATTTATTATTATCTTGTGCATGAAGTTTGGCTATCTCTATTCCAGGACCAGCTGCATCAATTCCTGTAACAATTGCTCCAGCGTCGCTCAAAGCTTCAGCCAGAATTCCTCCGCCACACCCAACATCTAGAATTTTCTTTCCGGTAAGATCAACTTTGCTTGCAATATAATTTGCTCTCAAAGGGTTTATTACATGAAGAGGTTTAAAGTCTCCAGACTTATCCCACCATTTTTCTGCAAGTTCTGAAAATTTCTGAACTTCCTGTTGATCAATATTCATTGGGCAATTTTACATGTTATATATAGATTTAAACATAGCCCAACAAACTAATTTTATGTAGTAAAACTACATTTATATATGTTATACAAATCAATAGATATATACGTTTTGTAATTAAATTGACTTTTTATTTCTATTGGGCTTTACTTCACTACAAATACAAACATTAATTTAAAGTGATCATTTCAGCATTAAAATCTAATGACCCAAAAGATCAAAGATCTCCTATCCACATTGATACAGTCACAGCGTTAATTAATACTGGCGCAGACATTCTATTTGAAAAAGATATAGGTAGCGGAATTAATACATACGATCACGAGTTTGAAGAATTAGGTTTAAAAGGAGCATCTCGTTCAGAGTGTATTTCAAAGTCTAATCTTTTAATTACAAACCAGCCTTTGCAACTTGAAGAATTATCTTTGATGCAACCAGGCGCATCATTAATTGGCATGGTTAATCCATTTAGTAATCAAGAATTAATAAATGCTTGCGCAGATAGAAAAATTAATTTAGTAAGTATGGAATTTATCCCAAGAATCACTAGAGCGCAAAAAATGGATGTCTTAAGTTCGCAGGCAAATTTAGCTGGATATGCTGCTGTGATTGAATCAGCTAAGCATCTTTCAACAGCTTTACCAATGATGATGACAGCTGCTGGAACATTAAAGCCAGCTAGAGTATTTGTTATTGGTGTTGGGGTTGCAGGCCTTCAGGCAATTGCAACAGCCAAGAGACTGGGAGCAAGAGTAGATGCTTTTGATACAAGAGATGTTGTTGAAGAACAAGTAAACTCTCTCGGAGCTAAATTTGTAAAAATTGATTTAGGAGAAACGGGCCAGACTGATCAAGGTTATGCAAAAGAATTAACCCCTGAGCAAGTTCAAAAACAAAAAGATCTTCAATCTGATGTATGCGCAAGATCTGATATTGTAATTACGACTGCTCAACTATTTGGCAGGCCAGCTCCTCAATTAATAGATAACAATACTATTAAAAAAATGAAACCAGGCAGTGTAATTTTTGATATGGCAGTTGAATCAGGAGGAAATGTTGAAGGATCTATTGCTGATGAAGTTGTAATTAACAATGGTGTAAAGATTATTGGCATATCTAATTTAGCTTCTTCTGTTTCTAATCATGCTTCTTTAGCTTTATCCAATAATTACAATCACTGGATAACAGATTTTTATAACAAAGAAGAAAGTGTTATTAATTTTAATTTTGAAGACGAAATTGTAAAAAGTAGCGTAATTGTATTTGATGGAAAGATACTTAACGAGAGGTTTCAATAATATGGAGATATATACTTTACTAGGGTTCGTTCTAATTTTATCTATTTACTTAGGTTTAGAGCTGATATCAAAAGTACCAAGCACTCTTCACACACCTTTAATGTCTGGAGCAAATGCTATATCTGGCATTGCCTTAGTTGGAGCATTAGTCTTATCAACAGACTCTAACCTTCAGAGCTCTATCGCTTTTTTAGCTGTTCTTTTTGCTTCAATAAATGTTTTTGGTGGTTATCTAGTTACAAACAGAATGTTAAAAATGTTTAAGAAGAAATAAGTATGGATATTTTTAACGACATAACTGCAATTCAAAACATCACATACGTTGTTGCATCTATTTTGTTCATTTCTGGTATAAAAATGCTAGGTAAAGAAGATACTGCAGTAAAAGGTAACTTTTTATCAGCCTTAGCAATGTTTATTGCTGTTTCAGTTACGGTAGTGGATATAGTTAACCCAATGGTCTTGATTGGAGGCATAGCACTTGGTGCTGTTATTGGCTCAACAATAGCTTTAAAAGTGAAAATGACTTCTATACCTGAAATGGTTGCTTTATTTAATGGCTTCGGTGGCTTGGCTACCTTCTTGATTGCTTGGTCTGAGTTTAATTCTGTACCAGATAATTTATTCCAACATATTTTGGTAATGACAACTTTATATATTGGCGGCGTAACTTTTACAGGAAGTCTTGTTGCTTATGCAAAATTGTCTGAGAAGATAAAAATAGCAAAAACTTCAATAATTACAAAAATATTCACGACTATTTTTTATATTTCATTAGCCTTTTTACTATATTCAATATTCGTAACTCCTTTCATAGCTTCAAGCTTTGATTTTTTTACTATATTGCTAGTTTTAACTCTTTTGGGAGGTATTGGTTTTGTTCTTCCAATTGGCGGTGGAGATATGCCAGTTGTAATTTCTTTACTAAATTCCTTTTCAGGAATCGCAGCGGCTTTTGCTGGCCTACTCTTATTAAATAATGTCTTAATTGTTGCTGGATCTCTTGTTGGCGCAAGCGGTCTTATTTTGACTGTAATAATGGCAAAAGCAATGAACAGATCTATAAATAATATTTTATTTGTTGGTTATGCAAGCTCTTCTTCCAATAGCTCATCATCTGAAGATCACGGTGATGTTAGCCCTATAAGCGTTTCTGATGCTTATTTAATTCTAGAGAGCGCAAGTTCAGTCTTAATTATTCCTGGGTATGGTATGGCGGTTGCTCAAGCTCAACATGTTGTTAGAGAACTAGGTGAATTACTGGAAGAAAATGGAACTGAAGTTAAATATGGGATCCATCCTGTAGCTGGAAGAATGCCAGGTCATATGAATGTTCTTCTAGCTGAAGCTAATGTTCCTTATGATGTTCTGGCTGAGCCTGATGACATTAACCCTATAATGGATTCAGTTGATGTCGCAGTTGTAATAGGTGCTAATGATGTTGTAAATCCATCGGCAACAGAGGAGCCCGGAAGCCCAATTTATGGCATGCCAATTATTGAAGTGCATAATGCAAAAACAGTATTTGTTCTAAAAAGATCAATGTCTGCAGGATTTGCAGGCGTGCAAAATCCTTTATTTTTTAAACAAAATACCAGGATGTTATTTGGTGATGCCAAGGAATCAATCGGTAGCCTAGTTTCTGAATTTAAAGACTAATATCTAGTCAAAATATGCTAAAATAATCCTTAAATTAAGGACCAATTTTTACTTCAAAAATCCATAGCATATGAGTGACTTCGCAAAAGAAATAATATCAGTAAATATCGAGGATGAGCTCAAGCAATCCTATCTAAGTTATGCATTAAGTGTTATTCACGGACGGGCACTACCAGATATTAGAGATGGCTTAAAACCAGTACATAGAAGAATTTTATATGCGATGTATGACCTTAAAAATTCATACAACAAACCTTATAAAAAATCTGCAAGGGTTGTGGGTGATGTTATTGGTAAATATCATCCTCACGGAGACAGTGCTGTTTATGATGCCATGGTCAGAATGGCGCAAGATTTTTCAATGAGATATCCAATTGTTGAGGGTCAAGGAAATTTTGGATCTATTGACGGTGATCCTCCTGCTGCTATGAGATATACAGAAGTTAGAATGGCCAAAATTACTGATCAAATGTATGGAGATATTGAGAAAGAAACAGTCTCTTATTCTCCAAATTACGATGGAAGTGAATTTATTCCAGATGTTCTGCCTACAAAGATCCCAAATCTTTTAGTGAATGGTTCATCAGGAATTGCTGTTGGAATGGCAACAAATATTCCTCCACATAATCTAACAGAGGTTATAAATGCCAGCATAAATTTAATTAATAATCCAAAGTTGTCTATAGATGACCTAATTAAAGACATTTCTGGACCAGACTTCCCCACAGGTGGAACCATTGATGGAAGGGCTGGTATATATGAGGCATATAAAACTGGAAGAGGTATTATTCATACTAGGTCAAACACCTCTATTGAAGAAGATGAAAAATCAGGTAAACAATCTCTAATTATTAATGAAATTCCTTTCATGGTTAACAAAGCAAGAATGCTTGAGAAAATTGCTGAACTTGTTAAGGATAAAAAAATAGAGGGCATAACAGAAATAAGAGATGAGTCTGATAAAGATGGGTTAAGAGTTGTTATAGAAGTTAGAAAAGGAGATTCGGTAGAAGTTTTAGAAAATAATCTTTTTGCACAAACTCAACTAGAGCAATCGTTTGGAATTAATTTCACTGTTTTAGTTGATGGACAGCCAAAAGAAGTCAACCTCAAAGAGATGCTTGAAGCATTTGTTAAACACAGAAAAGATATTATTACCAAAAGGACTAAATACGATCTTAAGAAAGCTAAAGATAGAGGTCATATTGTTGAAGGTTTAATGGTAGCAATAGCAAATATCGATGAAGTTATAACAATTATTAAAAAATCAAAAGATCCAAAATTAGCTGCTGAAGCTTTATGTAAAAAAGTTTGGAAAGCTGGGCCTGTGGAAGCTATTTTGAAAAAAGTTGGTAATGATGCATGCAAGCCCAAGGGCCTTAGCAAAGATCTTGGTATTAATGGAAAAAAATACAAGCTCTCCTCAGATCAAGCAAAAGCAATCTTAGAGCTAAGGTTAGGAAGATTAACTGGCTTAGAACAAGACAATCTAAGTGGTGAGTTTTCAGAAATAGTATCAAAGATAATCGATCTTCAAAAAATATTAGATGATAAAGAAACCCTCAAAAATCTAATGATAGATGAGCTTGAGGAAGTTAAATCTAATTTTGGTGATGAAAGAAGAACACTTATAAATGATACTAGAAGAGGTATCACTAACGAAGATCTGATACCTGAGGAGATGAGAGTTCTTACAGTTTCTAGAAGTGGTTATGCAAAAACTCAACCTCTTGATGAATATAGAGAGCAAAGAAGAGGGGGCCAAGGAAAGGCAGCAGCCTCTGTTAAAGAAGAAGATCTAATTCAGAATCTATATGTTCTTAGTAGTCATATGCAAATTTTATGTTTTACCACCAAGGGTAAAGTCTTTTGGTTAAAGGTGTATGAAATTCCTGTCGCTTCACGAACATCTAAAGGAAGACCTTTGGTGAATATGCTAAATTTAGATGATGATGAATCCGTAAGTGAAATTCTTCCTGTCAGTGAATTTTCTGATGAAAAATGTATTTTTATGGCAACTCGAAACGGAACAACTAAGAAAACTAACCTCAGCCTTTTCTCAAAAAAATATAAATCCGGAATTAAAGCTATCAACCTTGATGATGATGATAAATTAGTTGGTACTGCAATAACATCAGGCGATGATGAAATTCTATTAGCATCTTCCTCTGGAAAATTAATTAGGTTTAATGAATCGCATGTTAGACCTATGGGCAGAACAGCTCGAGGTGTAAGAGGGCTTAGATTGAAAAAAGATGAAAAACTGATCTCTCTAATGGTTGGTGATTCGGAAAAAACTATTTTATGTGTTTCAGAAAATGGATACGGCAAGAAAACAGCTTTGGAGGATTTCCCATCTCATAATAGAGGAGGGCAAGGCGTTATTTCTATGAAAACCAGTGAAAGAAATGGTCTGATGGTCTCGGCTGCTTTAGTAGAAGACGAAGATGGTATTATGTTGATTAGCGATAAAGGAACTATGATCAGAACAAGTGTTTCTCAAATACCAACCCTAAGTCGAAATACCCAAGGTGTTAAAATCATTACTCCAAAAGATGGTGAAAAACTCATAGAGTGTGTGACCATTCCTAACGAAGAAGATCAAGAGGAAGAATAATGCGCAAATGGAATTTCTGCGCAGGACCAGCTGTAATATCAGAAGAGGTATTATCTGAAGTAAGAGATGAATTACTAGAATGGGGTGATTCTGGTATGTCTATTATGGAAATGAGCCATAGATCTAAAATTTATGATGGTGTTGCAACAGAGGCTAAACAAGATTTTATTGATATTTTAAAAGTTCCTGATTCTCATGATGTATTGTTTCTCCAGGGAGGAGCAACTCATCAATTTTCAATGGTTCCTCTTAACTTCTCAGAACCCGACTCTCAAGCAGATTATGTTTTATCTGGCTCTTGGTCAAAAAAAGCTATTTCAGAAGCATCTATGTTGACTCAAGTTCAAACAATGCTTCATCTGAAGACAAAAGTTTTACGTATGCTCCTCATGAAGATTTATGGAATATTTCTAGCGATACCTCATACGTTCATTATTGTCCAAATGAAACCATCCAGGGCGTTGCTATTCATAATGCTCCAGAGGTTAATGCTCCTTTGATAGCAGATATGTCATCAGTTATTCTTAGCGAGCCCATTGATGTATCAAAATTTTCATTGATTTATGCTGGAGCTCAAAAAAATATTGGTCCAGCTGGCCTAACAATGGTAATAATAAGCAAAGATTTTATGGATAGAGAGAATAAAAATCTTCCTAATATATTAAGATATTCTAAACATGCTGAATCAGATTCTATGTTAAATACTCCCCCCACCTTTTCATGGTATATGGCAGGAAAAGTTTTTAAATGGATAAAAACCTCTGGCGGCCTAGAGTTTTTTAAAGAACAAAATCATAAGAAAGCGTCAACACTCTATAACTATATAGATAATTCAAGTTTTTATTCAAACCCGGTAAGAATTGAAAATAGATCAATAATGAATGTTCCATTCATACTAGCAGACAATAACCTTGACTCTCTCTTCCTCGAAGAGTCTGAAAAAATTGGACTACTTAACTTAAAAGGCCATCGATCAGTTGGCGGAATGAGAGCTAGTATATATAATGCAATGCCTTTGGAAGGAGTTAATGAGCTCGTAGATTTTATGAAAATCTTTGAAGCAAAATATGGTTAATACAAAATGGCTACAGAAAATTTAAAATCCTTAAGATCTAAAATTGATAAAATTGATAAAGATCTTTTAAAATTAATTCAGAAGAGAGCAGCTTTGGCTGTAAGTATTGGCAAAATTAAATCAAAGACAAGTCCTAATTCATCATTTTATAAGCCTGATAGAGAAGCAACCATATTAAGAAATATTCTTAAAGATAATGAAAACGGAGCTCTTTCGAATGAGAAGATAAAAACAATATACAAAGAGCTTATTTCAGGATGTCTCTCTTTGGAAGAGGCATTAAAAATATCCTATTTAGGTCCAGAGGGAACACATTCAGAAGCAGCTGTTCATGGACACTTTGGTTCGCTTGTTTCAAGAATACCATCACCAACAATCGATGATGTTTTTCATCAAGTTTTAAAAGGAGAGTCAGATATTGGAGTAGTACCAGTTGAAAATTCATCTGAAGGAGTTATTAATACAACCTTAAACTGTCTTGCTGACAATGAAAGCCTATCAATAATTGGTGAAATATATCTTGATATTAATCATCAATTAGCCTCTGGCAATAAGTTTGATATAAAGGAAGCTTTTGCTATTGCATCTCATCCTCAAGCTCTTGGACAATGCAATAAATGGATAGAAAAAAATATTGGGTCAATTAAAAGATTAGAAATGCCGAGTTCTGCGGTAGCTGCGAAGTATGCAAAAGAAAATAAAAATATTCTATGTATTGTTAATTCATTAGCTATTGAAAAATATAAATTGAAATTGCAAAAAAAGGATATTCAAGATTATTCAGATAACAAAACAAGATTCCTTGTCATTGGACAAAATGAGCTCGGCTCAACAGGTAAAGATAAAACATCTTTTCTTATTCAAACAGCAAATCAACCCGGAGCACTTATAAATATCTTAAGACCTTTTGAAAAAAGAAAGATTAATTTAAGTAAAATTGAAACACGTCCCTCAAGAGGAAATATTAACTCTCATGATTTCTTTATAGACTGTGAAGGCCATAAAGATGATTCAAAATTAAAGCTTGCAATTAAAGAAGCTAAAAGTGCAGGCTCGCTTGTAAGAATACTTGGTTCTTATCCTCAGCATGTATGAATAAGCTACTAGATAATATTAATAAAGGTATTGCTGAGCTTTATCCTTATGAACCTGGTAGATCAATAGATGAGGTTGTGGCCGAATACAAGCCTGATAAAGTAGTTAAACTTGCTAGTAATGAAAATCCTCTTGGGCCATCCCCAAAAGCAGCTAAGATCCTGTCACAAGCAAATAATTTGCACTTATATCCTGATGGAGACTCTAAAAAACTAAAATCACTTATTGCAAGTCATGAAGTATTGACCGAAAAGAATATTATTGTTGGAAACGGGTCCAATGAAGTTTTAGAGCTTGCTGCAAGAGCCTTTCTTAATAAAGATACTAGTGCAGTTATGTCTAAACATGCATTTGCTGTTTATAAGATAGTAACGCAATCGTGTGGCTCTAAAATTATTGAAGTACCTGCTAAAAACTGGAAACATGCACTAGATGATTTTCCTGAATTTATAGATGAAACCACGCGAATATGTTTTGTAGCTAATCCAAATAATCCTACAGGAACTTATAATTCTCATGAAGAATTTGAATCGATGATGAGCAAAATTTCATCATCTGTTTTAGTTATACTTGATTTAGCATATTTTGAGTATGTTGATGCAGAGGATTATGTAAATGCAAATGCATTAATGAGTAAATATTCAAATCTTCTTATCACTAAAACTTTTTCAAAAATTCAAGGGTTAGCAAGTCTTAGGATTGGATACGGTCTTGCACACCCAGACCTAATAGCAGTTTTAAATAAAATTAGACAACCTTTTAACTCAAACTCACTTGCTCAAGAGGCAGCCTGTGAGGCTATTCTAGATGAAGAGCATATAAAAAAGAGCGTAGATCTTAATTCAAAACAAAGAGATTTTTTGTATCAACAACTTACTGATATGG
>AACY020565437.1_pt1 | contig 11480 bp, 14 predicted proteins | sample 267378 | NCBI WGS metagenome assembly AACY02 (sample SAMN02954345, study PRJNA13694) | marine metagenome | biome: aquatic; feature: ocean; material: water; isolation source: isolated as part of a large dataset composed predominantly from surface... | reverse complement strand
AGGAAGAGAAGTGGGTTCATCCTTTGCTGTGTACAAAGACGGTAAAGCGTTAATTGATATTTGGGGCGGATACACAAACAAACAAAAGACTAATCCATGGTGCCAAAATAGCTTAGCAACAGTGTGGTCTACAACTAAGGGTGTGGCAGCGTTAACGTGTGCTTTAGCAGTAGAAAAAGGACTTTTAGACTATGAAGAAAAGGTCTCTCGTTACTGGCCTGAATTTGGATGTAATGGCAAAGAAGATATAACTGTAGGCATGTTGCTATCACATCAAGCTGGCATTTGTGGCTCCGCAACGAATAATGTGAAAGATTATTACAATCAAAAAATAATGTCTGAAGAATTGGCTGCTATGGAGCCGATTTGGGAGCCAGGAACTGCCTCCGGGTATCATTCTATGACTTATGGTTGGCTTACTTCAGAGCTAATAATTAGAGTCACTGGTAAAACTTTAGGTGCTTTTTATCAAGAAGAAATAGGTGAACCAAATAATATTGATTTTTTTATCGGGCTTCCAAAAAGTGAAGAAGATAGAGTTGTTGAAATGGTGCCCTTCCCTAAAGAAGAAAATCAACCTCAAGCTACTACAGAAATTAATGATGCAAAAAAAGCTACCGCAAGAGGTCCTAACTTGATTAATCTTCAAAATTCAAGAGATTGGAGGGCTGCTGAGATACCTTCTGCAAACGGACAAGGCTGTGCGTCCGGATTAGCTAAGTTATATAGCCTCGTTGTGACAAACAATTCAGAATTGAAGATACTCAATGAAGATACCATTAATAAAATGACTAAAGAAAGAATAACCAATAGGGATCTTGTTTTAGATGTAGTTACCCAATGGGGAGCTGGTTTCATCATGAATATGCATAAAGTAATTTATGGACCTGTGAAAGAATCTTTTGGTCACTCTGGATGGGGTGGTTCATGCGCTTTTGGAGATCCCAAAAACAATCTAGGAATTTCCTATGTCATGAATCAAATGAAAAATAATTTCGCGGCTGATGGTAGATCCTTGGAATTGATTAACAAAACTTATGAATGCTTAAATAAGGAGTAATAATCGTGAATAGATTAGAAAATAAAGTAGCCCTCATTACTGGAGGAACAAGTGGTATAGGTGCAGAAACAGCCAAACTATTTATTCAGGAAGGTGCTAACGTTGTGATTTCAGGAAGATCTGAAGAAAAAGGTAAAACACTTGCTGAGGAACTAGGCAAAGCTTCAAGATATATACATTCTGATGTAACCAAAGAAAAAGATATTGAGCGCTCCTTTGAGGAAACTGTAAAAGAATTCGGAGGACTTGATATTCTATTTAATAATGCCGGAGGGCCAGTAGGATCCGGTATTGAAAATGTAACTCAAAAAGATATTGATTATGGAGTCCATTTACTTCTTTCAAGTGTAATTCTAGGAACAAAGTACGCTATTCCTCACATGAGAAAAAAAGGAGGAGGTTGCATAATTAATAATTCAAGTATTGCTGGCATTAGATACAGACAAGGAGATCCTTTATATGCTGCATTAAAAGCAGCCGTAACCCATTACACAAAAATGTCAGGGGTTGAACTGGGTCCAGATAATATTAGAGTAAATGCAATATCTCCAGGTGCTATTGCTACTCCTATATTCTGGGGAGGTTCTCAAAGAGCAAATTCTCTTACGGATGCAGAAAATGATAAAAAGCTTGAAAAACTAAAAGGTAATCTTGCTAACGCAGTACCTTTAAAGCGCTCAGGCTTAGCTGTTGATATAGCGGAAGCCGCTCTTTATCTAGCAAGTGATGCAGGAAGCTTTGTGTCCTGTCAAGATATAGTGGTTGATGGAGGAAGGACCGCTATGTTTAATGAGTAGAGAGCGTACCCTGACCCTGAGATTAACTCCTGGGAAGGTAGGTGAAATCAAATGCGGATACACCCTCTACAACCAGTCCTTTGGTTAATAGTATTGTAGGTATAGAATCTTGCGACTCAATAAAAATAGAAACTAAAAGATACGCTTAATTTTCTATCTCTTTTGGATGCTTGATAGGGATAACATTAGGCATTTGATCTTCACCAAATTTTTTCTGCACTGTAAATGCAAACCTAGAAATAAAGTTATTTATCGAATCTAGCCACTCGGGTTTTAGTCCAGATTTAGCAAGTTTATGGTTAATTGAATCTGTAGAAGAGTTGCTGACAAAAGATGCTGCTTCCCACATTCTGTTTCTTCGCATCATGAAACAGTAATCAGAAACTTCATCTACGATGGTAGGGCTAAAAGTATACACTGTTACCCTTCTGTCTTTTTCTGATTTATAAGCTTCAATAAAACCAAGAGCAAGGCCTTCACGTAAAGTGGATTTAATAGAATCTATTTTGAGTCTTACTGAACCAACTTTTTCTGACCTTGTTAAGTCGGTGTAAGTTACCATCTCACCTTCTCCATATTTCCATAGGAAAGTATGGAAAATAGTATACCGAGTTGAATTCCCAAAGAACCAGATGTACCAATCTGACTTTGTGTAATAATGCTGACCGAGAGAAAAATATTGCATGGACTCACCTCTAGTAAGTGCTCTCATTTCGGAATTTGTCCATTGTCGTTTTGTTTTCATAATTAATTTATAGGTGTATTACTTTACTATAACACTTGTTAAAACAATTTTGTATTTATTTAATTCTATTTGTTCGTGCTACTATTGGAGAAAGGGGGATCACAATTGAATGCTTATAGGCTGCTTTTTTTCCTTACATTATTAAACCTGCTTAATTTCGTCGACAGGCAACTAATTGCCAGTTTTTCTAATTTTATTGTTCCTGATTTAGGGCTTACCAATGCTCAGTATGGCTTCCTAACGACAATACCTTTTATAGTCTTTTATTCAATTGCAGGACTCTTCATGGGTGTCTTAGCCGATATGGTTAATAGACCAAGACTAATTGCTTTTGGAGTAGTTCTTTGGAGCGTTTTTACCGCCTTAACTGGAGCTGCAAAAGGATTTATCTCTATGGCTTTACCCAGAATGTTTATTGGTGTCGGTGAATCTATATTAACTCCTACTTCCATGTCTCTGCTTTCGGATTCTTTCCCTTCAAAAAAAATGGGTTTTGCTGCTGGTTTTTACTATATGGGTGTTCCCATTGGAGTGGGAGTGAGTTTGTTAATTGCAGGTTATTTAGGTGAGTCTTTAGGTTGGAGGAACTGTTTTTATTTATTGGGTGGTATAGGCTTATTGCTAGGACTTAGTGCTTTGTTGTTTAAAGATAGACCCAGAAAAAATGCTAACAATGCTGAAGAACAGCCGACTCTCTCTAGAGAGTCTACTGTTGAAATAGTTAAAACCCTATACAAAGCTATATCGGCTTCTTCTGCCCTACGTTTCACTATTCTTGCTGGTGTGTTTTATCACATTGTTTTAGGTGCCTCTGGATTTGAACAATTATGGTTAGTTCAGGAAAGAGGCTTTGAAAGATCAAACATAGCTCAAATAGTAGGCTGGATAGGCGTCTTTGCTGGAATGACTGGAAATCTTGTTGGAGGCATCTTAAGCGATTGGTGGCAAGAAAATACAGATCAAGGAAGACCTATGTTCTTATTCTGGTTAGCTTTGCTAACTCTTCCAATAGGCATTTATTACAGATTTGTTGAACCAGATTCTTTTATATTTTGGATAGGAATAGTAATAGGTTATTTTCAATTAGGTTGTTTCTTTGGTCCTACTTTTAGCACTGTTCAGGAATTGGTACCAGACAGAATAAGGGCGACGGTTGTAGCTTTTTATATTTTGACATTAAATTTAATTGGTTTGACTATTGGCTCTTGGGGTGGAGGTCTATGTGCGGATTGGATGGAGGCTGCTAACTATCAGGAACCCTATACTATGATGCTTGTTGTTTTCTCTGTCATAAGTATTATCTCTATACCTTGCTATTATTTGGCGGGAAAAAGATATAAACAGGATAAAATACTCTTGGGTAAAGTGTTTAATGAATAAAAAATGATTATGGATAATGACGATTTATATTTAGAACAATTATTGGTTGGTCCAATGGATAACTTTATATATCTAATAGGATCAAAATCTACTAGAGAAGTTGCAATTATTGATCCTGCTTGGGATATCGATGCGCTATTGAATCATATAAACGAAAAAGATCTTAAACTAGCTTCAGTGCTAGTAACACATTACCATCCTGACCATATAGGTGGCGGAATGGGTGGTCATTCAATAGAAGGAATTGCTGAATTGCTTGAGAAAGATCCGGTCAAAATATTTGTGCACAAATTAGAAGCTGAAGGAGTTAAAAAAGTAACTGGTGTATCTGATACTGATTTAAATATTGTAGAATCAGGAGACCACTTAACCATTGGTAAAAATGACATAGAATTCTTGCACACACCTGGACACACTCCTGGTTCACAATGTTTCAAGGTAAATAATAATCTAGTCTCAGGAGATACTTTATTTGTTCAAGGATGTGGAAGAGTAGATTTACCAGGATCCAACTCAGAAGATATGTTTCATAGTCTTCAAAAATTATCAGCACTTCCTGACGAAACTATACTTTATCCAGGACACAACTACAGCGCTGAACCTTACGAAAGTATGGAAAAAGTAAAGCAAATAAATACTTATTTAAGAATCCAAGACTTGGATATGTGGAGACAAATTATGTAGAGCCTGGGATATCGCCTTTGTGCTCTCTATAATTGTTTATAAACCCCCGGTAATTTAGATATAACCAAAGTGGAGTAACGGCGAGAATCCACCACAATTCTGTAACTATCAGTAAATATATTCCAGGAATATTAACTAGAAGAAATACCACAAAGCCATACATTCTAGTTTTCGCACTAAGACTGGTTAATAAAAAGGTTCCTAAAATAGATAAACCTTGATCTGTAAACTGAGCAAAATTAAATAAAGATAATTCAAACATAAGGGTCTCCTATAGAAAAGGTGGAGCGGGTAGTCGGAATCGAACCGACATCATCAGCTTGGAAGGCTGAGGTAATAAGCCATTATACGATACCCGCAAATTGGAGGTGCATTATACAGAAATTACTAAGAAGTTTTGAAGTAGAAAGTTTATAATGAAAATGAATTAAAGCCCTGTTTTATCTTTAACAACAATCAAATAAAAATAAAATGACAGACACATCAAATGAAATAAGATCAGAAATTGCTTCTGATGGAAACTTAAAAATAAGCCTTGAATCAGTAAATAAACCTGAACCCAAAGATGGTGAAGTTTTAATCAAAATAGAAGCATCTCCTATTAACCCTTCAGACTTAGGATTATTACTAGGCCCTGCAGATGTTTCAACACTTAAAGTCAGTGATGGAGTGGCTCAAATGAAAGTTCCAGATGCTTTAATGAGAAGTGTGAGCGCTAGACTGGATCAATCATTGCCAGTTGGCAATGAAGGGGCTGGCGTTGTAGAAAGTGCTGGAAAAGGAGCTGAAGACCTAGTTGGTAAGGTGGTTGGAGTTGCTGGTGGTTCTATGTACTCGAACTATAGATGTCTGCCTGCCTCAGCATGTTTAGTAATGAATGAAGGCACTACTTCAAAAGAAAGCGCTTCATGTTTTGTAAACCCTTTAACAGCTTTGGGCATGGTTGAAACCATGAAAATGGAGAATCACACGGCTCTTGTGCATACAGCAGCAGCATCAAACCTAGGACAAATGCTAATTAAGATATGCAATCAAGACAATGTGAATCTAGTCAATATTGTGAGAAAAGAAGAACATGTTGTAATGTTAAAAGGTCTTGGAGCAAAGTACGTTTGCAATTCTTCGGATAAAGACTTCATGGAACAACTTATCGATGCGTTGGTAGAAACAGGTGCAACTCTGGGTTTTGATGCAACTGGTGGTGGTAAGTTGTCAGGTCAAATCCTTACAGCGATGGAAGTCGCTGCCAACAAAACAGCAACCGAATACAGCCGATATGGTTCCGATAGTTATAAACAAGTTTATATATACGGTGGATTAGATAGATCCCCTACTACGCTAACAAGAGCTTTTGGATTTTCTTGGGGTCTTGGAGGATGGCTTTTAACACCATTCATAGGAAAAATAGGCCAGGAAAAGTTCCAAGAATTAAGACAGAGAGTAGCGGATGAAATCAGCACAACTTTCCATAGTTCCTATACAAAAGAAATTTCCTTAGAAGAAGTTATTAATGAAGAAAATATATTGCAATACTCAAAACAAGCTACAGGAGAAAAATATCTAATAACTCCTTCTTAAATATATGGCTAAAGAGATTCCTCAAATCTGGTTGGACTGGATCCTAGAAAATGTCTCATTGGGAGTTGACCTAGATGATATTTACTACACTTTGGTTCAAAATGGATTTGAGAAACAACAAATAGATACTGTCCTTAATAACTATAAACCTAGAAAAAAACTAGATGAAGCCCTATTGGATAAAGATAAAATAATTAAGGACAACGTTGAAGCATTTAAAAAAGAGTACAAAAAAATTCCTTCATATACAGAAATTGGTTTCACAAAAGAGAAACTTCCTGCTGAGATACATAATAAAATAATAAACTTTTACAAATCTAATTTATCCAATAAGCAGGAAGAGAATGTAGCTGGCGGCTATATTCAAAATGCTAAAGAAGATAAAGAGTCGAGCATCACTATTGAGCTACCTGATCAGCTAAGAGATGAAATACATTTATCCATTCAAGACCAACTCGAAGAATGGAGTGGAATTAAGCTTTTACCTACATACGTTTATGGTGTCAGAACTTATCTTGATGGCGCAATACTTAATTCACACAAGGACAGAAAAGAAACTCATATCATAGGAACAATTATTAATATTGATCAAAAGGTTCGAGATGACTGGTATTTAGAAATAGAAGATCATCAAAAAAATATTCATAAGATATTATTGGAGCCAGGAGAAATGATTTTTTACGAAAGTGCCACTCTAAAACACGGAAGACCAGAGCCTTTTTCAGGTGAGTATTACTCTAATGTTTTCTGTCACTATATGCCTAAAATGGCTTCCTAATTTATTTTATAGATCTATAAGCAACATTACCTAAAAAATAAACATTAGTTAATACCCATAAAACATAATTAACTTGATCATATAAAGGGTTAGGGAATGAAATGCTAAAAAGAAGAATTGTTGTTGTAACCATCCAGATAAAAGTCATGAATAAAGTTGTCTTTCTAAATTCGACAACTCTAAAGGGATGAACATACTTAAAAGGAATAAATGTTAAAACACAAAAAAATATGACGAAAATTAAATTAATCAGCTGAGACGTTTCAAGCAAGTAAAAGTATAAAACCACAATATTCCAAACTGCTGGGAAACCACTAAAGTAAAAATCTTCTGTCTTTATTTTGGTATTGGTAAAAGTAAAACAAGACACCAGCAATATGGCAGCAGAAGATAAAACTAAATATTGATCTGGAACCATCCCGAGGGAATAAAAGATAAATACAGGAACAACAACATAATTTAAGTAATCAATAATATTATCTAATATTGCACCATCTATCTCCGGGGTATTGACCATTACATTAACAGCTCTGGCTAAAGTGCCATCTACTCCATCTACAAAAAGAGCGAGAGCCAACCAAAGAAAGGCTTCTATTATTTTATCGTTAACTACCGCTAAGAGGGCTAAAAACCCAAAAACCACACCTAATGCAGTGAATAAATGAACAAGGTAAGCAGAAACCTTAGGGTTCAACTTAACTAGCCTTTAATTTATCTAACATCTCACCCATCATTTGATGGAGGGTATTAACAGCCTGCAGAGGCCTAACCAAGACTTTAAATTCTGTTATTTTATTATCTTCGTTCCAAGTTATAAGATCTATACCATTAACGTATATGCCATTAATCTCAGTCTCAAATTCTAAGCAAGCATGATTATCTTCAACAATTTCTTTTAAGTATCTAAATTTTGATTCCTTTGGTTTTGATTCTTTCTTTTCGCTATCAGAACTAAAAACACCTCCGGCAGCAGCTAAATACAGCTTGGTTATGTCTTTGCCTCTTTGCGGAGTAAAAACAACAGGAGAATAAAAAATAACATCATCATCAAGAAGTTCATCTAATTTCTCTGATGTACTTGGTCCTGGGTTTTTCATAATATCGTGCCACTTTTCAACTGCATTCATAATTGATCCTTAAAATTAGTAATAAATATAATAGTTAATGGCGGGGCTGGCAGGATTCGAACCTGCTACCTTCTAGTTCGTAGCCAGACACTCTATCCAAATGAGCTACAGCCCCAAATTTAAATTGGATTATAACCCTTTAAAAAGAATTCACTACGAAAGAAGTTAAACTTCAATTTTCTTGATTGATACGTTCGTAAACTTCCTCTCTATGAATCTTGATATCTTGTGGTGCTGTAATTCCTATCCTTACTTGACCACCTCTTATATCTAAAACGGTGATTTTTATATCATCACCTATAAACATTGATTCTTCAGCTTTTCTACTTAGCACTAACATAAACCCTCCCCAGTAATTTATGTAATATTAGAACAACCTTATCAGTTAAGATTCCTCATAACAAACAATATTAAACTGTTTCTGAAAGCACCAATTCCAATTGATCCAAAGAGGAAACCATGCCTTGATGTATGGCATCTGCAAACTCCTCTGGATCGATTTCAGTTGTCCAAATAAAATCTGTAAACCCTTTGTCGTTGGTTAATAAATTAATCTTAGCAAGATGATGATTAATTGGAGCCAATGTCTCTACGGCGCTGTATTCAAGTTCAAGTGCCTCATGGTCACACTTGAGAATCTTTTCAACCAGCCTACCCATACCTTTCATTTTAAAAGTTCTTACGTTGTCTTCGAGTGAAATGCTTTCCACTCCCGGAACCCAATCACTTCTTGATAAATCACTGATAATCTCCCAAATAATCCTTGGAGAAACACTAAATGATCTTTTTTCGCTGATAGTTTTCATCAATTTAGCTATTTTTAGCACTCTCAGGAGCTTCCAGGTCTTCAGGCACAAAGAAATCCGGAGCAAGCTGGTCAAAAGGAACTTCGGCGTACTGGCTAAAGTCCGTAACGCCATTATCCGCTAATAAATTATCATCTATGCAAAAGTTGCCTGTAAATTCCTTCGAGTCTTTAGTAAGGATTACATAAGCGGCATCTCCCATTATCTCTGGAGCTCTAGATATATTCATAATCTCATCTCCACCTAAAGCATTTTTTATAGCGGCTGTCGCTACTGCAGTTCTTGGCCAGAGAGCGTTGACGGCTACGCCTTCTTCTTTAAACTCTTCCGCCATACCTAAAACACATAGACTCATCCCAAATTTAGCCATTGTGTATGCCACATGTGGACCAAACCATTTAGGACTCATGTCTAAAGGAGGAGATAAATTAAGGATATGTGGATTTTCAGATTTTAAAAGGTGAGGCAAACAAACCTTACTTACTAAAAAAGTGCCTCTGGTATTTATCTGATGCATTAGATCATATCGTTTCATGTCAGTTTGCAACGTTCCCGTTAATTGAATAGCACTTGCGTTGTTCACACAAATATCAATTCCTCCAAACTCTTCAACTCCTTTATTAACAGCATCTCTAACATTAGCTTCATCTCTAATATCGCAGATAACCGGTAATGCTTGTCCGCCGCATTCAATTACCTCATCGGCTGCTGTATAGATAGTTCCTGGTAGCTTAGGGTGTGGCTCAGCAGTCTTAGCAGCAAGAATTATATTCGCTCCATCCTGAGCTGCTCTCTTAGCTATAGCTAAACCAATGCCTCGGCTTGCTCCTGATACAAATAATGTTTTATTTTTTAAGTGTGACATAATCTTCCTCTGTTATTTTTACTATATTTTACTCGAATTATTAATTCTTATGGCGGAGAGAGAGGGATTCGAACCCTCGAAGGCTTTAACACCTTACACGCTTTCCAAGCGTGCGCATTCGACCACTCTGCCATCTCTCCATTTCTGGAATCTGCATTATAAAGGATAACTAAAACTTAACTAAATCAATCAATAGTGAGGTGGTTTCTCTTCTTTCGTATTTTCAATTAAGGAGATTTCTTTCAAGGTTTCTTTTAAGGAAACTATCTCTTCATTAAGCTTTTGTATTTCTATTTGCTGAGTTCTCAGCTCTTTACTTAATTTTTCTAACGAATCTTCTTGGAAAAGATATTTTGATTCAATCTTATTCAGCCTTTCTTCTGAGTCTTTCATATCTTATTGTCTTTGCTCCCTTAAAATAAGTTCATAATTTTTATGAGTGCTTCTCACGGGATTTATCTCAATACCTCCACGTCTTAAATAATTAGCTCTTACCAATAAACTATCTATCTGGCACCTTTCATTTAAATCTTGGAATATCTTTTCGACACATTCTTCATGAAATCCCTGATGGTTTCTATAAGACAGCAAGTATGCTAGTAGGCTTTCATGAATGATTTGCTTTCCTTTATAAGCAATATGAATAGTAGCCCAATCCGGCTGAGCAGTAACAGGACAGAGGCTCCTAAATAAACTACAACTAAGGTCTTCATCTGCATCTTGATCATTTGATAAAAGAACTAATGAATTGGGATGAGGGCTTGGTTCTTCTATCTCCAATGAATCAATGGAATTTAAATTTGATATTATTTCTCTAGGAGCTTCTGTTACCTCTATTGAAACATTTGTTTTTAATGTAGTCTCCAAATCTTTTTTTATGGTTTGAATGAGATCCTCAGTTGAAGAGAATTTCTTATTATTTAATGAAAATAAATACAGTTTTAAAGATTTAGATTCTACAAAGAATCTTGAGTTGGAGCTATAAGAGAAATAAAGGATATTGTTTCTAGGTAAGCCTTTCTGATTTAACCATGATAATTCATAGCAAGTCCATGAATCTATTCCAAATATTTCAGATTGATAATTATCCAGACGCAATCTTTTTCTTGATTCAGATCTATTTAAACCAACTAGAAGTGAAGGGTCATAACTAAGAGGATAATTAATATTTTTTCCTAGCGGTAAATCAGCCATTTATTTAAGTTCTTATCCCTCTACCTTTATTTAATAACCAGAGACAAATTGTTGAAAATAAAACAATAAAGAAAACTATCATTCCTAAAGCCGAATATATAGAGAATCCAAGTGCCTCTAAATCAGAAGAACCTAAGATGGAGAACCTAAAAGCATTGATCATGTATAAGATTGGATTGGCTAAAGAAATAGTTTGCCAAAATTGAGGAAGCAGTTGAATAGAATAAAAAACTCCACCTAAATAAATCAAAGGCTGCATGATAAAAGTCGGAATAATGGAAATATCATCAAAAGACTCAGCAAACAATGCATTTAAAAAACCACCTAATGAAAATAAAACAGAAGTAGAAATTACTACAAATATACACAAAGGCCAATTATCAACGGTTAAATCATAAAACCATAAAGAAACAAAGGTTACTATGGCGCCTACTACGAGGCCTCTTGCTACACCACCCAAGACCCA